>ENA-OQAZ01001448-OQAZ01001448.1-human-gut-metagenome-genome-assembly--contig:-NODE-1448-length-11320-cov-2.293040_pt1 | contig 11320 bp, 13 predicted proteins | sample MGYA00242737_ERZ504531 | MGnify/ENA primary metagenome ERZ504531 (study PRJEB26092, sample SAMD00036244) | human gut metagenome | host: Homo sapiens | study: EMG produced TPA metagenomics assembly of...
CCGGCTTCATTTTCGCCTATTTTTTTGTTCTTGATCTCAAGATCTTTTTTACAAATCGGGCACTGCATGATTTATCTCTCCTCTTTGGTTTTTTAATATGTATCTACTCCCTTATTAAATGATGTAAATGTTAAAAATTATGTTTAACATTCACATCCTTAAATACATAGAATCATACATTTATAATGTTATCACGTCCCCAAAAGATGTCAAGAAAGTTCTTTGAATATTTACAAAAAAGTGCTAGAATAAAATGGATTTACTATAGATTAGGAGGACGCGAAGACATGACAGATACAAAGACAATCAAAGTAGGATTACTTGGACTTGGAACAGTCGGAACAGGTGTTTATAAATTGATTGGACGCCGCAGTGAAGAAGATGCAGCAGAAGACCGGCGCCGCTCTTGAAATAAAGAAAATCCTGGTACACAACATGAAAAAAGTAAGACAGGGTGTAGATCAGAATCTGCTGACAGATCAGTGGAAAGAGATTATAGAAGATGATGAAATCCAAATCTTGATACGAGGTGATGGGCGGAATTGAGCAGCGAAAACGATGATCATAGAAGCACTGAAAGCAGGGAAAAATGTAGTAAGTGCAAATAAGGATCTGATCGCAGAATATGGAAAGGAACTCTATGACGCTGCGAAAGAAGGTAGCGCTGATTTCCTGTTTGAAGCAGCGGTAGCAGGAGGAATCCCGATCATCCGTCCGCTTAAGCAGTGCCTGGAAGGCAACCAGATCGATGAGATCATGGGAATTGTCAACGGTACGACTAACTATATCCTGACAAAGATGTTTGAAGATGGAATGGATTTCACAGAAGCACTCGCAAAGGCGACAGAGCTTGGCTATGCAGAAGCGGATCCGACGGCAGATGTGGAAGGCCTGGACGCAGGACGTAAGGTGGCAATCATGGCTACGTCAGCATTCCATTCACAGGTGAAATTTTCGGATGTCTATACGGAGGGAATCACAAAGATCACAGCAGCAGATGTAAATTACGCAAAAGAGATGGGAAATGTGATCAAACTGATCGGTATTGCGAGAAATACATCTAATGGAATTGAAGCAGGTGTTTATCCGATGATGATCGATAAGAAACATCCGCTCGCTACCGTAAGAGATTCCTTTAATGCTGTTTTTGTACACGGAGATGCAGTTGGGGATACCATGTTCTATGGAAGAGGAGCAGGAGAACTGCGACCGCAAGTGCAGTTGTCGGAGATGTGATGGATGTTACAAGAAATATTGTATGGAACTGTACCGGAAGAATCGGATGGAGCGCATACAAAGAGCTTCCGATCAAGGAATATGCGGACGTCAAGAATCGTTTCTTTATCCGTATGCAGGTGAGTAATGAACCGGGAGTACTGGCAGCAATCGCGAAAGTATTCGGAGATCATAAGGTAAGTATCGAACGTGTGATTCAGGAACAGGCAAAAGCGGCAAAGGCAGAACTTGTCATCGGGACATCCGCAGTCAAGGAATACCATCTTCAGGATGCACTGGAGGAATTAAAAGAAATGCCGATCGTAAGTGAGATCAGCAGCATTATCAGAGAATATTAAAAGGCACAGCATTGGAAAAAGGAGTAATCAGGCATGAGTTATGCAGACAAAGTTTTTATAGAGATGTGCAGGGACATCATTGATAATGGAACCAGCACAGAAGGAGAAAAGGTACGTCCGAGATGGGAAGACGGGACTCCGGCGTATACTGTAAAAAAATTTGGTGTGGTGAACCGGTATGATCTGCGAAAAGAATTCCCGGCACTGACACTCAGAAGAACCGGGATCAAAAGCTGTACGGATGAGCTTTTGTGGATCTGGCAGAAAAAATCCAATAATATCCACGATCTGAACAGTCACATCTGGGACAGCTGGGCAGATGAAGATGGATCGATCGGGAAGGCATACGGCTATCAGATGGGCGTAAAGCATGTCTACAAAGAGGGAATGATGGATCAGGTAGACCGTGTACTCTATGATCTGAAGAATAATCCTTACAGCCGCCGGATCATGACGAATATCTATGTACATCAAGATCTTCATGAGATGAATCTGTATCCGTGTGCATACAGCATGACGTTCAATGTGACAAAAGAAAAAGGCAGCGACAAGCTGACACTGAACGGAATCCTGAACCAGCGTTCCCAGGATGTGTTGGCGGCAAATAACTGGAATGTATGCCAGTATGCTGTGCTACTTCATATGCTCGCGCAGGTATGCGATATGCAGGTGGGCGAATTTGTACATGTGATCGCAGATGCACATATTTACGACAGGCATATTTCGCTGATCGAGGAACTGATTTCAAGAGAGACGCACCCGGCACCGAAATTCTGGCTGAATCCGGAAGTGAAAGATTTCTATCAGTTTACACCGGATGACGTAAGATTAGACGATTATGTGACAGGACCGCAGATCAAAAATATTCCGATCGCGGTTTAGAAAAGGAGACAGATACGATGAACATTATTGTAAATGCAGATAAAAACTGGGCAATAGGAAAGAATAACAGTCTGCTTGTACGAATCCCGGCAGATATGAAATACTTCCGTCAGATGACAGAAGGCAATATTGTCGTGATGGGAAGAAAGACACTGGAAAGCTTTCCGCAGGGGCGTCCGCTTGCCAACCGGGTTAATATTGTAATTTCCCACAATCCGGATTATCAGGTGAAGGATGCGATCGTGGTACACAGTGTGGAAGAGGCAATACAGGAATGTAAAAAGCACAAAGGAGAAGTCTTTGTGATCGGCGGAGAAAGTATTTATCGTGCAATGCTTCCGTATTGTAATATAGCGTATGTTACGCGGACAGATCATGTATATGAGGCAGATACCTGGTTCCCGGATCTGGAAAAGGATCCGGATTGGCAAAAAACAGCTGAGACGGATGAACAGACATATTTCGATCTTGAATATGTATTTGCAAAATATGAAAGAATAAAATAGATCAATAAAATTTGCGAAATGTATCATTGACAAATCAATAGACCACTCATTATAATAAATGTAATCGATGAGACAATAGAAGAAATGCTATGACAAGGAGGAGTATATAATCTTCGGAAGCAAAGAGAGAAGGCGGACGGTGTAAGCTTCATGAAGGGATTGTAGAAGTAGCCTTTGAGCAGCGGACCGAACGGGAATTTCTCAAGTAGACTTCGACGTAGGCCCTACGTTACAGGGGAATAGTATCGAACATTTCTATGGTTCTGTACTTGCGTGAGAGCAGAGAAGCAGCTTCTCTGAAGACAGGTGGTAACACGGATTTTATATTCGCCCTGAACGGTCAGCCGTTTAGGGCGTTTGTTATTCTATATGACTATGATAAAAATTTGGCGATCATCTGTATAGAAAATTCATGGAGGTAGATTTATGAAAAAAAATATCAGGGAACAAATTACTTGTAAAAGCATTAAAAGAGGAGGGGGTAGATATCCTTTTTGGATATCCGGGAGCCTGTACAATTGATATCAGTGATGAAATTTACAAACAGGATTACACAAAAGTAGTACTTCCGCGTCATGAACAGGCACTTGTCCATGCTGCAGACGCTTACGCCAGATCAACAGGAAAAGTCGGGGTATGTCTGGTAACAAGCGGACCGGGTGCAACCAATCTGGTGACAGGAATTGCAACGGCAAATTATGACAGTGTACCGCTGGTATGTTTTACCGGACAGGTTGCGAGACATCTGATCGGAAATGATGCATTCCAGGAAGTTGATATTGTAGGTATTACAAGAAGTATCACAAAATACGGTGTGACAGTAAGAAAGAGAGAAGATCTGGGAAGAATCATCAAAGAGGCATTCTATATTGCGCGTAGCGACGTCCGGGTCCGGTTCTTGTGGATCTCCCGAAAGATGTAATGGCAGAGCTTGGAAGCCCGAATTATCCGGAGACAGTCAATATCCGCGGATATAAGCCGAGTACCGGTGTTCACATCGGACAGCTTAAGAGAGCAGTCAAGATGCTTGGAAAAGCAAAGAAACCGTTGTTCCTTGCCGGTGGTGGGGTAAATATTGCAGGAGCGAATAAGGCGTTTACCGAACTTGTAGAACGTACCCAGATCCCGGTTGTGACAACATCATGGGACGTGGTGCGATTCCGACAACGCATCCGCTTTTTATCGGTAATCTGGGGATGCACGGTGCATATGCATCCAATATGGCAGTGGAAGAATGTGATCTGCTGTTCTCGATCGGGACCAGATTTAACGATCGTATCACCGGAAAACTGCATGCATTTGCACCGAAGGCTACGATCGTACATATCGACATTGATACTTCCTCCATCTCACGTAACATTCAGGTAGATATTCCGATCGTTGCGGATGCAAAAGAAGCAATTGAAAAATTATTGGAATATGTAGAACCAATGGAGAAAAAAGAAAGCTGGATGGAACAGATCGAAGGCTGGAAAGAGGAGCATCCGCTTAGGATGAAACCAAAGGGAGACCAGATGCAGGCTCAGGATATTCTGGAGACGATCAATGAAGTGTTTAAAGAGGATGACAAGATTGTTGTGACAGATGTAGGACAGCATCAGATGTTCACATCCCAGTATCTGGAAGTGAATGAAAAGACCAGACTTTATATGTCCGGCGGACTTGGAACCATGGGATATGGATTCCCGGGAGCAGTCGGAGCGCAGATTGGCAATCCGGACAGTACGGTAATTGCAATTTCCGGTGATGGCGGTATGCAGATGAATATTCAGGAATTTGCAACAGCAGTGCTGGAAGAACTTCCTTTGATCCTCTGTGTATTTAACAATACCTATCTTGGAATGGTTCGCCAGTGGCAGAAACTTTTCTATGGAAAACGCTATTCTATGACGGATCTTCGTGCAGGCGCAGCGACAAGACGTGGAGAAGAGCATCCACCGAAATATACGCCGGACTTTGTAAAAACTTGCAGAAAGCTATGGGGCAAAGGGAATCCGTGTAACCGAAAAATCCGAGATGAAAGCAGCATTTGAACAGGCAAAAGCAAACCGTGCACTGAAGGTGCCGACTCTGATCGAATTCATGTTGGATCCGGAAGTGCAGGTTTATCCGATGGTACGTCCGGGCGGAACCCTGGAAGATCTTTTGATGGATTAATGGAGAGGAGAGGTGAAGATGGATAATACAATGAAAAAAAAGATGGATTTCCTTATATGTGGAAAATCAGGTTGGTGTACTTTCAAAAGATTTCCGGACTCTTTTCCGGTAAATCCTATAATCTGGAGAGTCTGACGGTAGGTAGAACAGAAGATCCGACTATCTCCAGAATGACGATTGAGACGAACAGTGATGAAGAGACTTATGAGCAGATCAAAAAACAGCTGAACCGTATGGTTGAAGTCATCAGAGTCATTGATTTTACAGAAGTATCTGTTGTTATGCAGGAGCTGATGTTTATCAAGATAAAAAACTGTACACCGGAAGATAAGACAGAGCTTTTCCAGATCGCGCAGACCTATCAGGCAAAGGTACGTGATTATGGAAAAGACAGTGTGCTTCTTGAATTTGTACACACGGCACATAAAAATACAGCGATCATTCAGTTTCTACGTTCTGAATTCAATTCAATTGAAGTTGTAAGAGGCGGAAGTGTGGGGATTGAAGCGATCACAATGCCAAAACGATAAAAATAAAAAATCAAAAAAAACAGAGCGCGCTCTTGAATTTGAAAAACAGAAGTACTATAATAGCGATATATAATCCGTAGGATTCAAAATACGGGAAACAAAAATTATAATTTAGATATATGTTACTGTAAGAAGCAACAAGGGAATGGAGGAATTACAATGGAAAAGAAACAGATTGACTGGTCAAGCATAGGATTTGGTTATATCCCGACCGAAAAGAGATATGTTTCAAATTACAAAGATGGAAAGTGGGATGATGGATGCCTGACAGAAGATGCCAACATTGTATTGAATGAGTGTGCAGGTGTTCTGCAGTATTCCCAGTCAGTATTTGAAGGTATGAAGGCATACACAACAGAAGACGGACGCATCGTTGTATTCCGCCCGGATATGAACGCAAAGAGATTTGCTGATTCCGCAAGAAGACTTGAGATGCCGGTATTTCCGGAAGACCGTTTTGTAGATGCGATCGTACAGGTAGTAAAAGCCAATGCGGCTTATGTACCACCTTACGGATCAGGAGCGTCCCTTTATATCCGTCCATATATGTTCGGAAGCAATCCGGTTATCGGAGTTAAACCTGCTGACGAATATCAGTTCCGTGCATTTGTAACACCAGTAGGACCATATTTCAAGGGCGGCGCAAAGCCGATCACAATTAAAGTCTCAGACTTTGACCGTGCAGCACCGCATGGAACAGGACATATCAAAGCTGGTCTTAACTATGCAATGAGCTTACATGCAATTGTAACAGCACATGAAGAAGGCTATGCAGAGAATATGTATCTGGATGCAGCAACAAGAACAAAAGTAGAAGAGACAGGTGGAGCAAACTTCATCTTCGTCACAAAAGATGGTAAAGTAGTTACTCCGAAGTCAAACAGTATCCTTCCATCTATTACAAGACGTTCTATTCTTTATGTGGCAGAACATTATCTTGGACTTGAGACAGAAGAAAGAGAAGTATATCTTGATGAAGTAAAAGACTTTGCAGAATGCGGACTTTGCGGAACAGCAGCAGTTATTTCACCGGTTGGAAAGATTGTAGATCATGGTAAAGAAATCTGTTTCCCAAGCGGAATGGATGAGATGGGACCTGTTATCAAGAAATTATATGAAACACTTACCGGAATTCAGATGGGACACATCGAAGCACCAGAAGGATGGATCCAGGTGGTTGAATAATGGATAAATTCGTTACAAAGCGAAATGATCTGCTTGCTGAGCAGGTGATAAAGAATTTGAAGTCCCGTCAGATGGAGGACATTATGTACAGACCAAAGAAGAGGCACTTGCCCTTGCACTGGAGCTGATTCCGGAAGGAAGCAGCATCAGTTGGGGAGGGTCTATGAGCATTAAGGCAATTGGTCTTCCTGAAGCACTTCATAAAGGAAATTATAAAGTGCTGGACAGAGATCTGTGTGCGACACCGGAGGAAAAAGCAGAGATGATGCATCAGGCACTTAACTGCGATTATTTTCTGGCAAGCTGTAATGCAATCTCGGAAGATGGGATACTGGTTAATATAGATGGAAATGCAAACCGTGTGGCAGCTATTTCTTACGGACCGGAAAATGTTCTGATGATCGTTGGCATGAACAAAATTGTAAGAAGTGCAGAGGATGCATATGCCCGTGCAAAGTATGTGGCAGCTCCGATTAACGGGCAGCGTTTTGAAGGACTTCCGTGTGCGAAGACAGGTGTCTGTTCCAACTGTAAATCTCCGAAAAGTATCTGCTGTCAGACACTGATTACAAGATTCAGCCATGTTCCAAACAGAATAAAAGTGATTCTGGTGAATGAAGAACTGGGATTCTAAAAAATACGAAGAGAATCAGGGAATTTCCCCTGGTTCTTTTTGTGTCTGAAAAAGAAAATTCCGAAAGGGAAAAAGTTCTCATCATAATATGACTTTTCTATAAGAAAATCCTGTGTTATACTATAGAATAATCTGGATGTCAGGATACGCAGCGGAGTATACCGCGGACATCGGTCAGTGCCGGCTATTGGACACTGGTGGCGAATCGAAAGAGAGGAACAGCAGAATATGGAAGCGTATACAAGTTTTGCAAGTGTATATGATACCTTCATGGATAATATTCCTTATGAAGAATGGTGTGAATATCTCACCGGTCTTATGAGAGAATACGGTGTTATGGATGGACTGGTACTGGATCTGGGGTGCGGTACCGGGAATATGACAGAATTGCTTGCAGAGGCAGGATATGATATGATTGGTGCGGACAATGCGGAAGAGATGCTGGAGATCGCAATGGAGAAACGTGACAGATCCGGTCATGATATTCTGTATCTTCTGCAGGATATGAGAGAGTTCGAACTGTATGGTACGGTAAGAGCTGTCATCAGTGTCTGTGATTCAGTCAATTATATTACAGAGCCGGAAGAACTTCAGGAAGTATTCCGTCTGGTCAACAATTATCTGGATCCGAAAGGTGTTTTTGTTTTTGATTTTAATACACGTTACAAGTATGAAGAGATTCTTGGGGATCGCACAATTGCGGAGAACCGGGAGGAATGCAGTTTTATCTGGGACAACTATTATTACGACGATGAGAAGATCAATGAATATGATCTGAGTCTTTTTATTGAGACAGATAAGGACAGTGGACTTTATCGCAAATATGAAGAGACGCATTATCAGAGAGCGTATACGCTGGAGGAGATGAAGGAACTGATCCGGAAGTCGGGGCTGGAATTTGTGACAGCATACGATGCATTTTCAAAGAATGCGCCGATGGACACAAGCGAGCGCATTTATGTGATCGCAAGAGAACAGGGAAAATAGAACAGGAGAGAATTGTTATATGAAAGATTATATTGTAAGAGCAACTGCGGGAGACGGACAGATCCGTGCATTTGCCGCAACAACCGGAAATCTGGTGGAAGAGGCAAGAAAGAGACATGACACAAGTCCGGTAGCAACAGCGGCACTTGGAAGACTTCTGACAGCAGGAGCAATGATGGGAGGCATGATGAAGAATGAGACAGATGTGCTGACGCTTCAGATCAAAGGTGATGGACCACTTGGCGGAATTACGGTGACTGCAGATGCAAAAGGTGACGTGAAAGGATACGTCGATCATCCGGAAGCAATGATGCCGCCTAAAAATGGCAAGCTGGATGTTGGAGGAGCTGTTGGAATCGGTCTTTTAAATGTTATTAAAGATATGGGACTGAAAGAACCATATGTTGGACAGACTATTCTGCAGACAAGTGAGATCGCAGAAGATCTGACGTATTATTTTGCAACCAGCGAACAGGTTCCGTCGTCTGTGGGTCTTGGAGTATTGATGAACAAGGACAACACTGTACACTGTGCAGGTGGATTTATTGTGCAGGTAATGCCGTTTATATCGGATGAGGTGCTGGATAAACTGGAAGAGAATATCAAGAAGATCTCTTCTGTTACCAGTATGCTGGATAACGGACATACACCGGAGCAGATGCTGGAGCAGGTACTGGATGGCCTGAATGTGGAATTTACAGATACAATGGATACACAGTTTAAATGTAATTGTTCGCATGAGAGAATCGAGAAAGCCATCATCAGTATCGGAAAGAAAGATATCCAGGAAATGATCGATGACGGAAAAGAAGTAGAAGTAAAATGCCATTTCTGTAATACGGCGTATACATTTAGTGTAGAAGAGCTGAAACAGATTTTAAAACAGGCAAAAAGATAAAGAGGTAAACACATGAAACAGGGATTTATCAAAGTTGCAGCGGTCACAGTTGATATTCGTGTGGCGGATGTCTGGCACAACTGTAAGGAAATCTGCAAACGTATGAAAGAAGCTGAGAAAGCTGGCGCGAAGATCATTGTTTTTCCGGAGCTTTGCCTGACCGGGTATACTTGCAGCGATCTTTTTACACAGGATATACTGTTAAAAGAGGTGCGCAGAGCACTTGCAAAAGTTGCAGAAGAGACCAGGCATACAGAAGCACTTGTATTTGTTGGGCTTCCACTTGCAATTGATGGAGAGCTTTATAATGTTGCGGCCGCATTAAATGACGGAAAGATCCTTGGCTTTACAACCAAAACATTTCTTCCGAATTATGGGGAATTTTATGAGATGCGTCAATTCCGTCAGGGACCGAAAAAAGCAGAGTGATTTCTTATGAAGGGGAAGAATCATGTTTGGGCCGCAGATCCTGTATCAGGCGGCAGAGATGGATGATCTGGTCGTATCAGCAGAGATCTGTGAGGATGTCTGGTCACCAATCCCGCCGAGCATTGAGGCGGCAAGAGAAGGCGCGATCATCCTGGTCAACTGTTCAGCAAGTGATGAGACGATCGGAAAGGATAGTTACCGGGAGGAACTGATCAAGGGACAGTCTGCAAGACTGATTGCAGGTTATGTCTATGCAAATGCCGGGGACGGAGAGTCTACAACGGATGTGGTATTTGGCGGACACAATATTATTGCAGAGAATGGGACGATCCTGAAAGAAGCAAAGCGGTTTGCCAACGAGATGATCGTCAGTGAGATTGACATTTTCCGTCTTTTAAGTGAACGGAGAAAAAATACAACTTTCCAGACAACGGAAGAACGTCATCTTCCCAAAGTACTGTTCCACATAAGTGTGGAAGAGACAGCACTTACCAGAAGCTTTGCACAGACCCCTTTTGTTCCACAGAATATGGCAGAGAGGGAAAAGCGCTGTGAGGAGATTCTGATGATTCAGGCAATGGGACTGAAGAAGCGTCTGGTGCATACTCACTCGAGAACAGCAGTCGTTGGAATTTCCGGCGGTTTGGATTCAACGCTGGCACTGCTTGTGACGGCGAAAGCGTTTGACATGGCAGGAAAAGACCGCAAGGATATCATTGCAGTGACGATGCCTTGCTTTGGTACGACAGACAGAACCTATCAGAATGCCTGCCTGATGTCGAAGAAGCTGGGAGCCACTTTGAAAGAGGTGCCGATCGCGGATGCGGTCCATGTGCATTTCCGTGATATCGGACATGATGAAGAGGTACATGATGTGACCTATGAGAATTCACAGGCAAGAGAGCGTACCCAGGTGCTGATGGATATTGCTAACCAGGAATGGGGCATGGTCATCGGAACCGGAGATATGTCGGAGCTGGCTCTTGGGTGGGCGACTTATAATGGAGATCATATGTCTATGTACGGAGTCAATACATCTGTTCCGAAGACACTGGTACGCCATCTGGTTCAGTATTATGCGGATACCTGTGAGGATCAGGAGCTGAAAGAGGTACTTCTGGATGTTCTTGACACACCGGTAAGTCCGGAGCTTCTTCCACCGAAGGATGGCGAGATCGCCAGAAGACGGAAGACCTTGTAGGTCCGTATGAACTGCATGATTTTTATCTGTATTATGTTCTGAGATTTGGCTTTGAACCGTCAAAGATCTATCGGCTCGCAAAGCTTGCATTTGAAGGAACTTATGACAGCGAGACGATCATGAAATGGCTGAAGACCTTTTACCGAAGATTTTTTGCACAGCAGTTTAAGCGCTCCTGCCTGCCGGACGGACCGAAGATCGGTACGGTGGCACTTTCGCCGAGAGGAGACTGGAGAATGCCGAGCGATGCGTGTGCGGCAGTCTGGATGCAGGATCTGGAAGCACTGGAGAAATAGAAAAGAATGTACAGGGGGTACATTCTCGCATAAAGTGTTAG
>ENA-OQAZ01001449-OQAZ01001449.1-human-gut-metagenome-genome-assembly--contig:-NODE-1449-length-11312-cov-4.142512_pt1 | contig 11312 bp, 13 predicted proteins | sample MGYA00242737_ERZ504531 | MGnify/ENA primary metagenome ERZ504531 (study PRJEB26092, sample SAMD00036244) | human gut metagenome | host: Homo sapiens | study: EMG produced TPA metagenomics assembly of...
TGTTCTGCAGGCACCGCCAACGCGCGGGTCTCCAATGGCCGACCTCCCGGCCCGGCTCCACCCGCAGGATGGAGGACACCGCCCGATGATGCCCCGCAGCCGCCGGGCGGATGCCGCCCGCATCACGGTCTTGACGGAGTCTGGTAGCGTCCATGTTCTTTTCCAGCTCCCGCAGCACGGAAAGCCGCTGACGGGCGGCATCCAGCTCCCGGTTCAGCTGCTGTTCGGCATGGTCGGCTTCCTCCAGCGCGGCGCGGCGGCTCTTCAGCTTGAGTTCCAGGCCGGCCCGGATATTTTTGAGCTGCTGCTCATTCTCGGCCAGCGTGGTGAGGTACCGCACGGTATCCTCCAGATCCTGCTTTGCGTCGTCCCGCTGGACCGCCAGCACCTCGGCAGCTTCTTCCAACGCAGGCAGACGGCTCAGGGCCGTCTCAGCAGCAGCCTCGGCGGCGGCCTGAGCCACCTGCGCTTCGGTGTGCCGGGCCGTCAGGGCCGCCACCTCGCCCCGCAGGTATCCCGGCGGGCACCGCTCTGGTCGTTTTCCCGGGTCAGGCGCACCAGCTCATCGTTCAGGGCATCCAGCTCTGCGGCCAGTTTCCGGCCCGCCAGCTCCATGCTCTTTGCCACAGCGCGGTGGCGTTCCGCGCGGCGGCGGCCTCGGTGCTGTCCTGCTGCCCGGCGGCGATCTCTGCCCGCAGGTCTGCGGCGCTTTCCTCGTTGCGGGCAATATCGTTTTCCAGCACGGCGATCCGGCTCTCGCTGCCGCTGATCTGCTCGGTGATGCTGCGGATATCCCCATTCAGGCGCTCGACCGCAATGGTCAGCTGTTGTGCCTGCATCCGGATCTCCTCAGCCTCGCTCTCGGCGGCTTTGGTCTGGCGGTCGAACCGCTCATAATCGGCCTGGGCTGTCTCGTAATCCCGCACCTGACGGCGTACGGCTTCCTTGGCCCGGTGCACGCCGTCCGTCCACAGGGTCACTTCCAGCGTTTTGCGCCGGGCGCTCAGTTCCAGAAACTTCCGGGCCTTTTCGCTCTCTTTTTCCAGCGGGCCCACCCGGGCCTCCAGCTCGCCCAGGATATCCCGCAGGCGTTCCAGATTTTCGGCGGCAGCGGCAAGGCGGCGCTCGGCCTCGTTTTTGCGGTAGCGGTATTTGGCAATGCCGCAGGCTTCCTCAAAGATCTCCCGGCGCTCGCTGCTCTTGGCCGCCACGATCTCGGCAATGCGGCCCTGCCCGATGACCGAGTAGCCATCGCGGCCGATGCCGGTATCCAGCAGCAGCTCATACACATCTTTCAGGCGGCAGATCTGCCATTGATGCTGTACTCGCTCTCGCCGGAGCGGTAATACCTGCGGCCGATGGTCACCTCGTCCGCTTCCACATCCAGCGCATGGCTGCTGTTGTCCAGCGTCAGGCGCACCTGAGCAAAGCCCATGGCCCCCCGCCGCCGGGTGCCGCCAAAGATGACATCCTCCATCTTTCCGGCGGCGCGCAGCTGGCGGGCGCTGGTCTCGCCCAGCACCCAGCGCACGGCATCGGACAGGTTCGACTTGCCCGAACCGTTGGGGCCCACCACGCCGGTCACGCCCTCGTCAAAGGTGATCTTGACCTTATCGGGAAAGCTCTTGAAGCCCTGGATCTCCAGTTCCTTGAATACCATTTACTTTTCCTTTATCACGCCCAGGAGCTTGAGGGCTTCGCGGGCGGCGTGCTGTTCGGCCATCTTCTTGCTGCGGCCCTCACCCCGGGCGACCTTATCGGAGTTGAAGCGGACAGCCACCACGAAATGCTTGTCGTGGTCGGGGCCGGATTCCTGCTCCACCACATAGCTCAGCCGCTCCTCGGGGTTCTGCTGGACGATCTCCTGCAGGCGGGTCTTGTAATCGGCCTCAGCGTGCTTGCCTCGGTGATGAAGGGCAGGATGAAGCTCTTTGCCACCTCCATGCCGCCGTCCAGATACAGGGCGGCGATGACGGCCTCAAAGGCATCGGACACCACGCTGGGGCGGGTGCGGCCGCCGCAGCGCTCCTCGCCCCGGCCCAGGCGCAGATACTCGCCAGATTGATCTCCTGTGCAAACTGGAACAGTGCACCCTCGCTGACCAGGCTGGAACGGATGCGGGTCAGGTCGCCCTCAGGCCGGTCGGCGTAGGCGTGGAACAGATAATCTGCCGAGACGATCTGCAGCACGCTGTCGCCCAGAAATTCCAGCCGCTCGTTGTGCTGCACCGGCGTGCGGCTCTCGTTGGCGTAGCTGGTGTGGGTGAGCGCCGTCTCCAGCAGCTTCGGATTCTTGAACTTGTAACCAATAATTGTTTCCAACTGATGGCTCATGGATTTCTTACTCCCTTTATGTCAAAAATCGTTCTTTCTTGGCTCCCCTGCCAGGGGAGCTGGCCGATGTCAGTCGGCCTGAGAGGTTGTCAGCTCATCCAGCGCGCTCTGCATGGTGCCGCACAGGTCGTTTTCCACGCAGATCTTGGCCTGCCGGATGGCGTTCTTGATGCCCTTGGCCTTGGAGGAGCCGTGGGCCTTGATGACCGGCTGCTTTGCGCCCAGGAAGGGTGCGCCGCCGTACTCCTCGCTGTCCATCTGGTGCTTGAGGCTTCCCACGCCGCTCTTGAGCAGCAGGTAGGCGATCTTGCCGCCGAGGTTTGCCAGGAACATCTCCTTGAGCATCCCCAGCAGCATCTTGGCCACGCCCTCGGTCAGCTTGAGGATGACATTGCCGGTAAAGCCGTCGCAGACCACCACATCCACATCACCGTTGGGCACGTCACGGGGCTCGATGTTGCCCACGAACCGGATGCCCGGTGTTGCCTTGAGCAGCTGGTGGGCTTCCCGGAGCATCGGGGTTCCCTTGCTCTCCTCGGCACCGTTGTTTGCCAGCGCCACGGTGGGTGCGGTGCGGCCCTCCACCTTGTTGACATAGCAGCTGCCCATCACGCAAAGGCTGCCAGCATCTCGGGGCGGCACTCCACGTTCGCGCCGCAGTCCAGCAGCAGATAGGCCTTGTTTTTGGCCGGCACCATGGTGGCCAGGGCCGGGCGCTTTACGCCCTTGAGGGTGCGCACGATGAGGCTTGCGCCCACATGGAGCGCGCCGGTGCTTCCGGCAGAGACAAAGGCATCGCCCTTTCCCTCCTTCAGCAGGTTCAGGCCCACCACGATGGAGGAATCCTTCTTGCTGCGGATGGCCCTTGCAGGCTCATCGCACATCTCAATGGTCTCGGTGCAGTTGACCAGCTCGATGCCGTCCAGCGGGATATTGTGCTCGGCGGCCGTCTTGCGCACCAGCTCCTCGCTGCCCACGCCGATGACCTGCACACCGTACTCCTTCACAGCCTGTGCGGTGCCTTCCAGCACAGCCAGCGGGGCGTTGTCGCCGCCCATCATATCAACGATAATTTTCATAGGGTTTCTCCCTTCTTAAAGAGCAGTTTCGTTCAGCCACTGTTGGAAGCTGGCCACGGCACGCTCGGCCACGGCCATGTAACGCAGGCGCTTGTCACGGGGGCGGCTCTCGGCCGGCAGCGGAGGCAGGATGCCATATTCGCGCCCATGGGCTGGAAATGTTTGTTCTCGGTGGTCAGATACTGGATCAGCGCGCCGCACATGGTATCCACCGGCGGCGGGGGCAGCTGTCTGCCCTCCAGCCGGGCGTAAATGCTCCGGGCTGCCAGCAGACCGCAGGCGGCGCTCTCCATATAGCCCTCAAAGCCGGTGATCTGGCCCGCAAAGAACACGTTGGGGTGCTCCTTCAGGAACAGGCCCGCGTCCAGCACGCGGGGCGCATCCAGGAAGGTGTTGCGGTGCATGACACCGTACCGCACGAACTCGGCATTTTCCAGGCCCGGGATCATGCTGAACACCCGCTTCTGCTCACCCCACTTGAGGTTGGTCTGGAAGCCCACGATATTATAGAGGGTGCGTTCCTTATTCTCGGCGCGGAGCTGGACATTGGCCCAGGGGCGGTGGCCGGTGTTGGGGTCCACCAGACCCACCGGGCGCAGGGGGCCGAAGCGCATGGTATCAGCACCCCGGGCGGCCATGATCTCAATGGGCATACAGCCTCGTAGACCGTGACGGTATCCGCTTTTTTGCCGTGGGCATCGGGGTCGGGCTGTGCGCCCTGCTCCGCACCGGCATCGAAGGCATGGAGCGGGGCACGCTCTGCCGAAGCCAGCGCGGCGTGGAAAGCCTCATACTCTGCCTTATTGAAGGGGCAGTTCAGGTAATCGGCCTCGCCCCGGTCATACCGGGAAGCGGCGAATACCTTGTTGTAATCCAGGCTCTCGGCCGTGACGATGGGAGCTACGGCATCATAGAAATGGAGCCGCTCATCGCCGGTCAGGCGGCCGATCTCGTCGGCCAGCGCACCATCGGTCAGGGGGCCGGTGGCCACCAGAATGGGTGCACTCTCATCGATGTGCTCCACCTGCTCCCGCACCACGGTGATGTTGGGGCATTCCTCCACCCGCCGGGTCACGGCGGCGCTGAATGCATCCCGGTCCACGGCCAATGCGCCGCCCGCGGCCACACGGGCCTCCTCGGCGGCTTCCAGCAGCTGGCTGCCCATCCGGCGCATCTCCTCTTTCAGCAGGCCGGAAGCAGAATCCAAACGCTCGGCCTTCAGGCTGTTGGAGCAGATCAGCTCCGCAAAGCCCGCGCTCTTGTGAGCCGGGGAAAAGTGGGTGGGCTTCTGCTCGTAGAGCGTTACCTGAACGCCCTTGCCTGCCAGCCACAGCGCCGCCTCGCAGCCTGCCAGACCGGCACCCAGTACAGTAACTTTGTAACTCATAATTTCATCCTTCAGCATCCTCGCCCTCTCAGGCCGCTTCGCGTCCAGCTCCCCCAAAGGGGGAGCCTGTGCAGCATCCCGGTCAGCCGCAGCTGCCCGTTTGCCGCCATTGCCTCTCCCTTTGGGAGAGGTGGCATCGCGCAGGCGATGCCGGAGAGGGCGAGACAGTTTATCGGTTTGATCAATCCTTCTTCGGCACCGGCATCTCAAAGCCGCAGCCCTCTTTTGCGCAGTAGAGCTTGGAGCCTTGCGGAACAGGGTGGAGCCGCACTTTTCGCACTTGGTGGGCACCGGGGTATCCCAGGTCATAAAGTCGCAGTCGGGGTAGCGCTCGCAGCCGTAGTAGATGCGGCCCTTGGCGCTCTTGCGTTCCAGCATCCGGCCCTTGCCGCACTTGGGGCAGACACCGCCGGTGTCCTTGACCAAACGCTTGGTGCCCCGGCACTCGGGGAAGCCGGAGCAGGCCAGGAACTTGCCGTACTTGCCCACCTTGATGACCATGGGGCGGCCGCAGAGGTCGCAGACCTCGCTGGAAGGCTCGTCCGGCACCTTGACCTTCTTGCCCTCCATGTTCTTTTCGGCCTGTTCCAGGCTGGCGGCAAAGCCCTGATAGAAATCATCACGGTCTTGTGCCAATCGGCCTTGCCGCTCTCGATCTTATCCAGGTTCTTCTCCATCTCAGCCGAGAAGTCCACGTCCACGATATGGGGGAACTGCTCCAGCATCAGGCCGTCCACAGCGCGGCCCAGCAGGGTGGGCTTGAGCTTTTTCTGCTCCCGCTCCACATAGCCGCGATCGATGATGGTGGTGATGATGGGCGCATAGGTCGAGGGACGGCCAATGCCATTTTCCTCCAGCGCCTTGATCAGGGTCGCTTCGGTGTAGCGGGCGGGGGGCTGGGTGAATTTCTGCTCACTCTTCAGCTCCTTGAGCTTGAGCAGCTGACCCTGTTCCAGCGGGGGCAGGCTGGTCTCCTTCTTTTCCTTTTCATCGGTGGCTTCCTCGTACAGCACGGTAAAGCCATCAAAGGTCACAGTGTAGCCGCTGGCCTTGAAGCGGTAGTCCCCCGCGCACACGGTCACGCTCACGGTATCCTGCTGGCAGTCTGCCATCTGGCTGGCCATAAAGCGGCTCCAGATCATCCGGTAGAGCTTGGCGGTATCGCCGCTGATGCTCTTGTCCACCTCGTCAGGGGTCAGCCCCGGCACCGAGGGACGGATGGCCTCATGGGCATCCTGCGCAGCGGTCGCGCTCTTGGTCTTCCAGGTGCGCTTGTAGGGGCAGATATACTGTTCGCCATAAGCGTCCGCAATATACTCCTTTGCAGCGGCGACCGCCTCATCGGAAATGCGCAGGCTGTCGGTACGCATATAGGTGATCAGACCCATGGTGCCGTGGCCAGCGATGTCTACGCCTTCGTACAGGGTCTGGGCGGCACGCATGGTGCGGGTGGCCGTAAAGCCCAGACGGCGGGAGGCCTCCTGCTGCAGGGTACTGGTGATAAAGGCCGGGGTGGGCTGCTTGGCCCGCTTGCCTTTTTTCAGTTCGCCCACGGTATACTCGGCACCCTCCAGACCCTTTTCAATGGCCCGGGCCTCTGCCTCGTTTTTGGGCAGTAGCTTTTTGCCGGTGCTGTCGGAGGCCAGGCGGGCGGTAAAGCTCTTGTGGCCGGTGCCCAGCGTGGCATCCACGTTCCAGTATTCCTCGGGCTTGAAGTTCTCGATCTCCTTCTCGCGGTCATCGATCAGCCGCACCGCCACGCTCTGGACACGGCCCGCCGACAGGCCCCGGCGCACCTTCCGCCACAGGAAGGGGCTGAGCTTATAGCCCACCAGACGGTCGAGGATGCGGCGGGCCTGCTGGGCATTGAACAGATCCTCGTCGATGGCACGGGGATTGGCCATGCCCTTCTGCACGCCCTTTTTGGTGATCTCGTCAAAGGTCACGCGGTTGGGCTCGTGGGGGTCCAGCCCCAGGATATTGGCCAGATGCCAGCTGATGCTTCGCCCTCACGGTCCGGGTCGGTTGCCAGCAGAATGCCGTCGGCCTGCTTGGCTTTTGCCTTGAGCTCCTTGATGAGCTTGGATTTATCCTTGATATTGATGTACTGGGGGGCGTAGTCATGTTCCACGTCGATGCCCAGCTGGGACTTGGGCAGGTCCCGGATGTGCCCATGCTGGCCGTGACCTCGTAATCCTTGCCCAGATATTTGCCAATGGTCTTCGCCTTTGCCGGCGACTCCACGATTACCAGTTTTGCCATGGTTCTCTTCTCCTATATTATAAACTCCCAGCCTGACAGTGGTAGTAAAACCCAACGAAATGGAGCTGGCGAGCGTCAGCGAGACTGAGAGGTTTCATTCAACTTAAATTGCGCAGTTCAGCGCAGAATATACCGCTTGCCGGGCAGGCAGGTCACACGACCCGCCAGCTCCAGCTTCATCAGGGTGCCCAGCAGCAGGCCGGTGGGCAGGCCGCTTGCCGCGCCCAGCTCCTCCACACCCTTTGCCTTGGGGCCGATACAGGCCAGCACCCTGCGCTCGGTCTCACTCATGGGGTCAGGTGCAGAGCGCACCGCCGCCGGAGCCGCTGCGCTCCGCAGGCCCAGCACCCCGAACAGGTCGCCGGGTTTGCAGACGGCTTTGGCACGGCCCTCCCGCAGCAGGGCATTGGTGCCTGCTGAGTTGGGCGAATAGATGCTGCCCGGCACCACGAACACCGGCTTGCCATACCGCTCGGCATGGTTGACTGTGGACATGGTGCCGCTCTTTTCCTGCGCTTCCACCACCACCAGCGCCGAGGACAGCGCCGCAATGAGCCGGTTGCGCTGCAAAAAGCCATTGGGGCCAACGGGGCCGCTCTCGGGCGGGTACTCGCTGATCACGCAGCCCTTTTGCTCGATCTTTTTCCGCAGCTCCCGGTTGGAGGCCGGGTAGGTGCGGTCAATGGGCACGCCCAGCACCCCGATGGTGGGGCAGTTTTCCTTCACTGCGGCCCGGTGCCCGGCGCTGTCCAGCCCATCGGCCAGACCGCTGACGATGATGGCCCCGTTTTTGGCCAGCCCGCTGCCCAGGTCTGCCGCCGCCTGCAGGCCGTACTCGGTGGGCCTGCGGCTGCCCACCATCCCCACAGCCCCCGGCTCATTGAGCCAGAGGGGGTCGCCGGTGCAGTAGAGCACCAGCGGCATATCGGGAATGCGGGAAAACGCCAGCGGGTAATCCGGGTCGTCATAGGGCAGGATGCGGATATTCCGCGCCGCACACCGCCGCGCAAAGGCCCGGTAATGCGCCGGGGTGTTGTCGGGCAGGTTGGCCCGGGCAAAGGCCGGGCTGCCCACCGCCTTGCGGAACGCATCGGAATCCCGGTTCTCCCAGGCCTCCTGCGCCCCGCCAAACACATCCAGCACCCGGCCTGCATGGCTGCTGCCCGCCCCCAGCGTGTTTGCCAGCCAGAGCCAGCAGAGCAGCGGGTCGGGGGCCGGTTCGGGCGGGAAAAGACTGGTCTGGCCGAAGCCGGGCCCGGTCACAGGCTCTCCTCCCGGAAATGCCACAGCAGGATGCTGCCCGCAATGCCGGCGTTCAGGCTTTCCACCCGGTCAGTCATGGGGATGCGCACAGTGCCGCTGCAGGCGGCAATGGTCTCTTCCGTCAGGCCCTGACCCTCGCTGCCGATGACCACGCAGACACCGCCCGGGTAGCCGGGCCGGGCCGCGCTCAGGGGCTGGCTCTGGTAGAGTGCCGCCGCAAGGCAGGTGATGTTCTTTGCCCGCAGGGCGGCAATGGCGGCAGGCATTGCCCCCACCTCCATCACCGGCACCCGCACAGCGGCCCCATGGAGGCCCGCAGGTCTTGGGGGCAAACACGCTGGCACAGCCATCGCTCAGCAGCACGCCGTCAAAGCCGAACGCGGCGGCAGAGCGCAGCAGCGTGCCCACGTTGCCGGGGTCCTGCACCCGCTCAAGCGCCAGATACCGCCCACCGGTCTTTGCCTCGTCCAGCGTGTGCACCGGGGTGCGGAAGATGCCGAACACGCCCTGATGGGTGCCCACATCGGCCAGCTTATCGGCCACATGGTCCTCCACCAGATAGTGCTCCCCGGGCAGCCCGGCCAGCTCCGGGCACTTTTCCAGCGCTGCCTCGGTGCAGAACAGGGTCTCCAGCGCAGCACCGCGGCAGAGCTCCGGGCAGAGCTTGCGGCCCTCGGCCAGAAATTTCCCCTCACTGCGCCGGAACGCCCCGCTGGAAGCAAGGCGGCAGGCATATTTGATCTTTGCGTTTTCCCGGCTGGTGATCTTTTCCATGCGGTCCTCCAGAAGATACAAAAATATACAAAAAGGACGCCCGCGTATTTACTACGCGCGGGCGTCTTTCAGGTCTTTATCAGGCGTTCTTCACGGTCTCGACCAGAGCAGCAAAGCTCTGAGGATCGTTGATGGCCATCTCGCTCAGCATCTTGCGGTTCAGCTCGATGCCTGCCTTCTTCAGGCCAGCCATGAAGGTGGAGTAGTTCATGCCCAGGGGACGAACTGCATTGTTGATGCGGCAGATCCACAGGTTGCGGAACTGGCGCTTCTTCATGCGGCGGCCAGCCAGAGCGTAGTTGCCGCTCTTCATGACCTGCTGCTTGGCCATCTTAAAGTGCTTGCTCTTGCAGCCATAGAAGCCCTTAGCCAGCTTCAGCATCTTCTTACGACGTTTGTGAGTCATGGTTGCGCCTTGATACGTGCCATTTTTTATATCTCCTTTAGTTATCTCTTAGAATGTCTTTGCCTGCGGCTCGCACTTAGGCGTAGGGCAGCATGCTCTTGATGGTAGCGGCGTTGGTCTTGTCAACGTAGTTGGGCTGACGGTAGCCACGGGTCAGCTTGGTGGTCTTCTTGGTCAGGATGTGGCTGCGGAATGCGTGACCGCGCTTGATCTTGCCGTTCTTGGTCAGCTTAAAGCGCTTCTTAGCGCCGGAATGCGTCTTCAGTTTCATCTTAGCCATTTTAGTTTCCTCCTAAAATTAGTCCTTATTGGGTTTCGGGATCAGCAGAATGGACATCGTGCGACCCTCGAGCACCGGCGGCTTATCCATGCTTGCCTGGGGCAGAGCCTCGGCAAAGCGTTTCAGCACGTCAGCACCCAGAGCACTGTGCGCCATCTCACGGCCGCGGAAGCGGATCGAAGCCTTCACCTTGTGACCAGCGGCCAGGAACTTGGCAGTCTGGTTCAGCTTGGTGTTGAAGTCGTTGGTGTCAATATTGAGCGAAAGGCGGGTCTCCTTGACCTCGACCACTTTCTGGTTCTTCTTGGCTTCCTTCTCCTTCTTCTGCTGTTCAAAACGGTATTTGCCGTAATCCAGCACCTTGCACACAGGCGGGGTAGCCTGCGGTGCGATCTTGACCAGATCGAGCCCGGCTTCTTCTGCAGCGCGCATGGCCACCTGAATGGACACAACGCCCTTCTGCTCGCCATCGGCACCGATCAGGCGAACTTCACGATCACGGATCTGACCGTTGATCTCCAGTTCCTTCGACTTTCCAGCGGTAGCGATAATGAATGCACCTCCAAACAATAATCCATAGTGTTGCAATATTTGGCATAGAAAACGCGGCCGCCCATTTGCAGGACAGCCGCGCGAAATTTCACACAAAAGCGCAGTTCGTTCAAAGAATCGAACCGTGTTTGGGTATAGCCCGGGGATTCCGACCCCACAAGGCGAGCGCGGCACAGGCCGTAGCTGCTTTCTTTACCGGAACAGTTTACCACACCCACAAAGCCCTGTCAAGCACTTTTACGCGATTTTGCAATAAAATATTCGTACAGAGCATTACTTGACCTCGATCAGCTTCCCCAGTTCCAGCGAGTAGATGCCCTTATAGGTCACCGGTTTCGGGGCAAAACGCTTGCTGATGGCAAGGCATAGAGGTCAAGCTGGGCGCGATAGGCGGCAAGGAAGTCGTCCTCGGATTTTCGGCGGTCCGTTTTGTAATCCAGCAGCTCCAGGTGATCCGGGAACACCAGCACCAGGTCAGCGATGCCCTGCACCAACACCCTTGCCTGTGCCACGGCAGCGCTGTCGGCGAGGGCAGTGCCCTGGGCGGCCAGCACCTCGGCGGCAGGCAGGGCCGTGATGAAGTCCAGCTCCCGCAGCACCTCATCTGCGGCACAGATGCGCGCAAAGGCTTCGCTCTCCACAAAGCGGCGGATGCGCCCTGCATCCAGCTTCTCTGCAATTTCGGGTGCGGTGAGCTTTGCTTCCACCTGCCGGTCACGCTCGGCGGGGATCGCCATTTCCAGCGTACCCGCCTGCTTTGCCGCCGCAAGAGCCGCAAAATCGGCGTGCTCCAGGAAGGCGTGGAGGGCCGTGCCCATCTCGGCAGCGGTCAGGCCGTCCTTTGCCAGAAAGCCCGGGCGCTCCAGCGTGGTCTGCTCTGCCTTGTGGACGATGCCGGTCACGCTGACCTTGGCGGGCACTTGGGCCAGCTCTGCCGCCGGGTACTGCCAGGCAAAGCCCTGCCGCAGTGCCTCGG
>ENA-OQAZ01001451-OQAZ01001451.1-human-gut-metagenome-genome-assembly--contig:-NODE-1451-length-11303-cov-6.015659_pt1 | contig 11303 bp, 13 predicted proteins | sample MGYA00242737_ERZ504531 | MGnify/ENA primary metagenome ERZ504531 (study PRJEB26092, sample SAMD00036244) | human gut metagenome | host: Homo sapiens | study: EMG produced TPA metagenomics assembly of...
GCGCTCGTAGGGTTCATGGGCTCCATGGCAAAGCTGCGGCCGGTCTTGCGCACCTTGTTGCCAATGCGCTGTGCCAGCACGGTCAGGTCATTCTCACGCTTGTCGCGATAGCCGGCCACATCCAGGCCCAGCTTGATGTAATCGCCTTCCAGACGGTTGGCCACCAGGCTTGCCAGATAGGACAGGCTCTCCATGGTCTCGCCGCGGCGGCCGATCAGGCACCCAGCTTCTCGCCATCCAGACGGATGATGGTGGCCTCGCCCTTCTGCACGGCGCTGAAGGCAACATTCTCCACGCCCATCAGGGCAATGACTTCCTTCAGGTAGTCCACAGCGGCCTTGACCTTGGCGTTCTCTTCGATGTTGATGGGAACTTCCGGCTCCTCACCTTCGGCGGCGGGGGCTGCAGCCTCCTCAACGGGAGCGGCCTCCTCTGCCACAGGGGCGGCGGCAGGCTCCTCGGCCTTGGGTTCCTCAGCGGGAGCTTCCTCCACAACAGGCTTTCCCTCAGGCTCCACCTTCTCCTCCACCACGGGAGCGGCCGGGGCATCGGGCTCTTCCACGCTCACACGCACCTTGGCAGGGGTGGTCTTCAGGCCCAGAAACCGGTTTTCTGGGGCATTTCGAGCACTTCATAGCTCACATTCAGGTCGTCGGCCTGCACGCCCAGCAGGGCGCAGGCTTTTGCGCGGGCTTCATCGACCGTCTTGCCGGTCGCTTCCTGAGTACGGATCATAACCGTCAATCCTCCTTCTTGTTTTCCAGCTCGCTCAGCGGAACGGTGCGCTCGTCCTTATAGCGCTCCTCATCCAGCTTGCGGGCATACTCCAGGCGGCGCTTGTTCATTTCGCTGGCGGAGATATTCTTCTCCACGACCTCGCCGGTCTTTTCATCCGTGACCTTGATGGTGGTGCTCTTTACACCGCGCTTCTGCTCCTTCTTGCGGGCAGCCATCTCGGCGGCGACCTCTGCCTTCATCTTCTCAGGGTCGTAGATCTTCTTCATCACCAGGCTCTGCACGGTCATCAGGATGTTGGAAACAACGTAGTACAGAGAGAAAGCGCTGGGCACGGTGAAGCAGAAGAAGACGTACATCAGCGGCATCATATACATGGTCAGCTTCATGCTGCCCTGCATCTCCTGGCCGCTGGCCTTCATGCTGATGTGGGTGGACAGGAACATGGTCACGATCGCCAGGACCGGGAGGATCAGCAGGGGCAGGTTCTCTGCAGCCAGGCTGTACTGGGGCACACGGGTCAGGTCGATGCCAAAGAAATCCATGTGCTGGCCGAACTCGGTGATGGTAGCCACCTGATCCGGGGTGAAGCAGGAGGAAACGGTGCTCTCGCCTGCAATGACCTGTGCAATGATGTTGGTGTCGCGGGTCACGGTGGTAAAGCTGATGCCCATGCAGTCAGGGCCTCACCTGCGGCGGTCAGGGCATCGGCACCAATGTGGAAGATGCGCTGCAGCGGGCGGTACACCACCTCGATAACGCCGAACATGACCAGGAAGTTGACCAGCATGGGCATACAGCCTGCGGTGGGCTTGTAGCCCTGCTCCTGCAGCTTCATCAGCTCTTCCTGCTGCTTTTCGGGCTTGTCGCGGTACTTTTTCTGGATCTCGGCCACCATGGGCTGGAAAGCGCTCATGCGGGCCATACTCTTCTGCTGGTTGAGCTGGAGGGGAATCTTGATCACGGTGATGAGCAGGGTGAACAGGATGATGTCCCAGCCGTAGTTGGGGATCAGCTTGTAGATCCACTCCATTACATAGCCCAAGGGCCAGCCCAGGATGTACAAAGGATTCATAGTTTCGTCCATTCTGCCCCGCCTGTGGTGCGGGACGTTTAGATTTTTATGAGAAGGACACCCCGCCCACAGTGCGGAGCGTCACAAGAAGCAAAAAAGCGGATGAAACCTCTCAGTCAGCGCCGCAGCGCTCAACTGTGTCGATTCCAAAATAATTTTGCCGGAGATAGTTTTCTCTCCCCGCTCACCCAGCGGCCTTTGGGCGGCACCGGGTCAAAGCCCCAGCGGCCAAGCGGGTTGCACCGGGCGATGCGCCAGGCGGTGAGCAGCAAGCCCTTGATGCAGCCATGGGTCTGGATGGCTTCTATGCCATACTGGCTGCAGGTGGGGGTAAAGCGGCAGTTGCGGCCCAGCCCCGGGCTGATAAAGCGCTGGTAGAACCGGATGGGCGCACAGAGCGCGTTCCGGCAGACACGGGAGACGGGATTCACTGTTTTGCGGCCCGGTCTGCAGGCGGGACCGTGGCAGGGGCTTTGCGCCCGGCTGCTTTGCCTTGTCGGGCAGGCCGGCCTGGGCAAAGAGCCTGGCTACCACTTCGCTGAGCTGCCAGCTCTTCAGGCGGGGGGTCATGCCCCGGGCCACAAACACCAGATCATAGCCGCCGATGTTCTGATTCAGGTGCTCATCAATGGCAGCCTTCATCACACGGCGGGCGCGGTTGCGCTGGACGGCATGGCCGATCTTTTTGGTGGCCGTCAGGCCACGCGGGTCTTTTTGCCGCGGGTCTTGAGCACATACAGCACCAGCGCCGGATTCACATAGGACTTGCCGCGGGCATACACGCGGCCAAACTCGCTGTTGCGGCGGATGGGACGATAGCGCACTGCTCCGTCGCCTCCTTTTCGGTTAAAAATCGCAGAACTTCCCTAAAGGCAAAGTTCAAAATTCAGTATAGCAAAAAAAACGCCGACATGAAAAGGCTGTCCGGGCGTTTTTTGTGCCAAATCTTTTGCCAAATTTTTAGTCATTCCGCGCGCAGAACGTCCAAAATAAGAAAAAGACCGCCAATTCTGGATCAGCAGTCTTTTGTGCGCATGTTCAATTCTGCGCCGGATCCCTGGCAAAGCGGGATCAGACGGTCAGGCTCTTGCGGCCCTTAGCACGGCGAGCATTGATGACCTTGCGGCCGTTCTTGGTGCTCATGCGGGTCAGAAAGCCATGAACTTCCTTGCGATGACGCTTCTTGGGCTGAAAAGTTCTCTTCATGGTTGTATCCTCCGTAAAAACTCGTCCCCGGTAATGGGGTATTTCTGGTCCCAAATTGGGGACAGGCTTGCAATTCAACAGTATATCGCACACTATCCCCTTCTGTCAAGCGTTTTTTTCACTTTCCAGCAAACTTTTTTCAAATTTCTTTGTGAAAAAGCTTTCAACTTTTTCACCGGTTCTCCGTGGAAAACTTTTCTTCCACCATATCTTGTGGCCAAAAACCGCCTTGGACACAAGAGCCGCGAGGGCACGATGGAGCGTCTTTTCTTATGTATTATAAATTACATTATAGAATATAGACGCAGGGAGATTTTTGTGGTATACTAACGGGGTATCAGCAGCATTGTTGAAAACTTCGACCAATTCAATGGAGTGGATGTTTTATGGATTCTTTCAAGGACGTTTTAGAGGCCGCCCAGGCATACTGCAAAACGCAGATGGCCGAGCCGACCTATAATCTCTACATCGACGGACTTGAGCCCATCAGCTTTGAGGACTCGAGCCATATCACCCTGTCGGTGCGCAACGATTTCATCTGCAAGATCGTCACCGACCGCTACCTCGGCCTGCTGAAAGAGGCCTTTAAGACCGTGCTGGGCTTTGACGTGGACATCACGCTGGTGGTGCCCAGCACCCCTCCCCATGAGGTGGTGCTGGCCCAGCAGTACGAGGCAAACCCCGCCTCGCCCCAGGGCAATTACGAGTTCACCTTTGAAAACTTCATCAAGGGTCCCTCCAACCAGTTTGCGTTTGCTGCGGCGCAGGCGGTTGCGGCCAACCCCTCCGGAGCCTATAACCCGCTGTTCATCTACGGCGGCTCCGGTCTGGGCAAGACCCATCTGCTCACGGCCATCCAGACCGAGATCAAGCGCACCCACCCCGATTTTGTCATCATGTACGTTACCTGCGAGCAGTTCACCAACGAGCTGATCGCCGCCATCCGCGCCGGCAGCACCGAGGACTTCCGGATGAAGTACCGCGTGGCTGACCTGCTGCTGGTGGACGATATCCAGTTCATCGCCGGCAAGGAATCCACCCAGGAGGAGTTTTTCCACACCTTCAACTCCCTGCACGATGCCCACAAACAGATCGTGATTGCCTCTGATCGCCCGGCCAAGGAAATCAAGAGCCTGGAAGAGCGCCTGCGCACCCGCTTTGAATGGGGCCTGACCGCCGATGTCCAGCCGCCTGATTTCGAGACCCGCGTGGCCATCGTCAAGCGCAAGGCCGAGCTGCTCCACCTGGATTTGCCCGAAGATGTGGCGGAATTCATCGCCAACCACCTGAAAAACAATATCCGCCAGCTGGAGGCGCAGTGAAAAAGCTGAACGCCTACTACATGCTGGAGGCATCCAGCCTGTCATCAGCGTGGCACAGAATGCCATCAAGGACATCCTCAACGAGACCCAGCCCGTGCCCGTGACCATCGAGAAGATCGTGGGTGAGGTCTCCCGCACCTTCAACGTCTCCCCTGCCGACATCCGGGGCACCAAGCGGAACGCCAACGTTGCATCCGCCCGCCGCGTGGCGATCTATATCCTGCGCGAAGTCACCGGCATGAGCATGGAGGAGATCGGCCGGGAGTTCTCGGGCCGTGACCACTCCACCATCGTCTACTCCCTCAAGACCATGGAGCGGGACATGAAGAACGACCAGCACCTGCGCGAAACCGTCAGCGACATCATCAAGAACGTCAAGGCCTGACGGGAGAACAGGGGCAAAAGTCACACTATTACGGGGCATAAAACCCCAAATATGGGGAGAAATACAGGGAAATCCGGGAAAACAGAACAAGATATTGTGTTCAGACGACAAAGTTCTCCACTCTTTCCACCGAGTTTTCAACATTCAACTTTCGTTTTGCACACCCATCGTGGAAAGAAAAGCAGCTCCGGCCCTTTCCACAAGCCTTTCACACTGCATTCACAAGCCGGTGGAAAACCATGGAGCCGCACCATTCCACACATTTTCCGACTTTTCCACATCTTCCCCAGCCCCTACTACGAATACTACAACAAGTTCAATATAGATTTGGAGGTTTTGTCCCTGTTTTATGGGAGAAAGAACCTCAAAACTTGAATCCAAAATAAGGAGAGACGCGCAATTGAACATCATCTGCGATAAGACCCTGTTGAGTACAGCCATTGACGGCGTTTCCAAAGCCGTTACCCTGCGCTCCACCATCTGTGCTGGAGGGTATCCTGCTCAAAGCCGAAGGCTTCCAGCTCACCCTGACCGGCTACGACCTGGAAATGGGCATCGTGACCACCATTGATGCCAATGTCAAGGAGCCCGGCGAGGTGGTGCTGAACGCCAAGCTGCTCAGCAGCATGGTCAGCCGGATGCCTTCCGGCCAGATCAACATCCAATCTGCCGAAAACGGAAAAACCACCATCCAGAGCGGTGTGGCACAGTTCGAGATCCAGTCCATGAACCCCACTGATTTCCCCGAGCTGCCCAACACCGGTGCCGAGGAGACCCTGAATATCAAGACCGGCGTGCTCCGTGATATGATCGAGCGCACCCTGTACGCCGTCAGTCAGGATGAGAAAAAACCTGCGCATACCGGTGAATTATTTGAGATCTCGCCGGATAAGCTGACCGTTGTTGCGCTGGACGGCTACCGTCTGGCCATTGTGGAGCGGCCGGTGGAAGCCATAAAGGAGATCCGCATCATCGTGCCCAGCAAGACCATGAATGAGGTCTCCCACCTGCTGGCCAACGACGACGAGGAGACCGTGCACATCTCTGCCAACCGCCGCTACGTGGTGTTCACCACCGCCGGTTACACCATCATGAGCCGCCTGATCGAGGGCGAATTCCTCAACTACCACAACGTCATCCCCAATGGCAGCCGCACCAGCGTGGTTCTGGACACCAAGGAATTTATCGAGACCATCGAGCGCGCCTCCCTGATCATTACAGAGCGTTTAAAAAATCCCCTCCGCATCAGTTTTACAGAGGGTAAAGTTGTGGTCCGCTGCCAGACCAATCTGGGCCGCGTGGTGGATGAATTCAACGCGCAGTGCGAGGGCGATGAGGTGGAGATCGGTTTCAACAACCGCTATCTGCTGGATGCCTGCGCAACGCCCGCACCGAGCAGGTCAAACTGGAGATCAGCGGCCCGCTGAGCCGGTCAAGGTCCTGCCTACCGAGGCAGTGACTTTTTGTATCTGGTCCTGCCTGTCCGCTTCAAGAATGATTGAGAGGCATAAAAATGCAAAAAAATTCTCATCCATACGGAATTTATCAAGCTGGATGCCTGCTGAAATATGCGGGCCTGTGTGAGACCGGCGGTGAAGCCAAGGAGCTGGTGCAGGGCGGTGCTGTCAAGGTGAACGGTGAGGTCTGCACCATGCGGGGCAAAAAGTGCCGCGCCGGGGATGTCGTCGAGCTGGACGGCCAGACCGTGGAAGTGGGACAGGGCCAGTAAACCATGCGCCTGCTTTCCTTAGAAGTAACGAATTACCGCAATATTGCATCGGCAAGCCTGACCCCCGGCCGGGAGCTGACCGTGATCTGCGGCAACAACGGCCAGGGCAAGACCAACCTGCTGGAGGCCATCTGGCTGCTGACCGGCGGCAAGAGCTTCCGGGGCGGCAAGGATGCAGAGCTGGTGCGGCGGGGCGAACCCTTTGCCGTGCTGGAAGCCTCCACGCTCCGGGCGCAGCAGGAGGAACAGGAGCCTGACGAGCCGAACCGTGTCCGGCTGACGGTGGGCACCCCGGATTCCAGCGGCCCGGGCGGTACGCCTCGGTGAACGGGGCAGCCCCCAGGCGGGCAGCAGGGCTTGCCGGCAGTTTTCCGGCTGTCGTGTTCGACCCCGGCCACCTGAGCCTGGTCAAGGGAGCACCCGAGGGGCGGCGCAAATTTCTGGATGCTGCCCTCTGCCAGCTCTACCCCGGCTACCTGACCGTGTACCGCCGCTATCTGCGGGCCCTGCAGCAGAAAAACGCGCTGCTGCGCCGCTCCCCTGCCGGGCAGGAACGTCCCTACGCTGAGAAAATGGCCCTGCTCGAGGTGCTGAACACCGAGCTTGCCGCGCAGGGGGAAGCCATCCAGCAGCGGCGGCGGGCCTATCTGGAACGGCTGGCCCCGCTGGCCTGCGCCAATTACGAGGAGCTTTCCCATGGGGCGGAGCGGATGGAGCTGCGGTATGCCGCTCAGTTTGAGCCGGGTGGTCTGGCAGCTCTGCTGAAAGCCCGCCAGAATGAGGAAGTCCGGGCCGGGCAGAGCCTGTGCGGCCCCCACCGGGAAGATCTGGAGCTGCTGCTGGACGGCCAGCCCGCCAGAGTGTTTGCCAGCCAGGGGCAGCAGCGCAGTGTAGTGCTCAGCCTGAAAATGGCCGAAGCCGCCGCCGCTGCCGCCATCACCGGGGAGCACCCCGTCCTCTTGCTGGACGACGTGCTCAGTGAGCTGGATGACGGCCGCAAGCAGTATCTGCTGACCCGGATGCGGGAAAAGCAGACCTTCGTCACCAGCTGTGACGATACGGCCTTCCTGAAAACGGATGGCGAGGTCTACCGCATGAACGGCGGTGTCCTGAGTAAAATCTGAAATGGAGAAATGTTGCATCGCTGCATTGCATAGAATGCGGAAAATGCGACAGAATATGCAGTCTGCATCTGCGGGAGAATATACACAATGTATATCCATCTGGGCCGGGACTATGTCCTGAATGACCGTGATATCATCGGCATCTTCAATCTGGAGACCACCACCGTCTCCCCCCGGGGGCGGGAATTTCTCAACTATGCCCAGAAGAATGGGGCCGTGGTCAGCCTTTCGGATGACCTGCCCCAGTGTTATGTTCTGGCCGATGCCCCTGTGGACACCGTTTATCTTTCGGAGCTGTCCAGCGCGGCCATGAAGCGGCGCACCGAAATGTCGTTCTGAAAAAATCAACAACGATCCAATCGATTGAAAAAATATCAAGTAAAGGGAGAAAGGATATGGCAGAGGAAATCATCACCAGCACCAATGTGGAAACCGCGACCGACCATGAGTATAATGCCAGCGAGATCCAGGTCCTGAAGGGTCTGGAGGCCGTGCGCAAGCGTCCCGGCATGTATATCGGCTCCACCGGTGAGCGGGGCCTGCATCATCTGGTCTACGAGATTGTGGACAACGCCATTGATGAAGCGCTGGCCGGCTACTGCAACCACATTGAGGTCAAGATCTTAAAGGATAACATCATTCAGGTCACCGACAACGGCCGCGGCATCCCCGTGGATATCCAGGCCGATACCGGTCTGCCCGCCGTCACCGTCGTCTATACCATCCTGCACGCAGGCGGTAAGTTTGGCGGTGAGAACTCCGGCTACAAGGTGGCCGGCGGTCTGCACGGTGTCGGCGCATCCGTAGTCAACGCCTGCTCTGAGTGGCTGAGGGTCAATGTCCGCCGCGACGGCCATGAATACGAGCAGACCTTCCGCCGCGGCGACCCGGACGGCCCCCTGAAGTGTCTGGGCACGGTGGCCGAGGGGGTCACCGGTACCCGCGTCACCTTCAAGCCTGACCCTGAGATGTTCAAGGACACAACCGTCTATAACTTCGAGACGCTAGAAAAGCGCCTGCGCGAGGAGAGTTTCCTGAACGCCGGTGTCAAGATCACCCTGACCGATGAGCGGGAGCTTTACACCCCCGTTCTGGAGGACGGACGGGAGGGCGACCCCTGCTACCGCACCGAGGTCATGTGCTATGAGGGCGGCATCAAGAGCTTTGTCACCTATCTGGGCGAAAAGCGCAATCTGGAGGTGCTCCACCCCAATGTCATCTACCTCAAGGGTCAGACCGAGCGGGGCATGGCCGAGATCGCGCTGCAGTATAATTCCAGCTATAACGAACTGCTGCTGAGCTTTGCCAACAACGTCAACACCCCGGACGGCGGCACCCATGAAGAGGGCTTCCGCACCAGCCTGACCCGTGTGTTCAACGATTACGGCCGCAGTCATGGCCTGCTGAAGGATAAGGACGAGAACCTTTCCGGCTCCGATGTCCGCGAGGGCCTCATCTGTGTCATTTCCGTCAAGCTGCAGGAGGCGGAGTTCGAGGGCCAGACCAAGGCAAAGCTGGGCAATACCGAGATCCGCACCCTTGTTTCCAACATGGTGTACACCAAGCTGATGGAGTTCTTTGAGGAGAACCCCGGCGTGGCAAAGGCCATCTTTGAAAAGGCCACCCAGGCAGCCCGCGCCCGCGCCGCTGCCAAAAAGGCCCGGGAACTGGTGCGCCGCAAGAGCGCGCTGGAGACCAGCCGGATGCCCGGCAAGCTGGCCGACTGCCGTGAAAAAGACCCCACCCGCACCGAGATCTTCATCGTCGAGGGTGACTCTGCAGGCGGCTCCGCCAAGATGGGCCGTGACTCCGCCATTCAGGCCATCCTGCCGCTGTGGGGTAAGATGCTGAACGTGGAAAAAGCCCGCGCGGACCGCATCTACGGCAACGATAAGCTGATGCCCGTGGTGCTGGCTCTGGCTGCGGCATCGGCGAGGAATTCGATATCTCCAAGCTGCGGTATGATAAAGTGTTCATCATGGCCGATGCCGATGTCGATGGTTCTCACATCTGCACCCTGATGCTGACCTTCTTCTTCCGCTATATGCGCCCCCTCATCGAGCAGGGCCATGTCTATGTCGCTCAGCCGCCCCTGTTCAAGGTGCAGAAGGGCAACACCATCAAGTACGCCTACAACGATGCTGAAATGGCCATCCTCTCGCAGGAGATGCCCGGCGCAAAGGTCAACCGCTATAAGGGCCTTGGTGAGATGAACCCCGAACAGCTGTGGGAGACCACCATGAACCCCGATAACCGCGTTATCGTTCAGATCACCATTGAGGATGCCGAGAAGGCCGATGAAGCCTTTACCATTCTGATGGGCGACCAGGTGGAGCCCCGCCGCCGCTTTATCGAGACCAACGCCCAGTACGCGAAGCTGGATGTGTAATTGGAGGAAACAATGGAAGAAGATTATGTGATGATACCGGGCAGCGGTACCAAAAAGATCATCCGCGATGTCAAGAAGGAGATCGAGACCGCGTTCCTGGACTACTCCATGTCAGTCATCGTGTCCCGCGCCCTGCCCGATGTGCGCGACGGCCTGAAGCCTGTCCACCGCCGCATCCTGTATACCATGCACGAGCGCGGCAATGACCCCAGCCATGCATACCGCAAATCCGCCGACACCGTTGGTGCGGTGCTGGGCTCCTACCACCCCCACGGCGACGCATCTGTTTACGATGCCATGGTCCGTCTGGCACAGGATTTCTCCCTGCGCTACCCGCTGGTGGATGGTCAGGGTAACTTTGGTTCTGTGGACGGCGACCCCCCGGCTGCTTACCGTTACACCGAGGCCCGCATGAGCCGCATGGCCGTGGAGATGCTGACCGATATCGACAAGGATACCATCGACTGGGACCCCAACTTTGATGAGACTAAGAAGGAGCCCAGCGTTCTGCCCTGCCGTTTCCCGAACCTGCTGGTCAACGGCAGTCAGGGCATTGCCGTTGGTATGGCCACCAACATCCCGCCCCACAACCTGAGTGAGGTCATTGACGGCTGTGTGGCCTATATCGAGGACCCGGACATCGACCTGCCCGGCCTGATGGAGCACATCAAGGGCCCCGATTTCCCCACCGCCGGCATCATCATGGGCCGCAGCGGCATCCGTGCTGCCTATGCCACCGGCCGCGGCAAGATCACCCTGCGCGGCCGCGCCACCATTGAAGAAAAGAAGAATGGCCGCGCCCAGATCATCGTGACCGAGATCCCCTACATGGTCAACAAGGCACGCCTCATTGAGAACATTGCCGACCTGGTCAAGGAAAAGCGGATCGAGGGCATCAGCGATCTGAACGATGAGACCAACCGCAAGGGAATGCGCATCGTGATCGATGTGCGCAAGGATGCCAACCCCCAGGTCGTCCTGAATCAGCTGTACCAGTACACCCAGCTGCAAGATACGGTGGGTGTCATCATGCTGGCCATCGACCACAAGGTGCCCAAGGTGATGACCCTGAAGCAGATGATCCAGAAGTATGTGGAGTTCCAGGACGAGGTGGTGCGCCGCCGCACCCAGTATGACCTGAAAAAGGCCCGGGAACGCGCCCACATTCTGGAAGGCCTGAAGAAAGCCACCGACATCGTGGATGAGCTGATCGCCACCATCCGTGCCTGCAAGGCGGCATGAGCGAGGCCAAGGCTGCCATCATGGAGCAGTTCGGCTTGATGACCGCAGGCAGATGCCATCGTCAAGCTGCAGCTGGGCCGTCTGGCTGGTCTGGAG
>ENA-OQAZ01001453-OQAZ01001453.1-human-gut-metagenome-genome-assembly--contig:-NODE-1453-length-11281-cov-2.042406_pt1 | contig 11281 bp, 7 predicted proteins | sample MGYA00242737_ERZ504531 | MGnify/ENA primary metagenome ERZ504531 (study PRJEB26092, sample SAMD00036244) | human gut metagenome | host: Homo sapiens | study: EMG produced TPA metagenomics assembly of...
ATTGAAGAAACCACCAGTGAGATCGCCACAAACGCAATCAGCACATAACTGATAATATCAACAATATCCGTCACCGAGGACATCAGCGTTCCGACCATATCTGTGTAGCTGATCACCTGCTCGTCTTTTCCTTCTCTTTCCATCTTACTGTTATAATCATCCAGCAGCTGCACGATCTGTTCCTTACTCTCGAAGTTTTTCGGATAGATTGAGATACTACTCGGTTCTGCCTTATCTGCATAGCCGAGTTTCTGCAGGTTCGAATCATACGTTGTACTTCCGGTATTTCCCATGGACATCATCAGTTCGGTCAGTTCTTCTCCATCCATGCTTATATCAAATGCCCCGGTAAATGCATCCGCATCAATAGAAAATGCATTCTGCAGATTCTCTCCTACCCGGCTCATCGCCTGCGTCATGGCTTTTTCCATACCACCGGCGATCTGTGTCATCATCTGCTCCATCGCTTTTGAAATCTGCGTTCCAGTGCCTGTGACAGAGTATTTCCATAAGAAGAAAATGCACTCTGCATATAGGTTCCGATTGCCGTGGATATCTGTTCTTCCACACCCTTCGTGTCGATCATCTTCATAAGCCCTACAGAAAGTTCCTGCTTCGCGCTGTCTGTTCCCAGATAATCCATAAAGTACTCACCCATTTTCGCCGGATCCGGGTAACCGTTTTCCTGTACATAGGCTTCATATCCTTCCAGCAGCTCCTTCGAAAGTTTTTCCAGCTGTTCTTTTGTGATATTGACATCTCCGTTAATATGAATATTTTTCTCTGCCCAGCAGTCAGGATCTGCTGGCATTCTTCTGTCTGGAGATATTCCGTCAGGTATTCATCCAGCTTCGTCATATCCGTATAGCCCTTTTCCTGGGCATACTTCTGGAATCCGGTCATGATATCTTTGATCAGCTGCTGCAGTTCTTCTTTTGATACTTCGACAGAACCGCTCGCTTCGATGATGTCTTTGATATTATTTTTCAGAATTTCCTGTGCTTTTTCTGTATTCAGATAACCAATAAAGTTTTCTCCCAGACCGGAATAATCTGCTTCCGGATGTTCTTTTGCATAGTCACGATAACCAGTTAACAAAGTCGTAGTAAGTTTGCTCACATCTTCACTGGATGCCTGGATCTTGATTCCACTCATCAAATTACCGAGCGACAGATCTGGTGCTTCCGGAAGCGAAATATTGATGGCACTCAGATCCAGCATGCCCGAAAGATCCAGTGTGTTCGGATCGACGGAAAATGCATCTGAGAGATCCGTGCTCCCTGCCATTGCATTGGCCATGGCATTTTCATCAAATTTAAATGCATTTTGCAGTTTATCCTCATCGATCTTAAAGAGGGATCCCATATCAAAATCATTATCCGATTCTTTACCAAATTCTTCATTGGTAAAGACATCAATATCTTCATTTTTCATCTGAGCTTTTACGATTTTACTGTTTTTCGCTTCCTCGATCACATGATCAGTCAGTTCTGCCGGATAATAGATACCGGTTCGAAGCAGGGTTCCATTGGCATCCTCGGATGGTTGCACGATACCGACCACTTTCAGGTCTTCCCCGTTTTTCACCAGTTTTTTCATATATTTATTATTATCCGATTTGTCTTTCCAGACCTTGTATTCACTGTCATAGCTGTAATAATCCGAAGCATTTGACCAGTTTAAAGGTGGTTCCCAGAATATCCTCATAACGGTATGTGCCGATATTATCCGGAGTATCCACATCTTCATCCTTCATAAACTGTTCGATCATATCGTCAAGTTCCATGGCATCTCTGAGTCCCAGTGTGTACAGGAGAAAATCGCTGATACTTCCGTCCGCAGTCATAACTACCACACATTCGTCATAACTTTCCGGCCAGCGACCTGCTTTTACATCATACTGGTTTTTATACAGATTCTCCTCTCTCGGCATCTCATAAAACACATCTGTGCTCATCATCGAGACATCATACTATTTGCACTCGACGAAGAACCAAGCCCCAGAGAAGCAAAGGATTTGTCCGGATTAACTTGACGAATCTTATCTCTATCTTTGTCCAGTCGAAAGATCTGCGGTGTTGCGCTGTAACTGTATTCCACGGATTTTGCGTATTTGCTGACTTTCTTTTCATGATCATCCAGATATTTTTTCAGCGATTTCAGGTCATTGGAGTCCATCGTGGAGAACATATTTGTGATCATCTGCACGACATTGACTCGATCGTCGTCTCTTTCTCCGCGTCTTTATCATCTGTCCCCCATGTTCATCGTCATCATGGAAGTCAGGTCAAACCCGGTACTCTGGATCTCCAGTGGATATTCCGATAACGTTTCTTCTTCCACCGACTGGATATAAGCATTGACACCATTTGACAGTGCCAGGATCAGCGCGATACCGATGATACCGATCGATCCGGCAAAGGAAGTCAGAAGGGTTCTGGCCTTTTTGGTCTTTAAGTTATTAAAACTCAGTGCCAGAGCTGTCAGAAATGACATCGAAGATTTTCCCATATTTTTATGTTCCGGAGGGGACAGTGCTGCCTCATCCACCTCATAGGGATTTGTATCCGAGCGGATCTTTCCATCCCGCAGATTGACGATTCTTGTGGCATAAAGTTCCGCCAGTTCCGGGTTATGGGTAACCATCACAACCAGACGGTCTTTCGCCACCTCCCGCAGCAGATCCATAACCTGTACACTGGTATTACTGTCCAGTGCTCCGGTCGGCTCATCCGCAAGCAGAATCTCCGGATCATTGACCAATGCTCTGGCGATTGCCACTCGCTGCATCTGTCCGCCCGACAGCTGGCCTGGTCGTTTTTCAATCTGTTCTCCCAGACCTACTTTTTCCAGGGCTTCTTTCGCTCTTCTTCTTCGCTCCGCTTTTCCCACGCCGGAGATGGTCAGCGCCAGCTCAACATTGGCGAGCAGTGTCTGATGCGGAATCAGATTATAACTCTGGAAGACAAAACCGATCGTATGATTTCGGTAGGAATCCCAGTCCCGGTCTTTGTATTTTTTCGTGGAAATCCCGTTGATGATCAGATCCCCGCTGTCGTAACGATCCAGTCCGCCGATAATATTTAACAGTGTGGTCTTTCCTGAACCACTGGGCCCGAGAATCGCAACAAATTCATTATCCCTCAGATTCAGACTGACATCATCCAGGGCTTTCTGAACCAGTTTTCCTGTTTTATATTCTTTTCGAATGTGTTGGATTTGAAGCATGTTCTTCTTTCCTTTCTTTTTGCTTCGCTGTTTTCATGATAAACCACCATAAAACATACGGCGCCAACACCAGGATCATCCGGTGTCAACGCCGATTTTCGCAGATGATTATATACTAACATAAATTTTGCGGGGTGAAAATAAAAAAGAATCTAAACTTCTGTAAAACGTATCTACAGAACCGGGCAAATGCAAATGCTGACATCTTTCCTGTTCTGTTTTCTACATATTTTTTAAGAATGATAAAGCATGAAAAGACTATTGTTAGCTGTTACTGTTTAATTCGAACTCATGGTAAATTCTACAGTTTCCTGTGCACTGTCCAGTGCCTCATCTACACCCATACCACTCTGTGCTGTGAGAGATCAATACTACTGTCTGTAATATCGTTAAAACCTCATTTCAGTCTTGTCCGTAGCTGCCTCATGTTCTTACTCTTACAATACCAGTACATTATCAGATAATGTCTACGCTGTTAACACCCGGAATCTCTTCCAATTGTTCCACATATGTACTTTTGTATGCAGTAGGTAACCGCAGAGTCAACAGCAGAGCGCATGGTGTTTTCTTCGTTTTCCCCTTTATCACATCCATAGTATCTACCTGTATCTGATTCTCCTGAAGTTTTTCCAAAAATTCAGAAATGCTTCCATTGGTTTCCAGTTCCACATAGACGGATAAATATTTACTACGTCGAAAAAAATATTTTTCCAGACGTGGAAGCACGTGAAGGGAAATCAGTACACACACCGTAATGATAGCTCCACCATCCAGAAACCCGATCCCCACTGCAAGACCAACGCATGCACATGCCCATAAACTTGCCGCAGTTGTCAGTCCCCTCACCTGATGCCCGGACACAATGATGGTTCCTACTCCAAGAAATCCTACCCCGCTGATCACCTGCGATGCCATACGCGAAAGATCCGATTTCCCTGGAAAATATACCTCCATATACTGCGCCGTCAACATAACCAGCGTTGCTCCCAGACATACGATCGTATTCGTCTTTGTTCCTGCTCCACGTTTTTTCAATCCTCTGTCCAGACCGATCACACATCCAAGTATCATGGAAACTACAATTCTAATCAAAACATTGGGAATTGTCCATTCCGCACATGAAAAACCAAACATGCGATTCCTCCTTATAACTTTTTATTCTCGTATTTCTTTTATTATACTATATCATATTTTTATATGCTTTTTCAAACATTTCAATATACTTTGTTTCTTATTTATTATACTTTATTTTAATGCATATTATTTTCAACTTTACCGGAATAAAATAATCGTATCTTTCTTCTGCCAGTAAGCAGATCCTCACAAAATATCATCTTTTTTATAGAAAGGACAGACCAGGTCGGATGTCACGGCTCTGGTCTGTCCTTTCACGCTTTATTCTTTTTCAGAAGCGATTTTCTCCATAAAGATCCCCGGAATCAGATAGTCTTTTTCCTCTCCGGTGTTTCCAATCAGTTTATCCAGCATACGCTCCATCGCACACTGCGCGATTTTCTGCTCATCCTGGCGGATATGTGTCAGTTTGTACTGCCCGGATCCGATGTGGTTTTCATCCATGCAGCACACTTCTATTCTGCCCTTTAACGCTTTTGCTTCCAGAACAGCCTCTGTCTCCATGGCAACACTGTACTCACCACATACGATACCTTCGAGTTCCTTGCTGTATTTCTCAATATACTCTGCAATCTGTTTTCGATAGATCTCTCCGCGGACTTCCACCGGATTATCATAGGTAATATACGGGAGACTACACTTTCCGACCGGAGTCATACCATATTCGGAGATTCCCTGATAAAATCCTTCATTGCGTTCTCCAAGTGAAGACGTTCCTGTTTCTTCCACTGTGATAAATCCTATTTTTTTCTTCCCGGTTTCCGCAAAATACCGAACCAGCCGCGACATGCTCTGCACATTGTCCGTCCGTACCGAATCCAGTGAAATTCCATCCAATTTTTTATCAATAAGTACAGTGGGATATCCGTCAATCACCAGTCGAAGAATCTCGGTATTATAATACGAGCCATGGCATGGCATTACAAACATTCCCTTCGCACCGATACCGCGTAGATAGCGGATTGCCTGTGTCTCCAGTTCCCGGTTTCCGTAGGAAAAACATGGGTACAGATGGTATCCCGCCTTTCTGGCCTGCTGCTCCAGTTCATACATAATCTGCAGACCATAGCTGGAACTGATATGTTCAAAAATCACTCCGAGAACAGGTTCCCCTGTCTGAGGAATCTCCGATTTTTCCGGTAATACCGCTTTTTCTTCCACCTCAATCCTGCCAACTTCCGGGTATTCCATGACAAAGCTGCCTTTCCCTCTGATCCTGCGAATCCTGTGTTCTTCTGCCAGAAGATTCAGTGCTTTTTTTACCGTGATCGCGCTCACTCCATAGTGCGTAATCATATCCTCCTCCACTTCGAGTTTATCACCCGGTTTCAGATCACCACACTCTATCTTATGTTTCAGATCATTATATACATTTTCGTATAGAAACTGCTTCTTCGCCATGAATAGCCCCTTTCATCGTTCTTTTCGCAACTGTTCAGCATCTAATAATCCTCAGAAAATGTCTCGTAAAATACTATCTGCTAAATAATTGTACACTCTGATAATATTATATTCGATTCACTCAAAAAAGAAAAGCAAATATATGTTTTGAACAACCGTTTTTCAGACACCTGTTATCTTTTTTATCTCACGTTCTACACGTTCCGGAATCTGTGCACAGAGTTCTGACCACGGAAGCAGAACCGTTTTATCATCCCACTTTGTATAACTTCCCGCCGGAACAAACGAAAAATGTTCTTTGATATAATTTCCCACTACTTTATCCTGCCATGCAGTATGCGCCGGCATTCCCGGAATAATATCCGGTGTCAGGATACCATCTGCACCGGCTGCCACACCACATGCATCCCGATAATCCACCAGGGTTTCAAATCCTTTCGCCTGTGGCATCAGCGCATGTTTTCCGGGCTGCACATAAACCACCGGGCGTCCATCGTCCAGTTGCAGCTCGCCGGATGTTGTTGTTACATGGAAGAACTTACCATGGAAACTGTGTTCGCACCCACAAATGTTTCCCGCATCATCAACATAAACCCAAATATGTTCCAGATCATACAGGTGCTGAATATCATAGTCATAATAATACGCATATTCGATACAATATTCTGCACCGTACTGCGCCGGATCAATCGTCCGCGTACAGGAAGCACTTCTTTTTGCGTTCTCATATAACGTATATCCGACACCGACGATTTCAAATGGCTCTTTTTCATCCATCTGCAAAACCGATGCATACTTTTCAGCCAGACTGCGAGCCCTTTCTTCTGCTTCTTTCTCTTTACCGTCCTTCCTCACAAACAGGAAACTGCTGATCCCATAGGCTACAGAAGTAAATACACAGGTTTCACCACACAGATTTTTATACCCTGCCTCCATTGGTGTTCCATTCAGATCACATTCTGCAATCTCCCAGCCTTTCGCCCGGATAATTTCCCGTTCTTTTTTTCCTTCCAGTTCCTGGAACGTGAGGATTCTCCGGTTTTCATCCAGTTTCTCTGCACCGATCAGCTTCATATGTTCCGGGAATCTCAGACCGGTTTCCGGCAATGGAGTATCCATAACTGCCACTCCGCCCGTATGTTTCAGGCATTCTGCCGGGATATCCTTTTGGGTCTGTTCCGGTACAAATCCCTGCAGGCGGAACCGGAAGGTAAAATCTCCACCGATCCAACTGCGGGAAGTTCGTGCCCCACATATTATTAAATAAATTGAAATACAATACCGGCTTTTTCGTCTGTTTCAAAAACCGGTCCGTATCTATAGATTCCCGGATCTCCGATCGCCATCAGCGGTGCATCCAGACTCTGTACCCACAGCCCCATCTGGTCATTCATCACGGCAGCACCTTCATCCAGACAGTACAGACTATGATTTGCCTTCTCCACAATATCTGCTGCCGGATTCAGTGTAACTCCACCCTTCCGGATCCGATATTCTGCATGTCTCCGGCAAACGGTACTACAAAAGAACCGGCTTCCACATAGGGACTTTCCTGTTTCTCTTCCAGATGCAGTGTAACGAAAATCTCTTCTCCCTGCTCCGGAAGTGTGATCTCCACCTGTATCTTCCGGCATCACCGTACTCGTCTGCACTTTTTTCGCCAGCATAATTGAATACCAGACCATGCTCTGTTCTCTCACATCCCGTATATATCGGTGTGCATGTTTCATGCTCACAGAACGGATAATTTTCCCTGCCATAATCCTGAATTCCCCAGGTTGTGAAGTGATATCCATATGTTCTCAGATATTCGTTGATATCGTCATATCCATAGCGGTCATACTGATAACTGAAGATTCCCTCGGATTCTTTTGCTGTCAGCAGGTCTTTTCCTGCTTTTTTATCATGTACACGGAGAACTTTTCCGGTATTAGCATTGTACCAGATGCTATAACGATGGTTCTCCATACATGCTGTGCCGTCTGCTGCAATACAAGCAATTCCCGCAGCATCTTTTCCTGTACTGTTACTCTCCCCCTGTTCTGATTTCTTTTCTACACACTTCTCGCTGCATCTATCGGTATTCTCTGTTGCATTTTCTGCATCTGCACAACATTTTTCTTTGATCCTTATTGTCACCGACCGGAACCCCTCAAGATTCTCCACATAAACCTGCCAGGTTCCCGCAATCTTTTCGCAAGACAGTTTTTTACCATTCAGCGTAACCACCGGCTGTTCCCACGTTTCCGGAAGTTCCACCCATCCGGTATAGCTGTCGCTTCCCTGATAGAAGAGATACCATTCTTTCTGGTTTGCCTCTCTTTTTTGAACCATCAGTCTGCCCGTCAGATTTCCCGCTGCTTTATGGCTCTTCCGTACCCGTTCTTTCTGTTCTTCCCAGGATCGTTCCATGAATCGATAAGTATCGCTGTCTTTTGCCTCCTGGAATTCTTCTTTTTTATAGACACGGTTCGGACCCATATAAGTCTTTACATCCGCTCCCCAGGTATGTTCCTCAAACATCGTGATCTGGTGATAATATGCATCCCACAGTTTGCTGATTTCTTCTTCCTTCTCTGCATCCAGCGGCGTATCTGCCAGCAACAGGTTCGCCCAGATTGCTTCCATCGTCTCTGCCATTTTACGGTCTTTTCGCAGGACACCAACCTCTTTCGGGTACGCACCTACTCCATGGATCCAGGTATCCGCCATGTCTTTTTGAAGAACCGGTACATCGCTCAGATCACATGTTTCCAGTTCCCGGTAAAAATCATCCATCGTTCCGCAGACAATCTCTGCGTCCGGATACGTTTTCTGAATCTCTTTCACCATATGTTCAATAGCATCCGCGGACTGCGGACCACTGTTATCTGTCGTATGCATCAGTGCCATCCAAACCGGATATTTCCAGCTTTTCGGCGGAATCAGACCGCTGCCGTATCCTCCACGGCTGTACATGGTAAGCACCCTTCTTCCGCCCGGCGCCTGCCAGTAGAACAGTTCCGGTACTTCCGGCGGCGTGGCAAACTCATTACATCCCAGATGCAGAAAACGGATCCCTGCCTGTGAAAGCAGATCCGGCAGCATCACACTGTGTCCCGGCACATCGGTCATTTTCGCTGCGATCGGGCATGGTTTGTGATAGCGTTCTGCCAGCAGTCTGCTGTATGTGAATCCACGCAGATATTCTCCCGGTGTCGCAAAATCGGTATGCGAAGTAAACGGAAGGGCATGCCACACCACCTGACCGTTTTCAATCAGTTCATCCAGTTCTTTTCTCAGTTTTGGCTCACTGTGATTCACAATATGCCATAACGGCCATGCCGGCATCGTCCATACAAAATGCCGTTTTCCAAGCTTCTGTGTGCCCTTACATGTCTCGATTACCTGCTCCAGCATGGACCTGCATACTGATCGATGACGTTAGACGCCAGATCCGTAAATCCGATATCAAAATGCGTTTTAAATACCAGGATAATTTTCATTTTACCTTCATGCCTCCGTTTTCTCTAATTCCGCTTCCAGTTTTTCCACCAGATCCAGCAGTTCCAGTGGTTTGTGGATGATATAATCCGGCACTTCTTCCTCATTTTTCGGCTCCATCGGATACCTCGGACTCCATTTGATAAATACCGAAGTAATCCCAAAACGGTTGGCACCCACAATATCTCTCTCCAGATTATTCCCTACCATAATAATACGCTTTTTATCTTCGTCCGTCAGATGCAGCAGTTTCATCGCCGTCTCAAACATCGCCTGTGACGGTTTTTTTTCTCCTACTTCCTCTGAGATCGTTCTCGCATCGAAAATATTTTTCAATCCATGCTGACCGTAAGAATTATCAAAAGACTGTGTACATCCATCCGCTACCAGTTCAATCGTATACCCTCTTTCTTTCAGAGTAAGAAGCATCTCTTTTGCACCGTCGATCAATTCGCAGCTTTGTACGATCGGTGAACCTTCGTTTCTGTATTCGGTTCCTTCATTTACCAGAGTGTCTCCGCTGTCTGTAAATACGATTAATTTTTTGCTCATGATTTTCTCTCCATCTATGTTTTGCTGTCATTTTCTGTTTTCGTATTCTTATTTTAACATATTAAATATATTTTGCAATGCTTTAAAGTATATTTAATATGGCTTTTTCATATATTTTACTTATCAGTAGTTATGTTAAAATATAATAAAGTACAAAAAAGTGGTATAGCATCTGTTTGTCAGTCACCATACCACTTTTAGATGTTATATTCTTATTTTTCTTCAAAACTGCACAGCGCTTTCACCTGTGCCCCGTAGATCGAATGATTTCCATTGACCATATATGCCAGCAGGCAGACCACAACCAGAAGGATCGCATTCTGGCTTCCAAGACTTCCAGTCCGATCAGGATAGGTGCAATTACCGTGTTGGTTGCACTGCCAAATACTGCTGCATAACCAAGGGACGCGCAGATGACCGGCGAAATTCCGAACACAGAACCAAGCACCACACCCAATGACGCACCAATGGAAAATAACGGTGTTACCTCTCCACCCTGAAATCCAATCGCGAGTGCTGCAATCGTCAGCAAAAGTTTCAGGATCCAGTCATATCGGTAAATGGTATCGCCGGTAAAGGATGCCGTGATCAGGTTGGTTCCCAGTCCACTGTATCTCGCACCATGTAATACCAGCAATATCACAGCAAGAGGAATGGCAAGGCATCCGATTCGCACCAGTGGATTGCTGATTTTGTCTCCTGCCAGCTTCTTCGTCTTCTGCAAAAGTACAGAAAAACACCGCCCGGTCAGCCCGAACGCCAGGCCGAGAATTACCAGAATAACTACATTTTTTATATTTCTAATCTGCCAGATTTCCTGTACATCCACCGCGAATTTTTCCAGTCCCAGCAGATGTGATGTCGTGGATGCTGTATAGGACGCGATCAGTGCCGGAAGCAGCGCATCATATTCCACATAACCGGAAACGCCCACTTCCATCGCAAAAAATACTGCTGCCAGCGGTGTCTGGAACAGCCCGCCAAATCCTGCTGCCATACCGGTAATCAGCATCACCGGTTTTGTTTCTTTGATATGGAGCCGTCTGCCCGTCTCATGCGAGAGCGTCGCACCAATCTGCACCGCCACCCCTTCCCGTCCGGCACTGCCGCCGAAAAGATGCGTGATCCACGTTCCCATCATCACCAGCGGAACGAGTGCCAGCGGTATTTCTTCCCGTTTTTTCTGTCCCACTTCGAATACCAGTGTCATCCCCTTCAGGCTCAGACTGCTGAAACGCTGATACATCCAGACAATTGCCAACCCAGCCACCGGAAGGATCGGGAGCAGATAACGATAATATTGCTCACGAAAATCCGAAATTGCCAGCAACCCTCTTCCGAAAATCGTGTCGACGATTCCCACGCAGATACCTACTAATACGGCAAGAATCACGTATTTTCCTTGCAGAATCCATTGTTCCTGTTTTTCTGCGGATATTCCTGTTTTCTTCTGTTTCATTTCGTTTTCTCTTTCCTCCATGTT
>ENA-OQAZ01001454-OQAZ01001454.1-human-gut-metagenome-genome-assembly--contig:-NODE-1454-length-11278-cov-3.078737_pt1 | contig 11278 bp, 16 predicted proteins | sample MGYA00242737_ERZ504531 | MGnify/ENA primary metagenome ERZ504531 (study PRJEB26092, sample SAMD00036244) | human gut metagenome | host: Homo sapiens | study: EMG produced TPA metagenomics assembly of...
TTTTTATTTTTTCTCCTTTAATGACTATTGGTCATTTATTTTACAAAACCAATATACAACAAAACTGACCATAAGTCAATTTGTTTATTGACTTATGGTCAGTTTTGTTAATAATATTGTTTAGACTGATAACCTTATGCGTAATCCTGCTCCATAATATAACAACGGGCAGACTCTGTTCCCCGAATCTGCCCGTTCATTTACGCTATTCATTTATGCCTTTTCCGTCACTTCATTATGATTTTTGCAAAGCACCTGTCCAGCCACATAGCAGACCGCAGCAACTGCCATACCATTGATCGAAGCAATTCCCCATGACACAAGATTTGCTACCACTGCACCTGCGATCACACCGATCACGGCAAACCAGTTCACAGTTTTGATTTCTACTTTATCACTGTCGTACTCCTTCTTATTTATAAAGTACGAGAGCACCAGGATAATCCCTACCGGCGGAAGGTACAGTTCAGTACGTTCAGCCAGTTACAGAAATTGTAATACAGCCATACAGAAAGAAGCGTTCCGATAATACCTGAAATCAGAACCATCGGTTTCTTCTTCTGCTGGAAAATATTTGCCAGTCCAAGACCTGCTGAATACAGCGCATTGTCGTTGGTGGTCCAGATATTGAGTCCCAGAACCAGAATCGCCATATAGAACAGATTCAGACGGATCATAACCTCAAAGATATCATTTCCGCCAACGAAAATATAGGCAATCGCCCCAAAAAAGAACATCAGTGAATTCCCGATAAAGAATGCTACAACCGTTGCAATTGTACCTGATTTGGCATCCTTTGCAAATCTTGCAAAGTTCGGAGTTGCCGTTCCGCCTGATACGAAGGAACCGACTACCATACCCGCTCCACCGATCACGGTCACAGATCCGCTGGATACTGCAAACTGGTCAACGATCGTTCCATTTCCCTGCCGAACTGCCATCACCATGCTACCGTTCCAAGAATCGCAACGAGCGGAACTGCAATATAGCTTACCACCGTAAGGGAATCAATTCCGAAATATGCAGAAGCAGTCATACAGCCTCCTGCAACCAATACCAGAGCCCACATCGCAGCCTTACTTCCACCGAGAAGCTCTCCTGATACCGGGATTGCAAACATCGCAACACCCACACCGAACCATCCGATCTGAGTGAAGCTGATCATTGCAGAAGAAAGATAAGATCCTTTTTCTCCAAACGCTCTTTTTGCCAGAAGATCCATGCTAAGTCCGGTCTTTGCACCTACATATCCCAGAAGTCCTGTATACACACCAAGGATCGCTCCTCCAAGGAGAAGGGACTTGATAAATCCCCAGAAATCAAGTCCTGCTGCCATCTGCTGCCCAACCCACATACTTGCCGAGAAAAATGTAAATCCCAGCATGATCATAAACATGGTCAGGAAACCTTTTCTGCCCTCTTTCGGGACTGCCTGGTCCGCATAGTCAATATCAACAGTTGTATTTTTCGTGTTTTTGCTCATTTTTTACCTCATTCCATTCTCTGTGATCAACAAGTTCATTCTTTTTATAGCATATATTTCTTCAAAGAATCGGTAAATTCGGTAATTCTCTGATCTGCCAGTTCTTTTAATGTAATATTTTTCATACTCTCGATATATCCCTGTTCCTGACGGTACAGCCACTTGGTGTCTGCCGGACGGATCTTCTCATAGTGGTTCTTCTCGATCCAGTCCTCATAACTGATCGGTGTCGGGTATCCAATCTTTTCATCAAGCAGTTCTTTAAAATCGATCTTATCTGCTCTCTCTTTGATTCCTTCCCAGAATTCCAGAACTTCCTCTACATGCTCATGAATCTCATAGCGTCTTGCCCCGCCATCGTAGATGATACATTTTTCAAAAAGCGGACTGCACATGGAAAGTGTCTCTCTTCTGAACTCCGGCGTGATGATTCCGTCCTTCCAGTAGAAGTCCACATCCGGAAGGTTGATTCCTGACACACCTTTATCCTGATAAGTACTGAAAATTCCTTCATAATACACGGTAATGAACCCTTCAAATTCCGGCCAGAACTCACGGATCTCTCTGGTAAGATTCTCAAGAATCTCAATTCCCTTTGTTCCACCAATTGTGAAAATGATAATATTACGAAGCTTTGCTCCGTTCTTCCTGTAAAAATCTGTCACATAGCGCAGGCAATGGATCAGAGTCTCCCCACTTGCAATGATATCTCCGATCATCAGTGTGCTGTCCGGAACCATGGTAAGCTTACTATATTTGATTTCAAGCCCTGCAATCTCTTCATCCGCAAATACACGTTCACTGGATAAGAAACTGATATCGTGTACACGGATGTGCTCTCTGTAGCAGCTTTCCTCCAACGGATAGTTCAACGCTCCTCTCAAGATAGAAAGAATATTTGCAGTTGTCACTTTCTTCTGTTCCTTAAAATAGTAAAGCATCTGAGATGTAGAAGGAATCAGGCAGTCATATACCTCATATCCGACGATCTCCGGTGTATTCAGAAGCTTTCTTGTCTCTGCTTCCGATACAACATAATATTCATTTACATAGTTCCCACCGGCCAGTTTATAACAGGCTACACCCTGTTCATTAAATTCCTGCACCAGCTTAACCTGATTCCAATTTTTCATCTGTGATTTTCCCCTTTTCTGTTAATCCACTTTTCATAACAATAAACATTCTACAAAATGGTATGATGAAAGTGGGGGAATGTCAAGTGGAAATTAAAAAAGAACGCCCCTGTTTCCAAGAACATTCTTTTCTCTTCTCTATTTAATTTACATCACCATCTGGAACACCAGTACCATCAACGGCATCGTCACAATCGCTCCAAGTGTAGTCAGCACACTGATCGCACTGGCATATCTGGAATCATTGTCATATACCTGACACATTTGTGTAACAGTTGAAGCAACCGGCGAAATTACCGCCATAAATACGATCAAAAGGATTTCTTCTCCTTCTTTATTCCATCCCACAAGACCACTTACCTTCAGGATAAGCAACGCAATAAGCGGAATCACGATCAGTCGCATAAACGAAATAAAAATATGCTTTCTTATTCGTCAATACTTTCTTTAAATCCATTCCACCGATCAGCATCCCAATTACAAACATACTTGCCGGTCCAATCATTGCTCCGACTGAACTAAGCGTTCCTGTAATGATTTCCGGCAGACGTATTTTGGCAAAAAACAAAGTAATCGCAATGATAATCGTAATGATATTGATATTAAAGAATATTTTCTTCAGATTAAATCCTTTTTCATGACTAAGTACTTTTTTACAGTGTGTCCAGAAAAAGATAGTCTGAAGTCCCATAAATACACACGCATAAAATACCCATTTATCTCCAAGCATAAATGCCACAAGTGGTACGATCAGATTCCCTGAATTGGAATAATAAATGGACATCGTTTCTACTTCATTCAGTTTGAGAACTTTCCCGATCAGATTCACAACCGGAAGTAAAATAAAAAGGAGCAATAACGATGCGATACAGGCAAGCTCAAGTCCACTCACTTTTTCCGGTGTGTAATCCACCTGAAACGCATTCAAAATCACACACGGTACGATCAGATACAGTACCAGTGTTGACAGTACCTTACTGTCTTCATCTTTCAGCAATCCCATTTTGACTACCACATATCCCATAAAAATCATAATAAACAGTTTTGCAATCTGTTCCATCAAAGTATACTTAGTTCCATTTTTATCCTCTTTTCCTTTTAACACAAGAGAAGCGGATTGTCCGACACAACCCGCTTCTTATTATTTCATTTCTTTTTCTGTCGGTTCATTTTTATCTGTCAGATATTTCCATCTTTTAAACAATACCAAATCCCCTGTTTTCTGTCAAGAAATCCCTTAAGCCATAAACCTCTTTATCCTTCTATACTATACCTGTTCCAAAAGCCTTCTGCACTTCTGATTCATCGCCCCCAGTTCCAGTACAACCGGAAACAGATCCTCTTTACTCATTCCATAGCTGATCATGCAGAGTGCCTTGTAGAAAAATTCGTTCACTTCTGCATCCATTTTCCCCATAACGACCGCCGGGTAAATAATGGCTACCATCTCGCGGATTCCGAAAAGGATCGCGGTCTCCACGCCACGCACGTCTGCTTCATGCTTCCAGATATTGCTCACATCATATTCGGAGGTATTGCCACACGGTGCTGCACAGACTGCGCAATCCGGTGCGACGGTATTTTTCTCTTCTCTTACTTTTTCAATCATCGCTTTTAAAGCTGCTACACCAATGTTACTGTTCGTGATTGTATGCACAAGACCTTCAATGATGATCTCATCTGTATTTTCTGTCTTCGGATTATTACCACAGGATCTGGCAAGACCGATCAGCGCACCGGTCAGTTCATCCTGGAGTGCTAAAATCTCCTGTCCCTGCGAAATCGTCGCTGTATTACTCATATTTTCATTCCTCATACCTTCTTTTTTTGTATGGATAAGTATACGGTTTCTGGATTTTCATTTCTGTTGTAATAACAACATTATTCCGATTTATCTGTTCCAATCAGGACTTTCTTTCCACAAAACGCGAAACCATAATGCCAGACCTTTGATTTTGGGATACCATCAAATAATAATCCCATTCAGATGATCGCACTCATGCTGAATAATCTGCGCCGTCCATCCGCTGTATTTCTGTCTCTGCCGTTTAAAATTGATATCTTCATATTCTACTTCGATTTCCTGATAGCGCACACATTTTCTTACACCATCCAGAGACAGGCATCCTTCTTCTGTCTCATACTTTCCGTTTCTCTTTACAATCTTCGGATTGAACATCGCAACATTCATAAATCCCATATTGACTGCAATGATCGCTTTATTTACCCCGATCATATTTGCTGCCATTCCCACACAGCCATCTTCGTGCGCTTTTAATGTATCCAGTAAATCAATTGCAACTGGAAAATCTCCTTTCGTTGCTTTCTCTGCCTTCTGGCGCAGAAAAAAGAGATCTCTCATAATTGGTTTTACCATTTTATCTTTCCCCTTTCCGTAGTACTAGTTACTGTTCACAGTATCTGTGACCAGCAACTAGTACTTTCCAGTATACACGATTTTTCCCATTTTTAGGTTGGAAAAATTGGAAAATGCACATATAATTAGATTAGTTTTCAAATACAAACAGGAGTGTATTATCTATGAATAAAATCAAAATCACAAAAAAGAACGATGAATATTCTTCCGAATATCAGATCGGAGATACTTTTAAAATCGAGGGCACCTGGTATGGTGGTGTTCATATCATCGGTAAAACCGGCGCACCGGTTTCTCTTGATAAAGATGAGTATATTTATCTGGATGCAGATCCGGAAAATAAAATAGATTCTTCGTCTGTAATTTCCCACCCGGAATCGTCTGCCTCAACACAAACCAGTACGGTTATCCCAGAAGCACAACCTGCTTCTACGCTTTCTGCCAATACCGAAAAAAATAACGCAGAACCCCTCCATGAAATCCATGTTGGCGATATCGTGCGCCATTTCAAAAGAGAATGGGTATCAGAAGAGAGCACCAAATATCTCTACAAGGTACTGGCTTTTGCTGAACATACCGAAACAGACGAAAAGTTGGTCATCTACCAGGCCATGTATACCCCATTCAAAATCTGTGCAAGACCATACGATATGTTTATGAGCGAAGTCGATCACCAGAAATATCCGGGGATCAGGCAGCAATGGCGTTTTGAAGTAAATGAATAAATCATGATTAAATAAAAATGGAGAATCTCTCCCAATCCCCGGCTGATACCGGAGCGGATGATTCTCCATTTCAGAATGTCTGCTTTGTTTGTTTCTTCTTATTTCAGGTTCTGATACTCCTCAATCACCTTATCCATCAAGCTTTCTGCTTTTTTATACACTTCTTCATCCATCTGATTGTATGGGAAAATTGCGCGATCCGAAACTTCTACTCCTCTATGTTGCATTAGTTTTTTGAACAAGAGCGAGAAATTTGAATCCATGTCATAGAGTGGCATCAGTTCATGTGTCAGTGCTGATAACTTCATAACTCTGTCAAAATCTTTTTCCTTTGTTGATTTTACAAGATCACTCCAGATTTCAGGCACAATATTAGAAAGCGCTCCTATGCATCCTACTCCTCCGGATGTAAGATTATAAAGGAACTGATCGTCAAATCCTGAGAACATCTCAAACTCATGTCCTTCTACAGCCAACATCAGTTCATTTGTATGATTTGGTTCTGACACGGAGTCCTTTAAACCTTTAATATTAGCATTATTTTCCACCAGCTTTTTCAAGGTTTCCGGAGCGATGGAATGTCCACTTCTTGCCGGGAAATTATAGATATAAAGATTTCCTTTTATTGACTTTGCAAGCGTATCATAATATACAAAAATCTTTTCCTGATCCAGTGCATAATAACATGGTCCGATAACCATTGCTCCTTCATAGCCCATTTCATTCACTTCATTTGACAACGCCACAGTATCTTCAAAATTAAGGCTTCCGGTTCCAGCATAAAGCTTTGTGCGCCCTGCAGTATAATCTGCATAGAATTTGAAGAAATCATGTTTCTCCTGTTTTGTAAGTCCTGTAAATTCACCGGACGATCCCAACACAAGAATTCCATCAACGCCTCCTTCAATCAGGAAATCAATTACCTTTTTATTCCCTTCATAATCCGGTTTTTCTTTTTCATCAAAAACTGTAACAACTGGTGTAACGATTTTACACATATTTTCTACCTCTCTTCCTATCTTTATCCTAATTCACTTTCTTGTAAAAATCAGACAATATAATTCGTCAGCTGACCAATCCTGTCTATCTCACATGTAACTTTATCGCCTTTCTTTAGGAACCTTGGTGGCGTAAATCCCATTCCAACACCTGCTGGTGTACCGGTTGCAATAATGTCACCAGCCTCCAGAGTAATTCCTTTGGACAATTCTGCAATCAGCCCCGGAACTTTTTTAATCAGATATTTGGTATTTGAATTCTGCCTGAGTTCACCATTCACATAACTCTTAATATCCAGTTCTAACGGCATCGGAAGCTCTGTACGGTCTACGATCACAGGTCCCATGATCGTATAATTATCCAGACTTTTTCCCATCAGCCACTGTCCATGTCTGGTCTGAAGATCTCTTGAAGAAAGATCATTAAATACGGAATATCCAAATACATATTCTTCTGCTTTTTCTTCCGTGATTCCTTTTCCTTCTTTTCCTATAATGACCGCTAATTCTGTTTCATAATCCACTTTTTCATCGATATCAAACCGTCCCTGGATCTCTTCATTTGCCCCAAGAATACGGTTTGTTCTTTTTGCAAAATACACGGTACCGGATACTTCATCCGACACAGCTCCTGCCAGATGTTCCTTTGTCTCTTCCAGATGATCTGTATAATTTACTCCAACGCAAAGAATATCATGAACCGGGCGTTCAATCGGTGTAAGCATTTCCTGTTCTTCTATTCTATGTACCAATCCATCTGCAGCACAGATCATCTGTGCTGCTTTTTGCGGATCGCCATTTACCATATGAACAAAATCTATCAACGGTTTCCCTTTTAATTCCGGGAATAATTCATCTAAAAAGAACACTTTATCTTCCTTCTCAAAAGCTGCCAGATGAATTTCTCCATTTTTATCTTTTACTCTGGTATAACGCAATTTTTCCACCCCATTTTTACATATAGTTACAAACTCTTGCTATTGCCATCTCGGTATATCCAAGAGCTTCTGCTTTTGTCAGCTTGCCATCAGCAACTTCCTTAATTTCTGTCATCAGCTCATCGCCAAGTTCTGTCATTGTCTTTGTTCCATAAATATACGGGCTTGCATCGATATCAATATTATCAGACATATTTGCAAAAGTAACTTTATTACCGGTGATCTTAATTACCGGCGCAAGCGGATTTCCTGTCGGTGTACCACGTCCGGTAGAAAATACAACAATCTGACATCCACCGGCTACCATTGCCGCTACTGATGACGGGTCATTTCCCGGAGTGTCCATAATAACAAGTCCCTGTTTTGGTTCTACCTGTTTTGCATAGTCATATACTGCTGTTACTTCTGAATGACCGCCTTTATGGATACATCCCAATGATTTTTCTTCCAGTGTTGTAAGTCCTCCTTCTTTGTTTCCCGGAGAAGGATTTCCTTCACGGATATCATGTCCTACTAACTTGATTGCATGCTCATAGTCATGAACGATCTGGTAAATTCTGTCACTGATTTCTTTTGTCTTTCCGCGTCTTGCCAGAATATGTTCTGCACCAATAAATTCTGTTGTCTCAGAAAGAATTGAGGTGCCTCCAAGTTCTACCATACGATCACTCATCTCTCCGATCAGAACATTTGCAGCAAGTCCTGAAGTCGGGTCAGAACCACCACATTCAGTTCCAATGATCAGTTCAGAAAAATCAAATTCTTCTTTCTGCAGTAGAGAAGCTTCCTGTGCCATCTCTTTTGCTGCACGGACAGCTTTTTCTACTGTAGAAATCGTTCCTCCGTTTTCCTGGATAATGAAATGGCGGATTGGTTTATTCGTTCTCTCTTTAATTGCATCTAACACAAGATCCATCTGACAGTTTCACATCCAAGTGATACAACAACCGTTCCATATACGTTCGGGTTTGCTGCATATCCTGCCATTACATCCATCGTGAACTGCTGATCTGACGGAACTTGGAACATCCATTCTGGTTATTGAATGTAACTGCAGATTCTACCTGGGACGCGATAATTCTTGTTGTATCTGATGCACAGACACTTGCCGGTAAAATTAAAATTTTATTTCTGATTCCAACTCTTCCATCTGGTCTTCTATATCCCCAAAAAGTCATTTTTTCCATTTTAAACTTCCTCCTGTCTTCTTATATTCCGTATTTTAAAGATTTTCTCTGTGATTCTGAACATTATGTACATGTACATGCTCTCCGACATGGATATCACAGGCAGCAAGACCAATATGTTCCCCATATTTTACTACTTCTGTTCCTTTTGGCATTTCTTTGATCGCTACTTTATGGTACATTGGTACATCTGTTATAGCTTTAATCTTCTGTACATCTCCATTTCTATCTCTCCAGATCACTTCATCTCCTGCATTGATCTTTTCAATTGCTACAACGACGGTATCTTTTTCATCAATAATTGCTGCATTAACTGTTACTGCCATTTTGCTCATCTCCTGTTTTCATTTTTTAATATGTGATATTTACAAATACTACTTTGTTGCTGCTTTCTTATCCTCAAGTGGGAACTTCGGACATCCGTATTTATGTGCCCACCAGTTTGTAACAATTGGGACAATAATCGCTGTGATAACTACGGATGCTGCTACCTGAGCAGTTGCCTGTGGTACATATGCTTCCAGACTCTTATCTGCCAGTCCTACAACTGCCGGTACAGCTACTGCATTTCCTGCTGTTGTCGCTACTGCCCATCCGGCATAACCCGGTCGTTTTGAAATCTTCCGATCACATAATACAATAAATGCTCCACCAATAAAAGTAGTCATAAATCCAAGCAGAACTCCTGACGGTCCTCCCTTTATAACTGCGGAAAGATCAATTCCTGCTCCAAGTGTAAGTCCTACAAAAGGAATTAAAATCGGTCCTGCCGGTGCAAGGAAATCAGAAAATGATTTATCAAGATTTCCAAGGATCATACCAACAATGATCGGTGTAATTGCTGCAAGGATTGAAAGAATCGGAATATTTGCAAGTCCTGAAGCTCCCATTGCGACCAGTGTAAAAAATGGACCATCATTCAATGAGAGTAATGCCATTGCGCCACTATCCACTTCATCACCATAAGACTGCATCAGGGAAAGATATACGGAACCATTGCTGTTTGTTACCGCACAGATAATTGCTAATGCAGATAATCCAAGAAATCCATCTGTACCGAACACTTTACCAACAACAATACCAATTACTGCTCCAGCCACAAATTTGGAAATCAAAAGGACTCCGCCCCTTTTTAACACACTTCCGAGTTCATTAAATCTTAACGTTGTTCCAAGACATACCAGCTGAATTCCCATCGCTGTTGCCGCACCTGCATTTGAAAAAGTTGCTGTTGTAAGTGAACCTACCTGAAGTATCGACGAACAGAACGTATTTAAAATTGTCCAATCAAAAGCGGAACAATCATCATCCCAGCCGGTACTTTCTTCAAAAAGTTCATAATCATAGTTTTTTGCCTCCTCTTTACTTTTTTTCCTTTCGTTTCATTTGTGCGTATATACGTACTCCGTATGTATTTACATACTTCATGCTTTTAAAATAGCACTTATGTATTTTATTGTCAATATATCATTAAATGAATTCATTATTTTTATCATTTTGCACAATTATTCTATATAAATTTCTACATATACGTCAAACAGCTCTGGAATTCCATACAAATATCTGATATAATTTTTATATACTTGATTGAACTTTAGATTATTTCAATGTTAATAAAGGAGATTTAAACCAATGGCAACAACTGAACACCGCCCTACTGAACGGGTGCTCGATATACTGGAGCTTCTTTCCAACTCTGAGGAAGGAATGACTCTTACCGAACTTGCCAAAGCACTGAATGCCCCAAAAAGCAGCATTATGCCGCTTGTTCATACGATGACTGCCCGTAATTTTATTTATATGCAAAAGGATACGCTTCGCTATCGTATCGGAGTTGCTACATATTCTGTTGGTGTAGCTATAATAACCGCAAGACTTCTTTGCAATTCATTCAACAGGAGATGAATAACATTACTGCATTAAGTAACGAAACATGCCAACTTGGTATCCAATCTCGAAACATGGTACTTTATATCGCAAAAAAGGATTCACCTCAGCCAATCCGCCTGATGTCTTCCGTAGGAAAGCAGCTTCCTTTGTACTGTACCGGTTTGGGGCGAGCACTTCTTGCTTATAAATCCGAAGAAGAAATTCGTAGCCTGTTTCCAGAAGTTCTCACTGCATATACACCACACACAATCGCTACCATAAATGATCTACTTAAAGAGCTAGAACTTACCCGTCAACGGGATATGCCGTGGAACATGAAGAAACAAATTTAATGGTAAATTGTATCGCCGTTTCGCTTGATTACAATAATGCACCAATCGCTGCTTTAAGTATATCCATCCCAACCTTCCGTATTTCCGAGTCTAAAGAAAAAGAAGCTGTCCAGATTCTTTGGGAAGCCAAACAGCGTATTGAGACACATTTTAAAATGTATGGCGTTGATTTTGGAAATTAAAAAATACCTGACAGAAAGCCTTCTATCCTTCTG
>ENA-OQAZ01001456-OQAZ01001456.1-human-gut-metagenome-genome-assembly--contig:-NODE-1456-length-11276-cov-2.862589_pt1 | contig 11276 bp, 18 predicted proteins | sample MGYA00242737_ERZ504531 | MGnify/ENA primary metagenome ERZ504531 (study PRJEB26092, sample SAMD00036244) | human gut metagenome | host: Homo sapiens | study: EMG produced TPA metagenomics assembly of...
CGCGGCAAGCGGATTGACAAGAGGAAATGAAAAAGTATCTCAGAAAAGACATTGTGCAGTTACTGTTCACTCCCGTGTCAATCACTCCGCTGATTGCACGGAGGATGCATGTTTTGGCTTGAATGCATCTCGCCCCATCGCCAAAGGCGATTTAAAATGGCGAGATGCGTTGCTGGTCGCACATCGTGTGAACAGTAACATTGTGCAGAATCAGAGTACATTTTTGTACAATAAAAGACGGGCAGAAAGTTCTGCCGTCCGGAATTTCATTACCGTCTTATGTAGAATACAGCAGAGATTAGCTGAGTTCTACCTTTAAAGCATCTTCCGGTTTGAATTCATTGTAAAGGTCATAGATGTTGTGACCAGTAGACTCGCTGAGGACACGACCTTCCAGAGAGTAGCAGCGGATGAAACGCTTTTTGTCGATTGCTGACCAATGCTCTACATCCCAGCTCATGTATCCGTCTTCATCAGACTTCTTTTCTTTCAGGTATACATCAACCTGGCGTCCGTCTACCATAATGTCTACAAGTTTCTTTGTGTCGGCTTCCAGCTCGACATTGTTTACAGTGTCAAATACTTTCATTTTAAAATCCTCCTATAATATCTGATCAGAATCTTCAGAAATATATTCCCCATACATTTGCAGATGTGATCTATTTGCACTATCTATAGTATACATAGAAGAAACCGGATAAGCAAGTAAAAAAAGTGACTATTCAGCGGCTAAGAATGTGTGGTATACTTAGAACATCTTAGAGCAGTCAGTAAAAAGAAAGCGAGACGAAGGAAATGATATTTGATACACATGCACATTATGATGATGAACAGTTTGACGGGGACCGGGATGAGCTTTTAAAATCTATGCCGGATCTTGGAGTCGGAACAATCGTGGATGTAAGTGCGACTTATGAATCCTGTGAGAAGGTTTTGGCACTTGCCGGAAAGTATCCACATGTTTATGCTGCAATCGGTGTGCATCCGGATGAGGTTGGAGAACTTAACGAAGATAAGATCCAGCACATGAAAGAACTCTGCTGTAACAAAAAAGTGGTTGCAGTCGGAGAGATCGGTCTGGATTATTATTGGGATAATGAACCGCATGAGGTACAGCAGAAGTGGTTTATCCGCCAGCTGGAGCTCGCGGGAGAAGTAAAGAAACCAGTAATCATCCACAGCAGGGAAGCTGCCGCAGATACCATGTATATCATGAAAAATTATGCACAGGGGCTTGGCGGAGTTATTCACTGCTATTCCTATTCGCGTGAAATGGCTGAAGAATATGTGAAGATGGGATTCTATATTGGAATCGGCGGAGTCGTCACATTTAAGAATGCAAAGAAATTAAAAGATGTCGCAACTGCGATCCCGATCGAGAGGATCGTGCTGGAGACAGACTGCCCGTATATGGCACCGGAGCCGTACCGTGGCAAACGGAATCAGTCTTCTTATATCCGGTATGTGGCTGAGAAAATTGCAGAGTTAAAAGAGATGAGTCCGGAAGAAGTGATCGCTGTGACAGAGAAAAATGCGAGAGATCTGTACGGCATCTAAGACGCAGGCAATGAATAATCAGGAGAATAACAGATGAAAACACCTACACTTGGAAATCCGCAGAATACCATTGAGGTTCTGCAAAAATATAATTTTAATTTTCAGAAAAAATTTGGACAGAACTTTCTGATCGATGAGCATGTGCTGGATAAGATCATTCGTGCAGCCGAGATCACAAAGGATGATTACGTGTTGGAGATCGGCCTGGAATCGGGACGATGACACAGTACCTTGCCTGTGCGGCAAGAGAAGTAACTGCAGTTGAGATAGACCGTGCGCTGATTCCAATTTTGGAAGATACGCTGAAAGAATATGACAACGTATCGATCATCAATGAAGATATCCTGAAGGTGGATATTGCAGCACTTGCAAAGGAGAAGAACGGAGGACGGCCGATCAAGGTGGTTGCGAATCTTCCATATTATATAACGACACCGATCATCATGGCTTATTTGAAAGCCATGTGCCGCTTGAGAGTATTACGGTTATGGTACAGAAAGAAGTGGCTGACCGTATGCAGGTAGGACCGGGAACAAAGGATTATGGTGCACTTTCACTTGCTGTACAGTATTATGCAGAGCCGTATATTGTTGCAAATGTACCCCCGAACTGTTTCATGCCGCGTCCGGCAGTCGGCTCAGCAGTAATCCGCCTGACAAGACATCAGAAGCCTCCGGTAGAGGTTATGGATGAAAAACTGATGTTCCGTCTTATACGGGCATCCTTTAATCAGAGGAGGAAGACTTTGGCAAATGGTCTTAAGAATTCAGGAGAGCTGAATCTTTCGAAGGAAGTCATTACTGCTGCGATAGAGAAACTCGGAAAAGGAAGCAGTGTCCGGGGAGAAGCACTGGATCTGGAAGAATTTGCCAGACTGACTAATATTATAAAGGAGGAAATGGAGCATGAGGTATGAAATCAAGGGTGATACCCTTCCGGTAGTGATCTGCCATCTGGAAGCTGGCGAGCGGATGATCACAGAGCGGGGATCCATGGCATGGATGTCTCCGAATATGAAGATGGAGACTTCGACAAATGGAGGATTTGGAAAAGCATTTGGAAGAATGTTCTCTGGAGAAGCGATGTTCCAGAATATCTATACCGCACAGGGCGGGAATGGACTGATCGCATTTGCATCCAGCTTTCCGGGTTCGATCAAGGCATTTGAAATCGGACCGGGGCAAGAATATATTTTTCAGAAAAAAGCATTCCTTGCTGGCGAACCTGGAGTAAATATATCTGTTCATTTTCACAAGAAAGTGGCTTCAGGACTATTTGGAGGAGAAGGATTTATCTTGCAGAAGGTATCCGGAAATGGAATTGTATTTGCAGAATTCGATGGACATGTGGTAGAATACGAATTACAACCGGGTCAGCAGATCGTGATTGATTCCGGTTATCTGGCAGCGATGAGTGTAACATGCCAGATGGATATCCAGACTGTGCCGGGACTTAAGAATATTGTCTTTGGCGGAGAAGGATTATTTAATACGGTTATTACAGGACCGGGACATGTATGGCTTCAGCAATGCCGATCAGCAGTGTGCAGATTCATTGAGACCATATTTTCCAACAAGTAGTAAGTAGTTTACAAATAAGAAGAAGGGACGGGGGACGATGCTAAAAGTGCGTGTTTCCGTCCTTCATTCATACTTTCTGCAGTATTTGCAGAGCCTTTAACAGAAAGGAGTAGGTGTATGACAAATTCAGTGAACAGTGCGAAAGATCTGGATAGCATTCTGTTTGATATTTCGCCGAAAATCAAGGAACTTGCCGGATTATGTGAAGCTAATACCGGGATCGACAAAGAACTTTTTGTAAAGCATGATGTAAAAAGAGGTCTCCGTGATGTAAACGGAAAAGGAGTCCTTGCAGGACTTACCAACATTTCCGATGTATGTGCCAAAAAGATTGTAAATGGCGAAGAAGTTCCGTGTGCCGGTAATTTGTATTATCGAGGCTATAACATCAAGGATCTGGTTCGTGGATTCCTGGATGCGGATCATTTTGGATATGAAGAAATTGCATATCTGCTTCTTTTGGTGAACTTCCGACGGTTGTACAGTTGGATGGGTTCATGAGACACTGACGGAGAGAAGGACACTTCCGCCGAATTTTGTGCGCGATGTTATTATGAAGGCACCGAGCATGATATGATGAACAATATTTCAAGGGCGATTCTGAATCTGTATTCTTACGATGAAAAAGCTGATGATACTTCAATCCCGAATGTTCTCAGACAGTGTCTGAACCTGATCAGTGAATTTCCGATGCTGATGGTCTACGGATATCATGCATACAATTATCGTCAGGGTCAGGATATGTACATCTATGCACCGGATCCGCAGAAGTCCACCGCGGAAAATATTCTGATGATGCTTCGTGAAGACCGACAGTATACGGAGCTGGAAGCAAGGATCTTGGATATGGCACTTGTGCTGCATATGGATCATGGTGGTGGAAATAACTCTACATTTACTACCCACGTTGTCACTTCGTCCGGAACAGACACCTATTCTACAATTTCTGCTGCAATGGCATCGTTAAAAGGTCCGAAGCACGGCGGTGCGAACATCAAAGTGACGCAGATGTTTGCTGATATGAAAGAAGAGGTCAAAGACTGGGAAGATGACGATGAGGTAAGAGCATATCTGGAAGGTCTGCTTGCAAGGGAGAGGTTTGATAAAAAAGGTCTGATCTATGGAATGGGTCATGCGATTTATTCAGTATCTGATCCACGTGCTGAGATTTTCAAGAAATTTGTGGCTCAGCTTGCACATGAAAAAGGATACGATAAAGAATACGCACTTTATGAGAAAGTGGAACATATGGCACCGGAAATCATTGCCGAAAAAAGAAAGATGTATAAAGGAGTAAATGCAAATGTCGATTTTTACAGCGGACTGGTTTACCATATGCTTGGAATTCCGGAGCAGCTTTATACGCCGATCTTTGCCGCAGCGCGAATCGTTGGATGGAGTGCACATCGTCTGGAAGAGCTGATCAATGTGGATAAGATTATTCGTCCGGCATATATGCCACTGGCAGAGTATCGAGAATATAAAAATTTAAATGACCGATAGTGTTGACAAACTGCTATGTAGTATGTAAAATAAAGAAACAACTGATATGTTCAAATGACATATCAGACATTTCAAAGAGACATTTCTCAAATTGTACGATATTGTGTAAACTAGACATCAGGAAAAAAAGACTTGCGGAGGGTTGACCTATTATGGTACAGAGGAATATACGTTTTATGACTACAGGACAATTGATGACTTTTTGTAATGTTTGCCAGAAGATGAATGCAGATATTACGGTAAAGGATGTGACAGGACGTTTCGAGATCGATGCCAAATCGATCGTGGGACTGATGACGATAAGAATGGGAGAGAAGATGCATCTTCTGATCGAAGGCGAAGAGGAACATCTGGCCGACAGTTATTTTGAAAAATTTGACTGTACACCGGTTACGATTCCGTTCAGTTAAAGGCGGCACTGGATATGCCGGAGATATACGGAACAAGGAGCAGGAAGATGGAAGTTACCTATGATTATTACCGTATTTTTTATTATGCGGCAAAGTATAAAAGTTTCTCACAGGCGGCGACAATCCTGATGAGTAATCAGCCGAATGTAACGAGGGCAATCCACAATCTGGAAAGTCAGCTTGGATGCAGATTATTTATCCGGTCTAACCGGGGAGCAGAGCTTACACCGGAGGGAGAACGGCTTTATTCACATGTTGCAATTGCATACGATCATCTGCATGCAGCAGAGCTAGAGCTTGAAAATGAAAAGAAGCTGGAACAGGGAACCGTAACGATCGGGGTAAGTGAGATTGCATTGCATTTGCTTCTGCTTCCGGTGCTGGGAGAGTTTAGAAGAAAGTATCCTAAATCAGACTTCGCATTTCGAGTTATACAGCACCACAGGCGATACAGACGGTTCGAAACGGACTTTCAGATTTTGCGGTAGCATCTACACCGGCAGAGGTGAAAAAGCCTTTAAAGGCAATTCCGCTTCTTTCATTTAAAGAAATTCTGGTTGCGAATGCGGCGTACAAAGATATGTTTAAAGAACCGGTAAGTTTGAAAAAGCTGGTGGAGTATCCATTTATCTGCCTTGGGAAAAACACGTCAACTTATGATTTTTATACCAGATTTTTTCTGGAGCATGGAATTGCAATGACGGCAGATACCGAAGCAGCAACCATCGATCAGATTCTGCCGATGGTAAGACAGAATCTGGGAATCGGGTTTATTCCGGAACCGCTTGCACAGGAAGTGATCGAGCAAGGCATTGTCATTCAGGTTCCACTATTGGAAGAACCACCGGTAAGAGAAATCTGTTTTGTGGAAGATAAGAGCAGCCCTCACAGCATGGCGGCAAACGTATTGAAAGAGATGCTGTTTCAGGCTGGAGAGAAAGAGTAAACTTTATAAGAAAGAATTATTTTGACCGGAACCAGGTGATCATCAGATCAACCATCCGGTCATAACTTTTTATCCCGTCACTTTGGCCATTTGCTTTCAGATAGTGGTCATTGATCTGACCAGATACTTCGGCGACCTTGCTGTCATATCGCTTCCAGAAGCTGCTGTTAGCCGAAAGATCTGCCTTTACATTGTCAGAAAGCCTGTTGTAGATTTCCTCAAAGGTGTCGTAGTCGACTTCGTAAAGTTCATTGGTTGCGTAGATCCAGCCAAGAAGATAGCCGCTGTAGTTGAAGGCGGTATCGTCGGCATTTACACAGGCGAGAAAACCGATAAAATTTGCTTCTTCCTCCTGCATAAATCCACGCAGATGCGAAAGTTCGTGACAGATGGTAAATGGAAGATTGTAGGAAACCATTGCGGAGTTATAGTTTGCCTCAATGGTAAATGGTGAATAGATCCCGGAAAGATTCTGTACCGAGAGAAAAGCCGGAAATAAAAGACCTTTTGGCTGTGGATAGTATCCGGAAAGTTCAGGGTAGGTAGCACCGAGGGAGAACATAGCAGCCCGTGCACGATCCTGCAGATCCTTACCCATATCAGCAAGACCGTCAGAATCCCGGTCTAAAGAGTCAGAAAGTGCATTTAACTGATCAGTCAGTTCGTTGCATAAAGAGGTCAGTTCAGCCAGAGTATACTGACCGGATTCCAGGTGATATTTTTCTGCAAATGAAGTATGTCCGTAGTTGATTCCGCAGAAAAAAGTATAAATGGTAAACAGACATCCGCAGAGAAGCAGGAGTGAGGAACCGTAGCCGAGCCAGGCAGGGTTCTTTTTTTGGGCATACATTTTGTAAATGGAGCTGATCAGCATCCAGATCAAGGAAAGAAACAGAAGAATGACAAAAATATACAATCCAATTTCAGAAACAGAAAATTGGAAGATTCCAAAAAAGCGTCCGATGGACGAAACGAAAAGCGGGTAAATGGTGGAAGAATACCAGTCCGCGAATGCAGAGCTTTTGTGGCTGGTGAAAAGAGCAAGGAAACTTATGGCAAATAAAAGAATTGAAAAAATCAGTTTATGTAAAGTAGGGCGTTTCATAATAAATCCTTTCCGGTAATTGAGGATAAAAAGTATGATGTACCAGAGAGACATTCGTGCAAGGTCGTAAAAGGTTTGAATTCATTTGATGATGAATGGCCGTGACTAACGTTCTGTGCAGGTAGATATCCGGGCACACGGTACTGCATTTACAAATAAAATATGGGACGGAGGATAACCTTCGTCCCAGAATAATATTCTGTAAAAATCAAAGTGCGGCAATCGGGCATGCCCGATTGCGCTCACTTTATGAGGGGGGAGATAGTTGTTTCCCAACTATCCATTTATTACTATACGATGAAAATGTGTCAAAAGTGTTAAGAAATTATAAAATCTGATTAAAAATATAAAAATGATAGGTTTATAGAATATTAAAAAAATCCACAACGCAAGAACTCTCCATAATGGAGAGGTTCTTGGTGTTTTTATTGTTATCTAAAAGGAATGAGAGTAAAGTGCAGCAATCAGAATTCTGACTGCTTCTACTTTATGAGGGGAGATAGTTGCTTTATCAACTATCTGATTATTAGTATACAGATAATTTGTGACAGAAATATGTTCAAACTCTAAAAAAAATCAAAAAAATATGAAGAAGAAATAAACAAAAACAGGAAAAAATAAAAAAGGTGGGTAGTTAAATTAATTGATCATTAGCGTCAGGTAGATGTCTGCTGGTGTGGTGGAAGGTGAAGTAGAAAACAATTCCTTTGGTGATAGAGGTAATTGTAAGTGCCCACCATACACCATTCAGACCGAGGCTGGTTTGAGTGAGGATCATGGCAAGTGGGATTCTGGCACTGGTGAGGACAATGCTGATGATACTGCAAAGCTTTGTCATACCAAGACCGGAAAGTGCGCCGATGGTCATAAGCTCAATGGTCATAAAGGTTTCGCTGAATCCGATGATGATCAGATAGTTGATCGCAATCGCCAGAACATCTTTTTCGTGGAAGAAAAGGGAAGCAATCGGTCCTGGCAGGAATACGAAAGCACCGGTTACAATGAGTCCCCAGACAGCGAGGATTTTAAATGAAATATTATATCCTTTCCGAATACGGTCTGGTTTCTTTGCACCGTAGTTCTGACCAACGAAAGCATTTAACGCAGCAGCAAAGCCGTCAGCAGTGTTCCATGAAACAGATTCAATCTGTCCGCCGACTCGCTGTGTGGCAATGGCACTTGCCCCGAATGCAGAAACCATTCGTGTGAGAATCATGGAAATCATGCAGTAAATACTGCTCTGTACTGCTGTCGGAAATCCAATTTTAAAAATACTGATGTAGTATTTTGCAGGGAAACGCGACAGTACATGCATGTTTTGCAGAATATTTGGTTCCAGATCAGAGTGCATAATCCGAATCAGCATGACGATCAGAACCAGTATCTGCGAGGTCACGGTAGCAACTGCAGCGCCAACAACCTCAAGCCTTGGAAATGGTCCAAATCCGAGGATCAGAATCGGATCCAGGATCATATTACCAACCAGTCCAAGAAGATTTGCCATAAGCGGTGTCTTGGAATCTCCTTGTGCAGTAGAAAGTCCGGTCAGAGTCAGATTTAAAAATGAAAACAGAATCAGTCCGCAGGTGATCAGTGTATATAATTTCGCAGCGGTATAAGTTTCTGCATCTCCGAGGTTAAAAAAGCCGAGCAGCGGATGAATAAACACGATACATACTGCAGCAAATAAAATTCCCAGTAAAAATGTAAGTCGCAGAGCGGAAGCGGCATATCCCTTGCCTGTTCATAGTCTCCGCGTCCACAGGTCTGTGCGACATTGACCTGTCCGCCCATTCGCGGAAGTGCCACGAGCCCTTGTGAGAGCCCAGACGTACTTCCCCCACGCCCACCCCGGCAACGGCTTTGGAACCCAGCATGCCGATCCATGCCATGTCCGTAATATTGTAGGCTGTCCCCAGCAGCGAGGAAGCCATGATCGGAAGTGCCAGCTCTGCCAGCGTCTTTAGAATCGGCCCGGAAGTCAGGTCGATTGTTTTTGTTTTACTCATTTTCTCAAATCCTTACCTGTAAAAATAATAAAATTCACCAGTGCTGTAAATATGTCAGCATGGCGTACTATGATAAGGATAACTTATGAGGAGGGGAAAGTCAATCTGGAGAATTCGCGAAAAAAACATGCCCTTTCAAGGAAGGATGGAGAAGATAACCAGAATTCCAAAATAAAAGCCTTTGACTGCACGCCGCGTGCAGCTATAGGCTAGAAAGGAAAAGCAGGGGAAGCTGATGGAAAAAATAATAGTACAAAAACTTCATGAAATAGAAGAAAAAGAGCATGGTAAAATATTACTGGCAGGTCAGTGGATTCTGGAGAGTGAAATAGCAGGATTGAGAGAGAAAGCGGGAAAATTAGGGGAAGAAAAAAAGGTAAGTTGGGAGAAATTGAATGAGATATTTTTGAAGGAAGTTCAATCAGACATACATCCCTTCGCCTTTGCATAGATTGTAAAAAAAAACAAACTATGCAGGGGTTTTTATGAAAGATTATATTGAGGAGAGAGCGGTTGAGATTGCTTATTATATCATTGAAAATAAGGCGACGGTGAGGCAGACGGCGGTGGCGTTTGGGGTAAGTAAGAGTACTATACATGCGGTTGTAACAATATAGAACTGTTGACGAAGATGTATTATTGGATTGATTAGAAAAAATATGCATGTTAAAACAAGTATCCGTGAGAGACTTCAGCATTTGAAAAAGTAGAGAAAAAAGTCTTGTGATCATGAGGAAAAAATGAAATGGAAAATGAATAGCCGATAAATGTACAGGTCCAAAGGGAAATATCTCTTTTGGGCTTTGTTTTTGCGACAAGTTGTATGCAAAAGGATGATTTATATAATGATTCCATGGTATAATTAGGCTATCGCAGAGGGGGAGGAAGCATGGAAGAATTATTTGCATATTCATTGCTATATAGTATTGGATACGAAAAATACGATGAATATAGAGAAGCTCTTGATAATCTGTTCTGTTGCACTCCAGAAGATGAGATTTTGCTTGACTTAGAAGGTAGAGATTACAAAGATGCTATGTTGCATTTGTATCAGTTAATGAACGAATTATCTTTTGATATTATAAAATTTGGCGGTCAGTTGATGAGTGAATTAAAAACTGTTTATGAAGAAAGTGACATTATTGGATTTAGCGAAAAGATGTATGACTTATGGAAGCTATTGCCTGATAAAATAAATAATGAAGAACCATTTTATACATTAAATTATGCAGGTGATTGCTTAAGTTATGGTGACGAAATACGATGTTGTGAATTATATAAGTGTGCGTTGAATTATTATGAGGATAATAGTAATCAGTACAAGGAAGTGTAATTTATAGAAGAATGGAGATGTGTCATGGGATTGTTTGATAAGTTTAAGAAAAATAGCAAGAATGTGAAAAGAGAAAGCGAGATAATAAATGTTTCTGGATGGGACGCAATTGATGAAGAAGCAAAAAGAATATATCCAGGTCAGTATAATCCAAAACATTATGCATCTTTAATTAAATGGCGTTTTGGTGGATCAGATCCACTAGATGGGATTAGTGTATATGATAGTGGAGACTATTGGCATTTCGTAACGTATGGATTATCAGAACTTTATGACAAAGAAAGCGATGATAAAGAGTGGAGCGGTTATGGAATGGAATTTACATTTAAATTAAAGAAGGATAGTTATGTAGATGAAGAACAAGAAATTAAATGTATATGTGGATTGTTACAACAAATCGCACGGCTTACTTTTGAAAGTGGAGAAATATTTAATCCATTTGAATATTTGTATACAGGACAAACAACGGGTATTGATTCAAGACAGGTTTCAAATATAACAGGTTTTATAACAATACCAGATACAAAATTTCAGACATTAAATACGAAAAATGGACGAGTTGATTTTGTAGAATTTATCGGAGCTACAAATAGCGAATTATTAGCACTTAAAAATAAAGAATTAGATGTAAAAACTTTATATAGTAAAATAGGCAGCGATGTTACGGACTATAATAGAAAATCTGTTGTATAAATTCTAGGTTTCGTGATTGGAAATTATATCAGCTGGGAGATGACTCCCACCTCTATGGGTGGTGAGAAACAAGCTTGTATCAGTGGGGGAGTCAATCCCCCAGCTGATATAGCCTCCGGCAGGATTGCAGAGGTGCGCAG
>ENA-OQAZ01001457-OQAZ01001457.1-human-gut-metagenome-genome-assembly--contig:-NODE-1457-length-11274-cov-2.137077_pt1 | contig 11274 bp, 13 predicted proteins | sample MGYA00242737_ERZ504531 | MGnify/ENA primary metagenome ERZ504531 (study PRJEB26092, sample SAMD00036244) | human gut metagenome | host: Homo sapiens | study: EMG produced TPA metagenomics assembly of...
CAGATTAGATGGTATGTTGAACTTGATTTAGCATTAAGAAATAACATTACTACAGAAGAACATCCTTAGGTGTATATCACCACACGAAGAACTTCACCATATTAAGAAAAGAGAATATTGGTTTAATTGAAGTTATGGGTCTTGCAGTACTTCCATCAAGATTAAAAGGCGAGATGAATTTACTTGCTGAATATATTCTTGAAGGAAAAGATATTCGCGAAAACGAAGCTATTGAGAAACATGCCCATTGGGCATACGGTTTTCTTGCCAACTATGATGACGTTAATAAAAATAATGTTATGGACATTATTCAGGCAGAAATCGGAAAAGTTTTCGTAAAAGTTTTAGAAGACGCAGGCGTTTACAAATGTACACCTGACGGCTTAGAAGCATTTTTGAGATTTGTTAAAACTTTATAGTTTTATTTCTATATTTGTTAACATAGGCAAAACTACTTTTTCATTCCCTCCCCTTTTTCATATTTTCTCGTAGTTTTGCTATTAAAATTAGGAGGATTATAATGACAGTTAAAGATTTTGGAATTACAAAAGATGGTATTGCTACTAAGCTTTACACCTTAAGAAATAATAATTTAGAAATTAGTGTAACTGATTTTGGTTCAACTCTTGTAAGCATTGTTGTTCCTGACAGAAATAACAAGCCTACAGACATCGTTTTAGGATATGACGATGTATCAGGCTATGAAACAGATGACGGATATTACTTTGGTTGTAATGTTGGAAGATGTGCCAACAGAATAGCTAGAGGACATTTCGTGCTAAATAACACAGAATACAATCTTGATATTAATAACGGGCCAAATAACCTTCACAGTGGTCTTAATCCATATTCTAAACGTGTATGGACAGTGGAAAATCAGAATGACACTTCAATTACGTTCTCACTTGAAAGCCCACATATGGATCAGGGATTTCCCGGAGCCTTAAAGATGTATGTTACTTACGAATTGTTGGAAGATGGCTTTAAGATTAACTACAATGCTACTCCTGACAAGGATACTATTATTAACGTGACTAACCATTCTTATTTTAATTTAAATGGCGAAGGTTCAGGTACTGTTTTAAATCACAGTGTAAAAATATATGCAGACAGCTTTACTCCTACTGACGAAACATCAATTCCTACAGGCGAGATTGAAGCTGTAAAAGACACTCCAATGGATTTTAATAATTTTAAAACTATTGGCCAGGATATTAATAAAGACTACATTCCTTTAAAATATGCTAACGGATATGACCATAACTGGATTACAGATCCTACTGATTCTAAGCTTCACAATATTGTGGATGCTGTAGGTGATGTTTCTGGAATAGAAATGAAGATTTCTACTAATTGTCCGGGTGTTCAGATGTACACAGCCAACTTTGTTGAGAATGTAAAAGGTAAAAAAGACCACATTTACAATGTTAGAGAAGCTGTTTGTTTTGAACCACAGTATTATCCCGATGCCATTAATCATGATAACTTTGTAAGCCCTGTATGCAAGGCAGGATGCACATATAACAAAGATATCATTTATAAGTTTTAACAGAAAAAGCATGTATCAACTCTTTTTGTTCTCCTTTACGTTGATACATGCTTTTATTATTGCATAATTACCGTTTCAAATCTTCTTGCCAAACCTGTTCTTACACAGATTAATCTATGTAATTATTTAATCTTTTTATGTTTTACCTTACTCCAGCTCTTTGAATACACTTTCTTGTTTGCTGCATTCTTTTTGTAAGCTTTTACTCTGAAATAATAAGTTTTCTTTGATTTTAACTTCTTTATTTTAATACTTGTCTTTTTTGTATACTTAGACTTTGTTGTTTTTGAAGTAAATTTCTTTGATGTAGAATACTGTATTCTGTATCCTTTTACAGATGAAATCTTCTTCCACTTAACTGTGGCTTTCTTCTTACCTGCCTTAACTGATCTTATTTTCACTCTTGCAGGAGCTTTTACCGGTTTAGGTGTTGCCACTGTATTAACCGTTGAAGGTCCCTTCTTTACTGTAATATCATAACTTCTGTCTCTCACTTTTCCAAACCAGAAATTAATATCTACCTTTCCACTTATACCACTTACCTTAGCTGTAGATGAGCTCTGCCACATACTGTAGTTTCTCTTGTAATCACAGCCATTATTATTGTACTGTGCAACCCATGTTCTCCATGTATTATCACCGCCAAGGTTGAATCAAGATAATTATTCCACCAGTTAAGGTTTGCATAAATACCACATTCATAGCCTGCATTCTTAATTATTCCCAGAAACTTGTTTGCAATCTTTGTTCTATTTGATTTTGAAAGCTTAGCCTGAACCGCATCTTCCATATCATAATAAATTGGGAAGTTTAATGTATGTCCCTTTATCAATCTTAAAACATGATTTGCTTCGCTTTCAGCCTGTTTAACTGAAGTAGCATATGAATAAATATAAACTCCATATGGAATATTGTTTTTTTCACATCCTGCAACATTTTCAGCCCATTTCTTATCATCCTGGCTCTTTATGTTATCTCCGTAACCACATCTGATAATTGCATAATCAACATCACTTGCAGCTACTTTCTTCCAGTTAATTGTTCCATTGTGGTAACTAACGTCTACACCTTTCATTGTGGCGCCCTTAATTACCTTCTTATTGCCATTAACAAACTGACCTGCTGCATTCTTACCCCAGGCAACAACCTTTGTTGATGCAGGCTTTGTTGTAACCGGTACTGTTGTAGGTTGCGGTGTTGTTGGTTCTTCTGTTGTTGGTTCTTCTGTTGTTGGTTCCACTGTAGTCTCAGGCATTGTCGTTTCATCAGTTGATGTCTCAACTGTTTCACCTGTAGTAGTTTCCACTGTCGATGTTTCCACATCTCCTGTGTTCACACCTGAGCCTGTTGAATCATTAATATCTGAGTATGTTTTCTCTCCTGATGTTTCAACATTTCCACTATTCTGAACTGTTACGTCGCTTTCTTCTGCCGATACCGTGATGCCACCATATGTAAATCCGTTTGCAAATGTTGCCGTTGTCATTAATGTTGCAACAAGTAAACTGCAAACTTTCTTCTTTAAGTTATTTCTCATCGCTACTCCTTACTTAATCATTCTCCTATTTCTTTACAATAGTATCTAAAATCTGCGCTGCCACTTCTGCCTTAGATTCTAATGGTAACTCAACTACATTGTCCTTAGTTATAAGTGTTACCACATTAGTGTCTGTACCAAAACCGGCACCTTTAACTTTCAAATTGTTGGCACAAATCATATCCAAATTCTTCTTTTCAAGCTTGGCTTTTGAGTTCTCCAACATATTCTCTGTTTCCATTGAGAAACCACATACAAACTGGTTCTTCTTTCTTTTAGACATTGTTCCAAGAATATCAGTGGTTCTTTCTAACTGAATAGACTCTTCCCCATCCTTCTTCTTAATCTTCTCTGTAGCAACAGTCTTCGGTCTGTAATCAGCCACTGCCGCACTCATTATAACAATATCCTGCTGGTCGAAATTTTCATCTACTGCTTCAAACATATCCTGAGCACTTAAAACATCAATAATCTTAACAAAATCAGGTTTCTTAATTGAAGTTCTTCCTGTTACCAAAGTAACTTCTGCCCCTCTAAGCATTGCATTTTCCGCAATGGCATATCCCATCTTTCCTGTTGAATGATTACTTATAAATCTTACAGGATCAATCTTTTCAAGTGTTGGACCTGCTGTTATAAGAACTTTCTTGCCTAACAAGTCCTTTTCACAACCGATAGTCTTTAAAATATATGAATAAAGCACTTCCGGTTCAGGCATCTTACCCTTGCCAGTGTCGCCGCATGCCAAATATCCGCTTGCCGGTTCAACAATCTCATATCCGTAACTCTTTAACTTAGTCAGATTGTCCTGTACAATAGGATTTTCAAACATATTAGTATTCATTGCCGGAGATATAATCTTAGGGCATTTAGCCGCCATTATAGTTGTTGTAAGCATATCATCTGCTATTCCCCCTGCAATCTTTCCAATAACATTGGCACTTGCCGGTGCAACCATAAAAATATCTGCCTGTTTAGCCAATGATACATGTTCTACGCTAAATTCAAAATTACGATCAAATGTATCAACCAGGCACTTATGACCTGTAAGTGTTTCAAATGTAATAGGATTTATAAAATTTGTTGCATTTCTTGTCATTATTACGTGAACACTGCATCCCTTCTTTACAAGCATACTTGCAAGGTTGGCTATCTTATATGCTGCAATGCTTCCTGTAACTCCAAGCACAACTGTCTTTCCTTTTAACATAAAAATTTCACCTTTCCAAATTTTACTACAGAAATATGATATAATTTTTACTTTTCTAAGTCAAATAATTTTCCATTGTTTTTCGTAATTAGTTACCCTTGTAATCTTATTTTCATCATCAACAAAAACAACTTTAGGTTTATTATCCTTAATTTCTGAAGGCTCCATCTGGGCATAACTCATAATTATAATCTTGTCCCCAAGGCTAACCATATGAGCTGCTGCACCATTAAGACAAATCATTCCTGAACCTCTCTCTCCTGCTATAACGTATGTTTCAAATCTGTTACCGTTGTTTACGTCTGCTATCTGTACCTTTTCATATTCATAAATTCCTGATGCATCCATTAAATCCTCGTCAACTGTTATGCTTCCCACATAATCAAGCTCTGACTGAACTACTGTTGCTCTATGAATTTTACTTTTTAACATATTAATCTGCATTGTTTTATCCTTTCATCACTTCCAAATATCTTAATTGTCACAAATTATCATAATTTCAGACAGTAAAACCTACTTATTTTACTGTCTGATTTATTACCATAAATTAGTGTAAGATTGTATTATCTATTAATCTTGTTTTTCCTATGTATACCGCCATTGCAATTAACATAGGTGCTTTAATTTCTTTCTGTTGCTGCATTGTTAATCCGTTAACTGCCTTAACATAATCGATTTTTGCAAGAGGTTCTTTTTCAATATTTTCTTTCATCTTTGCAACTAATACATCAGCGTCCTTTTCTCCATCTGCAATAAGCTGTTTAGCCAAGTTGATTGTCTGGCTTAAAACTAAAGCTGCCTTTCTTTCTTCAGGTGAAAGATATGTATTTCTTGAACTTTTTGCAAGACCGTCTTCTTCTCTGATAATTGGGCATCCTACTACTTCAATATCCATATTCAAGTCCTGAACCATATGCTTAATGATTGCAAGCTGCTGTGCGTCTTTTTCTCCAAAATAAGCTCTGTCAGGCTGTACAATGTTGAAAAGTTTGTTTACTACTGTACAAACGCCTCTAAAATGTACAGGTCTGCTTAATCCGCAAAGTTCTTCTGTTAAAACTGACATATCAACATATGAACTGAAATCGTCATGATACATTTCTGATGGTTCCGGGTGGAATATTAAATCTACTCCTAAGCTTTCACAATATTTTGAATCTTTTTCAAGGTCTCTTGGATAACTGTCTAAATCTTCAGTTGGTCCGAACTGCATTGGATTTACGAAAATACTTACTACTACTTTGTCATTGTTCTCTCTTGCTTTTGTGATAAGGCTTCCGTGTCCTTCATGCAAATATCCCATTGTTGGTACAAAACCTACTGTCTGTCCTTCTTTTTTCCACTGTTTTACGTTTTCTCTTACTTCTTTTATTGTTGTTACTACTTTCATGTTGACCTCCTGTTTGTTGAAGCTGCGCTTCGCTGTTATATTTGATTTTTTCAAGTTAATGATTACCGGATTGCTACGTGCTTCGCACTCTCGCAATCCTACCGCATAATTCGCATATCGCAAAGCTTCGCTTTGCTTTTATGCTCATTATCCGGGTATGTTCTAAGTTCATGCTTCCACCTTTGTGCAAGCACAGGTGGAAGCAGACCTTCGTCCATTGTAATCATTAAAAGTACAGTCTCTCTATTACTTCGTCATCTATTTTGTATGAGTGTTCTTCTGCCGGGAAGGCTCCGCTCTGGATTTCTTCCATATATTCTTTGAATGCTTTTTTCATTGTTTCGCCTACACCTGCAAACTGTTTTACGAATTTTGGCACGTAGTCTGTAAACATTCCTAACATGTCCTGATATACAAGTACCTGTCCGTCGCACTGGTTTCCTGCTCCAATACCGATTGTTGGAATATGAAGTGTTTTTGTTATTTTTGCTGCAAGGTCTGCAGGTACACATTCAAGTACTAACATTGAAGCTCCTGCTTCCTGTACTGCCTTTGCATCGTCTATTAATTTCTGAGCATCACTTTCTGTCTTTCCCTGAACTTTGTAACCACCAAGTGCATTTATTGACTGTGGTGTAAGTCCTAAATGGGCGCATACAGGAATTGATGCTTTTACTATTGCTTCTATCTGTGGGCAAACTTCTTTTCCACCTTCTAATTTAACCATGTTGGCGTGACCTTCTTTCATAAGTCTGCCTGCATTAACAACTGCGTCATATGGTGATGTCTGATATGACATAAATGGCATGTCACAAACTAAAAATGTGTTCTTTAAGCCTCTTGATACTGCTGCACAATGATGAATCATATCTTCCATTGTTACCTGAATTGTATCTTCATATCCAAGCATTGTATTTCCAAGTGAATCACCTACAAGAATTGTGTTTACTCCAACTTCTTCCATTAATTTTGCTGTTGAATAGTCATAGCAGGTAAGCATTGAAATCTTCTTTCCTTCCTGCTTCTGTTTTAACAATGTACTTACCGTATTTTTCATTGTAATACTTCCTCCATCTTACTATAATCTCTATCTTTGTTTTTTATCTTTGCAATTTCCAATACTTCTTTTGACACTGCTTTATAGATTTCATTGGCTTTTTTATCAAAAACGCTCATATGTTTTCTTACTGTAGATACATCACAGCGCTCAATAGGCCCCGTAAGTGCTTCTACAACGCCCTCTTCTACAATGTGCTTAACATTTCCCTTAATAATTGGTGCTAATGCATTATGAGCCGATTTTTCATCAAACCCACACTGTTTAAGCAGTTCTTCACTAAGACCTATTAAACCAACAACAAGATTGCTGGCAATAGCCGCCGCTCCGTGGTATTTAATTTTGTCATCCTTTGAAATAATACATACAGTGTTTCCGAAACTTTCAAACAATTCTTTCATTTTATTGATTTTTTCAATATTTCCTTCTATTGTGAAATAACTATCTGATAATTCCTTGTAAGATTCGTATCTGTTACTCACTGCAAAGAGTGGATGGATAGAATAGCCAAAACTTTCATATTCGGCTATACTCGAAAAGATATCTGAGGATAATGCGCCACTACAATGGCACACTATTTTATTGTTAAGCAAAGGTTTATTATACTTTGCCATCCAATTTTTATGACTTGATTTTAACTGATTCCATAGATTCTCAATCTGTCCATCGGGGACAGTCAAAAATAAAACTTCACTATCCTCTACCAACTGTTCCATGTTCTCATAATACTTAGAACCGGTAAACTTTGCTGCTTCTATGGCTTCTTCATTGATTATGCTATAATAACCAACTACATTCTGATTATTATCTGCCAAATATTTTCCAAGGGAAAAACCAACTTTTCCCGCTCCTATAAATCCAAACTTCATGAGCATCCCTCCTTCTTTCAAAATCGGGATAGTTAGTCTCATTCCTAAGATATGAGCTACCGTCGCATCAGTTTTTATATAGTCATTTTCCTTCGGTATAGTTTCTGTCGAATACCATCCGTGGAATAATTTAACACATTTAAAATAGTAATGCAACCTTATAGCAAAAAAAGAATGCCATCTTATCATTCCGATAAAATAGCACTCTTTTTATTCCATCAATACCTGTCTTCAAAAATCCAAGTATTTATTATTTTGCTGTTGTTGCAGCTTCTGTTGTTTCTGCTGCTGTTGTAGGTTCTGAACCTTCCTTAACTATTACATTTTCAGCAATATATTTCTGAACTCTCTGTGTAATTACAGCATATTCAACTTCTGTTTTACCATATGTTGATTCTAGTTCTTTTACTGATAATGAGTTCTGCTGTGCAAGTGTTTCAGCTTCTTTGTTGTAATCTGAATCTGAAGGAACTAAATCTGCCTTCTTTGCTAATGCCTGGTATACCATCTTTGTCTTTAATGATGATTCAACCTGGCTCATGATGTTGTTATCCCAGTCTTCTTTTGACATTGAAGCTGCTTCAAGATATGAATCAAGATCTACACCATACTGTGACTGAAGCTGTGATTCGTAGTTTGCATCTGCAACTTTCTTTAAGCTTTCTTTTTCTGTTGAGCTGTATGATACAACTTCACAAGAAGCTACAAAGTTTGACCAAACTTTGTTCATAATGTTTGATGTTCTCATCTGTTCTCTTGCATATTTTTCAAATGACTTAACATCTGTTACACCGTATGCACCAAATTTTTCTTTTACAAACTTGTCTGTTAACTTTGGAACTGACTTAGTTGAAATACTCTTAATTGTAAAAGTAAACCAAACTGTCTTTCCTGCAAGTTTAACTTCTTTCCCATCAATCTTTGTGTTGTTTGTGTATGTGTCAGGGAATTTTAATTTCTTAGTAAACTTGTCCCCAACTTTGTGCTGTCCTTCTAATGCTTTAGTAAATCCATCAATGTATCCGCTACTATTATTTCCAAGGTCAATTTCCTGATCAGAAGCTGTACCGCCTTCAAAAGTAACTTTCTTACCCTTATACTTAATCTGTCCTGTGTAGTCAACTTTAACTTTGTCTACTGATGAAATCTTTGCACTCTTAGTATCTTTATATGTTGCGCTCTGCTCTAAGATGTAATCAACCTGTGACTTATAACTGTCATCTGTTACCTTTACATCATCTTCGTATACTGTTAACTGTGAATAATCTGCAAGCTTAATAACACCGCTGCCAACTTTAATCTTCTCATCCTTTACAGAATAAACTGTTGCTGCCTCGCTTTCGCTTGCTTTTGTTGTCTCTTTACTTGACTTTGATTTGTTGTCTTTGCTGCCTCCGCATGCTACTAATGACAATGCTAATACAGCAGAAAAACCAACTGCCAAAACTTTCTTAAACATTTTCATTTCTCCTCTACTATTTATTATGACGTGATTTTTGTAAAATCGTTTTAATTCTTAAAGAAAAAAATAAAATCAGCATATGTTCGGAAATCCTATACTTTCCGAACTCAAACATACAACTGATTTTATCACATTTGACTTAATAATTAAAGCATTTATTTAATTTAACTGGCATTCTGCTACTGTTTCACAAAAAAAATCACAATTTATACATTGATTGTTGCTGACATTCCAAGAATCTCTTTGTTTTCTTCCAAAATAGGATTAATAACTTCTGCAAGGAATTCGTCAACCTGTTCAGGTGAACGTCCAACATACTTTGAAGGATCCATTGTCTTCTGAAGATCTTCAAGACTCATGTTAAATGCAGGATCATTTGCAATAAGTTTCAAGAAGGTTGTTATCTAAAACCTTTTCTCCTTAACATTTTTTTCCTGCTTCCATTGATAATTCACGAATCTTTTCGTGTAATTCCTGTCTGTCCCCGCCTGCCTTAACAGCATCCATCATAATATTTTCTGTTGCCATAAATGGAAGTTCGCTCATAAGTCTCTTTTCAATAACCTTGTCATAAACTACTAATCCGTCTACTACATTAAGGTATAAATCAAGAATACCATCAATTGCAAGGAATGATTCAGGAACGCTTAAACGCTTATTAGCTGAGTCATCTAATGTTCTTTCAAACCACTGTGTTGCTGAAGTAATTGCAGGATTTAAAGCTGTAACCATTACATAGTTAGCTAATGATGCAATTCTTTCGCTACGCATTGGGTTTCTCTTATATGCCATAGCTGATGAACCAATCTGATTCTTTTCGAATGGTTCTTCAATTTCTTTAAGGTGCTGTAAAAGTCTAATGTCATTTGAAAACTTATGAGCACTTGCAGCAATACCTGCTAATACATTAAGAACCCTTGTGTCCATCTTTCTTGAATATGTCTGTCCGGATACAGGGAAGCACTTTGTGTATCCCATCTTCTTAGCAATCTTGTTTTCTAATTCTTTAATCTTTTCATGGTCGCCTTCAAATAATTCTAAGAAGCTTGCCTGAGTTCCTGTCGTACCCTTGCTTCCTAAAAGCATCATACTGTCAATAATGTAGTCAAGATCATCTAAGTCTAATTTTAATTCCATAAGCCATAAAGTTGCTCTCTTACCAACTGTTGTAGGCTGAGCAGGCTGGAAATGTGTAAACGCCAATGTAGGCTGATTTTTATATTTATCTGCAAATTTTGCAAGTTCCTTGTTCGGCAGACCCTCGCACTTATTAATAACCTCAAGCAGCCTCTGTCCTGCCGCAAGAAGTCTTGCAAATACGTTGCTGGAAGCTTTTGATGATCCATTTTTCTTCTTCTCAATCATCTCTCTGCTTCCGTCCGCAATCTGCTCTCCCGTCACAAGATCAAACGTATCGCCGCTATATGGTGCATACGTGTCATACCCATATACTTCATGCACATGCGCCGCAAAATTCTCCGTCACTTTGTCGTCCCCATGTACAATAAACACTTTTTCGGTGGTGTCTCAAATGCCCCAATCCACTTTGTCAGATTATTCCGGTCTGCGTGACCGCTGATTCCCGGAAGATTCTCAATCTTCGCATGTACCTCGATGGTCTCACCAAAAAGCTTTACCTGCTTTGCCCCATTTAAAAGAGAATTTCCAAGTGTTCCGGGAACCTGATAACCAACAAATAAAATCGTGGAATCCTTTCGCCAGAGGTTGTGTTTTAAATGGTGACGGATACGTCCTGCCTCACACATACCGGATGCGGAAATAATAACTTTCGGCTGCTCGTCGAAATTGATCATCTTGGATTCATCACTCGTGATCGCCATGCGCAGTCCTGGAAAACCGATTGGGTTAATTCCCTGATGCACAAGATCCAACGCTTCCTCGCTGAAACAGTCCTCCACGTTCTTATTAAAGATCGTAGTTGCCTCCACTGCCAGCGGACTATCGACAAACACCGGGAAATTTTCAAACTCCGGCAACAGATGTTCCGTCTTGATCCTTCGGATAAAGTAAAGCATCTCCTGCGTTCTTCCTACGGAAAATGCAGGGATCACAAGATTTCCACCTCTTGTAAAGGTATCCTTCAATACCCCTGCAAGTGCGACTGCATAGTCCGGCGGTGTCTCATGCTCTTTGTCACCGTACGTGACTCCATTACAACATAATCCGCGTCTTTGATTAT
>ENA-OQAZ01001458-OQAZ01001458.1-human-gut-metagenome-genome-assembly--contig:-NODE-1458-length-11270-cov-1.706273_pt1 | contig 11270 bp, 19 predicted proteins | sample MGYA00242737_ERZ504531 | MGnify/ENA primary metagenome ERZ504531 (study PRJEB26092, sample SAMD00036244) | human gut metagenome | host: Homo sapiens | study: EMG produced TPA metagenomics assembly of...
GCCGGAGTGGCGACGAGGCGCGAGGAGTAGGCGAAGCTGCCGGGGCAGCCGGCTTCTTGGCCGGGACCGCAGGCTTCTTGGATTCGGATGCGTTGCCCTGCGCGTTGGAAGCGAAAGCATTCCTCAGCTTACGGGCAACCGGAGGTTCAACGGTAGACGATGCGGACTTCACAAATTCGCCCATCGCCTCAAGTTTGTTCAAAACAGTCTTGCTGTCAACGCCAAGTTCCTTGGCAAGTTCATATACGCGTGCTTTCGGCACTCAATTTCTCCTATCTTGGGCCGCGCGCATACGAGCGCGACCGCTACTGATTCACGGCGAGCTTGTTCCTTCTCATCGTGCAACCATGTTCGTGATACCTCGTCTTTTCCCTGGGCATGACGGCACGTACCCCCACGCTTTGGATTATCGAGTCCAGCATACTCAAGCCCGTGGATTGAACGCCCACGGGCTTACCGCTGCTGAAAGTGTTGGTTATTCGGCGGTTTCCCCGCTGGTCGAAGCCTGCGCTTCGGCCATCTTCTTGGCGTGTGCTCGGCGGATTCGATGCCGATCTTCCATCCGGTCAGCTTGGCGGCCAAACGTGCGTTCTGGCCTTCCTTGCCGATGGCCAGCGACAGCTGATCATCATGAATGAAGGCGATTGCGGTCTGGTTCTTCTCGCTGATTACCTGCACACCGGTGGCGACCGCCGGAGACAGTGCCGCCGCGACGAACTTCGCCGGATCGGCAGACCAGTCGACGATATCGATCTTCTCCGGCCCAAGGTTCTCCATCACCGCACGCACGCGAGCACCGCCGGGGCCGATCAGAGCGCCCTTCGGATTGACGCCCTCGGTGTTGGCGCGCACCGCGATCTTGGTACGGGCACCGGCCTCACGCGCGATGGCCATGATCGAGACGGCACCGGAAACCAGTTCCGGAACTCACGTTCGAACAGACGGCGAACCAGCTCGGGATGGGAGCGGGACACCACGATTTCCGGGCCTTTGAGGCACGTGCGACATTCACCACATACACGCGGATGCGCTCACCATGGCGGTAACGCTCTCCCGGCACCTGTTCACGACGCGGCAGCAACGCTTCGACGTCGCCAACGGCCACGTGCACATTGGAGGTGTCCTTCACATCCTGCTGCACAATGCCGGTGATCAGCTTGCCCTTCTGCCCGGAGAACGCGCCGAACACCTTGTCGTCCTCGGCCTTGCGGAACAGCTGGCTGATGACCTGACGCGCGGTGGCGGCGGCCAGACGGCCGAAGTCGCGCGGGGTGTCATCATATTCCTCGCCCAGAGTCGGCGCAGGGTGCGGATTATCCTCGGTCGGCTCGACGGGGATCTCATCCTGAGCCCAAACGGTAAAGCTTCCGGCACGCGGATCAACTCCACACGAGCATGCTTCGCCGCGTGCGGCGTTTTCAGATATGCCAGTCGCAATGCTTCCGAGAGTGCGGCATCCAGCGTCTCGGGATCGATTCCCTGCCCAGCTGCGAGCTGGTGCATTCCTGCCAGGTCCAGTTCCATACTTCCAAGACCTCCTATATGAAGTTATTCCGAGCGCTCGCCCAATGGTCACAGTCGACTATTAGTCTAATGTTTCATGCAGACACGCTCCCCGTTTTTCCCCTTGGCCTTGTCGACTGTCAGACGCGCCTGCGTCTTGGTGTGCGCGAGCGCCCTTGTGGCATCACTGGCCGCGTGTTCCGCTCCTCGAATCGCAGGTCGCGCCGAAGCCGAACAGCAGCCAAGTCCTTGCGAAAGGGCGTATGCAGACGCGACTGCCAACGCCGACATCATGGCAGACAGGTCACGCCATATCGTCATGCGCTATCTTGCCGCGCAGGAGGCGGTTTCAGATTGGGCCAACACCGCGCATATTGCCCGGCGCGATTCGCCGATGGCACGTTGCGCAGCGCGCAGGCCCGTCACGCCGTCAGATTGATGGCCTCACGGCTTGCGATTGACATCGCACAGCCCACGCTGTCACGATGCGATGGCATTGACTCGCTCGATGTCGATACGGATTCGCTTGCAGCCATGGCTGCTGCGGAAGATCAGGTGGGGTTCGCGATGGAGGTGTTCGCCGCGCGTTCCTTCGGTCATGCGACGCTTGACATCAGCGATCGTCATAAAACCACTTCGCAACGCCTGATTTCTCTTTCCGGAGCCGAAGACAATCGTGCGAAAACCTATGATGTCACGCAGCTGCTCGCCAATCCTAATACCATCGTGGATTCCGCAACGGCTTGTACGCGCCAACCGATGCGTCCTGGAAATGAATTGCGCGCGCAGCGAAATCGCAGCCGTTGCGGCAAGCTCGACTTCGTCGAACGCCTCGACGAAGTCCCAAACAACCTCGGACGACCATTCGGATGACTCCCGGGAACAGTCACTGGGCATGCTCGCCAGCATGATCGCCGACCGCGTGGATCTGGCACTCGACTGGGGTTATCCGGCATTCGACGAAGCGCTATTCGCATAGCGCAGACTTGCGTACGCTGTCCGCGCAACCGTCTTCACACAATGCGACGCAGTGTTCCCGCGAATAAGACACGCCGAACAATCGCAGACATCGCAAAAATCCCTCAATCGGATTTGACAATCGCCAAAGCTGTGGCAAAATGATGAAGTTGCTTGTTTTCAAGTAGCACAATGGATAAGTGTCCGAGCGGTCTAAGGAGCACGCCTCGAAAGCGTGTGAGGGCGAACCCCTCCGCGAGTTCGAATCTCGCCTTATCCGCAAGTAGAAAAACCGGAGCAACGGCGCTTCGGTTTTTTTATTGCTTACAGCCCTGTGGCACGTAGGAGCACATAGGAGCCAAGGTTATTGCTTTAGACGATCTGCAACTTTTATGCCTTCATTCATCGTCGCACACTTCTTCTACCCTGAAATGCATGCCTGTCTTAAGGCGCTCAATCCTCGATAGAAGACGTACTGGCGTTCGATTACCCTAAAATGCAACGAATTATTACAATTGCGTCTCGGTTATGGACTCGTGAGAACGTCGTAACGTCGTCGTGACATTTCACATGATTCTCGTGTTCTTTTCGGCTATATCCCGTTTTTCCGTTTTTGCGATTGCGTGATGTGGTTTTGTGATGCGATATTTGGTGCGATTGTATAGCGCAATCTTCTGTGTATCCGTACAGTATGTGCTCTTACAAAGTACGTTTCGCACGAATCGCTTCGGCACGAATCGCCAACTGGTCGTCTTCCGGATATTCGATATGTTCCAGCGTCAATCCTTGCGGAGCGATCGGACCGGTGCTGCCTTCACGCAACGGCGTCGCCATTTTTTCGGCGAACCAATCCAAAGAACGTTTGCCGATACCTACCTGCACACAACCATTAACCAACGATCGCACCATATTGCGTGCGAAAGCGTCCGCAACGATGGTGAAGCACAGCAGTCCGGATTCGACCGCAGGCGTGCGATATCGCTCCCCCATCGTATTTCCGTCGTCGATCAACGGATGCTGCGGTATACGACGCCAATACGCGGTTTTCACCTCGCGTATGGTGGTGCCTCCAGGATTCGGGGTTGCGAACGAGCCGAAATCATGCAGGCCGATCGTCATTTCAGCTGCTTTGTTCATGGCGTCGATGTTGAGATCATCGTCGATATGCAGCACGCAATTGCGGATACGTGGATCGATTTCGCTTGATCGGTCGGCAATGCGATATACGTAAGTGCGTTCCAGTGCGGAGAAACGTGCGTCGAATCCTTCGGGAGCTTCCTCGATGGAACGAATGGCGATGTCATTCGGCAGCATGCGTTGCAAGCGCCGCGTCAGTGCGGTCACGGCTGGCACATCCATATGCCTATGCAGTGCGATAGCGTCGTTTCGTTGATATCAAGATGACAGACTTGGTGCGATGCGTGCACGCCGGTATCGGTACGGCCTGCGACGGTCAGGCGCAGCGGCTCGTCATCATCGCCTTCCGGTACACGAAGAACGGTATGCAGCACTCGTTCGATTTCCCCCTGCACGGTACGCATTGTCGGGTTGTTTGGCCCATCCGTAAAAGCCAGTGCCGTCATATGCCAAGTCGATTCGCAATCTCACGGCATTGAGCATAACAAAAGGCGCATAACAACGGAACGATACATAGCAAAAAGGCTGGGAACCTTTCGATTCCCAGCCTTTTCTATCAGCTAGTCAAGCCTTTTCGATGCCAATCACTCGGCGTTCTCTGCGGTGGCTTCCTCAGCTGCGGCTTCCGGAGCCTCGACCGGTGCCTCTTCGACAACCGGAGCTTCTTCAGCAGCAACCTTGGTTGCGGCTTCAGCTTCCTTGACCACGGCCTGCTTCGGGCTCACCGGCTCGGTGACGAGCTCGATGATGGCTGCCGGAGCGGCATCGCCACGACGCGGAGCGATCTTGACGATACGGGTGTAGCCACCCTCACGCTGCTCCATCTGCTCGGCGATCTCGGTGAACAGCTTGTGCACGACGGACTTGTTGCGGATGACACGCATCACGCGACGACGGCTGTGCAGATCACCACGCTTGGCGAGCGTGATCAGACGCTCAGCCAGCGGACGAAGGCGCTTGGCCTTCGGCAGGGTGGTGGTGATGCGGCCACGCTGGAACAGGCTGGTAGCCATGTTCGCGAGCATAAGACGCTCATGAGCCGGGCTGGAGGCCAGACGCGGACCCTTCTTTGGTGTAGGCATTGTTTCTCCTTGAAAGCCCCGTCGGACTCAGGTGGGCAGTTGCCCGAACATCCGAATCCGACGAAGCGGTTAGGTCAAAAGCGGCGAATCACTCGTCTTCCGGCGAGAAGAAAGTGCCGCCTTCGAGGTTGTTGGTATCGAAGTTGCCCAGCGGGGAAGCCTTGAGGGCCAGACCCAAGGACTGGAGCTTTTCCTTGACTTCGTCAATGGACTTCATACCGAAATTGCGGATGTCGAGCAGATCCTGCTCGGTGTGGGCGACCAGCTCGCCGATCGTGTGGATGCCCTCGCGCTTCAGGCAGTTGTAGCTGCGCTGGGTGAGGTTGAGATCCTCGATCGGAACGGCCATCTCCGGGTTGGTTTCCTCTGCCACCGGGGCAGGTCCAACCTCGACGCCCTCAGCCTGGGTGTTGAGCTCGCGGCACAGGCCGAAGAGTTCCACCAAGGTGGAGCCTGCGGATGCGACAGCATCACGCGGGGAGATTGCCGGCTTGGTCTCCACGTCCAGGATGAGCTTGTCGAAGTCAGTGCGCTGTTCAACGCGAGTGGCTTCCACGCGATAGCTCACCTTGAGCACCGGGGAGTAAATCGAGTCGACCGGGATACGGCCGATCTCGGCGTTATCCTGCTTGTTCATCTGGCTGGCACATAACCGCGGCCACGCTCGACGGTGAACTCGATCTCGAGCTCGCCATCTTCAGCGAGAGTTGCGATATGCATATCCGGGTTGGCGATAGTGACGCCGGCCGGCGGAGTGATATCCACCGCGGTGGCCTCGCCCTTGCCGCTCTTGCGCAGATACATGACAACCGGCTCATCGTATTCGCTGGTGAGCACGATGCCTTGATGTTCAACAGGATCTCGGTAACGTCCTCTTCAACACCCGGCAGAGTGGTGAACTCATGCGGGACGCCGGAGATACGCACCGAAGTCACAGCCGCTCCAGGGATGGAGCTCAGGAGGGTACGGCGCAGCGAGTTGCCAAGCGTGTAGCCGAAACCAGGCTCGAGAGGCTCGATGGTGAAGCGGGAACGCTGAGGGTTGAGAGATTCCTCGGTAAGTGTCGGACGCTGTGCGATAAGCACTGTGGTTATCCTTTCAGCTTCAGGCCGGTGGTGCACTCACCGGCCATAAGCGGCGTTGGATTGATGATTTCTTCTAGTGCTCAGACGCGACGGCGCTTCGGAGGACGAACGCCGTTGTGTGCCTGCGGGGTGACGTCGGTGATGGAACCGACTTCGAGTCCGGCGGACTGCAAGGAACGGATAGCGGTTTCACGACCGGAACCCGGGCCCTTCACGAACACGTCGACCTTCTTCAGACCGTGCTCCATAGCCTTGCGGGCTGCGGATTCAGCGGCCATACCAGCAGCGTACGGCGTGGACTTACGGGAGCCCTTGAAACCGACATCGCCACCGGACGCCCAGGACACAACTGCGCCGGACGGGTCGGTGATCGAAATAATAGTGTTGTTGAAAGTGGACTTGATGTGCGCCTGCCCAACCGGGACCGACTTGCGGTCGCGGCGACGCGGCTTGCGCGCGGCTTGCTTTTGAGCTGCCATTGACCCTCGTTTCCTAATAACGAATTTGCTTTGTTGTTCAGGCGATGAAACTTACGTCTCGTGGTCTGAACTGACAGCCACCTATTACTTGGTGGCCTTCTTCTTTCCGGCGACCGTGCGCTTCGGGCCTTGCGGGTACGAGCATTGGTCTTGGTGCGCTGACCGCGCACAGGAAGTCCCTTACGGTGACGCTGGCCTTGGTAGCAGTTGATCTGAATCTTACGACGGATATCCGCATCGATTTCACGACGCAGATCGCCCTCGATCTTGTAGTTACCCTCGAGGTAGTCACGCAGCGTGATCAGCTGCTCATCCGTCAGATCCTTGACGCGAATGTCCGGGTTGATACCGGTCGCGGCAAGCGTTTCCTTGGCACGAGTGCGACCCACACCAAAGATGTAGGTGAGGGCGATCTCGATGCGCTTCTCATTGGGGATGTCGACTCCGGCAAGACGTGCCATTGCGATTCCTTCCTGTTTTCCGCAGGTCTTGCACCGAGTCGTCCGGTTTCCCGGCCCGGGCTGCGTACCCGGGGTTCATACCGCTTGCGCGATCTGTGACTCAGCGCCTGTACTTATTATGCCGCTGGATCTGCTCTCAGCCCTGACGCTGCTTGTGGCGCGGTTGATGCAGATCACCATGACGCGGCCGTGACGACGGATCACGCGGCAGTTCTCGCAGATCCTCTTCACACTAGGGCTGACCTTCATGGTTTTCCTTTGCTTGTGTACCTTACTTGTAACGGTACGTAATACGGCCGCGGTTCAGATCATAAGGGCTCATTTCCAGCACAACACGACCCTGCGGCAGAATGCGAATATAGTTCTTCCTCATCTTGCCCGAGATGGTTGCGAGCACGATATGCTTGTTCTCGAGTTCAACGCGGAACATCGCGTTCGGCAGTGCTTCCACTACCTGTCCTTCGACTTCAATCACACCGTCTTTAGCCATGAGCCTCGTTCCGTTCTTTGGCGATTACTATGCGTGCCCGAAGACACACCAACTTGCAAGAATACACGAAAACGGGAACTACGGCACGTTCGGCGTGTCGCAATTCCCGTTTTCGATTGATTTGTGGTATTTTATTAGGCTTTCTTATCGTTGCATACGATTTGAATCTGCCGATTTTCAGCTATATTAGCCAAGCTCAGCCACGATGGTGGACTGGATCTCTTCGACGGAGCCGACGCCGTTGAAGGTCTTCAGCAGCCCGCGCTCTTCATAGGTGGCCAGCAACGGAGCGGTTTCTTGGCATACACATCAAGACGCTTGGCGATGGCTTCCGGAGTGTCGTCGGAGCGACCTTCGATCTCGGCACGCTTCTTCATGCGCTCCATAAGCACGTCATGGTCAGCGTCGAGAGCCACCACAGCGTCCAGAGGAGTGTTCAGATCGGCGAGGATGGCGTCCAGCGCTTCGACCTGGGATGCGTTGCGCGGATAGCCGTCAAGAATCCAACCGTTCTTGGCATCATCCATGGCCAAGCGATCCTTGACGATATTGTTGGTCAGCTCGTCAGGAACCAGTTCGCCCTTGTCGATGTATTTCAGTGCCTCAACGCCAAGTTCGGTCTTGTTCTTGATGTTGTAGCGGAAGATATCGCCGGTGGAGATCGCCGGAATACCGTAGTGCTCGCTCAGCAGAGCAGCCTGGGTGCCCTTGCCGACGCCTGAGGTCCCATGATCAGCAGTCGCATGTTGTTCTCCGTTTCATTTGGCCTCTTTAGAGGCTTTCTGATTCTCGATTGGTTACATGAAAATCGTGATACCGCTTCACGTCGAAACGGTATCACGATTTTGAGGTTTTACTTGCCTTCCTTGTGGTCAGTGCCCTCGAACAGGAATCCAGCGTACTGGAACTGTTCGGTCTGGGCCTTGGCCTGGCGCAGGGTGTCGAGACCGACGCCTGCGATGATCAGGATGGTGGTGCCGCCGAACGGCAACTTGGTGTTAAGTCAAGCGCCATGATGAGCACGGTCGGAATAAGCGCCACGAATAGTAGGTACACGGCACCGACGGTGTTGAGCCTGTTCATCACGTAGCTCAGATAACGGCTGGTAGCGCTACCTGCGCGGATTCCCGGAATGAAGCCGCCGTACTGCTTCATGTTGTCTGCGGTCTCGTCCGGTTGAAGGTGATTTCCGTGTAGAAGAAGCAGAAGAACACGATCATCAGCGCGTACAGTGCGATGTACCACACGGAAGTGGTGTTGGCCAGATTGGAGTTGATCCACTTGACCCAGGACTGGTCGGATTTGCCGAACTGTGCGATCAGGGTCGGGATGGCCAGAATGGAGGACGCGAAGATCGGAGGAATAACGCCGCTCATATTGATCTTCAATGGCAGGTAGGTGGAGGATCCGCCATACATCTTGCGGCCAATCATACGACGGGTGTACTGCACCGGAATACGACGCTGGGAAAGCTCGACGTAGATGACGAGGATCATGATGACCAGCAGCACACCGACGACCGCGGCAAACTTCGCCCAATTGCCATCGGTGCCTTTGGTGCCCCAACCGATCTCCCAAAGCTGCGGCAGGAAGCCGGAGCAGATGGACATGAAGATAAGGATGGACATACCCTGACCAAGACCCTTATCGGTGATCAATTCGGCCATCCACATGATGAGGCCGGTGCCGCCAGTCATGATGAGCACCATGACCACGAGGTTCCAGACGGAACCGTCAGGCACAACCTGGGAGCACCGGTAGTTGAACAGGGCGCCGGAGCGGGCGGTCACCAGAATGGTGGTGGACTGCAGCACAGCGAGGCCGATGGTCAGGTAACGGGTGTACTGGGTCAGTTTGCTTCGCCGGACTGGCCTTCCTTGTGCAGCGCCTCGAAGCGGGGAATCACCACACGCAGCAGCTGGATAACGATGGATGCCGTGATGTACGGCATAACGCCCAGTGCGAAGATCGATAGCTGCAACATTGCGCCGCCGGAGAAGAGGTTCACCAGACCAATGAAGTTTTCGGAGGTGCTGTTCATCGAACCGAGGCACTGCTGAACGACCTTATAGTCGACGCCTGGGGTCGGAATGAACGAACCAATACGATAAATGATGATGATACCAAGAGTGAAGAGGATCTTGTTCCTCAACTCCTTGGTTTTCAAGGCCTGGATTAACGTCCTCACCTGGGATTCCTTCCATCGACGTGCGCGCCTGCGCACCCATGCAAAACAGACTCTACCGATCGAGTCTAGCGTACGGCGTCTACCTACACGTGGAGTGTTCCATCCTTTGTCGGTTTTTTACAAGATTTCGAGGCATTGTTTTCGTTTTGTTCCCCGTACTGAACCAAAACGAAGTGAGGCCTCCCCCGTCTAAGCGGGAGAAGCCTCACTTGCAAGCTTCAGTCAGCTCTACATTCCTTGGAATCAGTCCTCGGAGATGGAGCCGCCGGCAGCCTCGATCTTGGACTTGGCGGAAGCGGAAGCCTTAACACCCTTGATGGTGTAGGCTGCCGAAACCTCGCCGTCGCCCAGGACCTTGACCGGGTAGCCGTTACGCACGGCACCCTTGGCGACCAGATCGGCAACGGTGATTTCGCCACCCTGCGGGAACAGTTCCGCGAGAGCAGCAACGTTGACGACCTGATATTCCTTCTTGAACGGGCTCTTGAAGCCACGCAGCTTCGGAAGGCGCATGTACAGCGGCAGCTGGCCACCTTCGAAGCCCGGACGAACCTGGTAACGCTTCTTGGTGCCCTTGTCGCCACGGCCCGAGGTCTTACCCTTGGAGCCTTCACCACGGCCGACGCGAGTGCGATCCTTCTTGGCGCCCGGAGCCGGCTTCAGGTCATGCATCTGCAGAATATCTGCCATAATCAGTCAGCCTCCTCAACGGTGACCAGGTGACGGAGGACCAGCAGCTGGCCACGGAGGGCCGGCGTGTCTTCACGGGTCACGGTCTTGCCAATCTTGTTCAGGCCCAGAGTCTGAGCCGCAGCACGCTGCTTCGGAGTGGAGTTCACCAGACCGTGGTGCATACCAGAGATCGGCTAAAATCATCTCCACTCATCAATCTATTGGAGAACAGCCGTCGATGCGCTGCCCCTTCTGCCGTCACCCCTCGACGAGTGTCGTTGATTCACGCGCTCCAAAGCCCGGTTCGTCATCCGCCGCCGTCGGCAGTGTCCAGCCTGTGGCAAGCGCTTTACGACCTTCGAGCGTGTAGCCATTGCTATGCCTTGGATCATCAAGCGCGGCGGCGGTCGTGTGGAGTACAACCGGGCAAAGCTTCGCGGCTCTATGCAGCTCGCGCTGAGAAAGCGGCCGGTTTCTTCTGAGCGTATAGATGCCGCAGTAGGAGCTATTGAACATAAGCTTTCTGCCATGGGCGAACGCGAAGTGCGTTCTTCAAAATTGGGCGAACTTGTGCTCGAAGCCCTGCGCGGCATGGATACGATCGCGTGGATCCGTTTTGCGTCTGTTTATCTCAACATCAATGATCCGAAGGCGTTTGCGAGATGATTGAGCAAGCACTGCGCGAAGCCCTGCTGCCGCAGATGAGGATGCTGCAGGATTGGAAACCGGAGAGTTTTACGGTGTTCCTGAAACCGACGAATCCGTCGAAGTGGCAGATTCGCCGATCGAACTGAGCGATGACTCTGATCCTAAGGGACAGCTTGCTTCAAGTGATCCCGACGGATACATCCGGAAGTATCGCTGATGACGACATCTGCATCCTCTTTGAGCGAAGACAACGCTCAGAATACTTCGTCTGTGCTGCCGGCCATTGAAACGCTGGTCGACCCGGAACGCCTTGCCTGCGCGCAGAAACTTGAAGCTCACGCTGCAGTCTCGAACTCAGAAGCGGCACGTTCCGCAGCAGACGACGCATGGATGGATCTTGCTCTCGCTCAAGCGCGAAAGGCCTGGCGGATTTCGCCGCCTAATCCGTCAGTGGGGGCGGTGATTGTGCGCAACGGCCGGCTGGTTGGTGCGGGTCATACGCAGCGTACCGGCGGACCGCACGCGGAAGTGATGGCTTTGAGAAGTGCCTTCGAGCGCGGCTTATCTG
>ENA-OQAZ01001459-OQAZ01001459.1-human-gut-metagenome-genome-assembly--contig:-NODE-1459-length-11269-cov-1.842398_pt1 | contig 11269 bp, 15 predicted proteins | sample MGYA00242737_ERZ504531 | MGnify/ENA primary metagenome ERZ504531 (study PRJEB26092, sample SAMD00036244) | human gut metagenome | host: Homo sapiens | study: EMG produced TPA metagenomics assembly of...
ATAGCTGCTGCCGCCTGCTCCTTTGTAAGACTACGCCAGCTTACAGCCGTTCTTAATTCTAAATATGTTTTTACATCTAATTCGTTATCTTTTAAGTACATTGTTTTTCCCTTTTTAGCCATTTTAACTAATATATTATACACTAGTTTTCCAAGGGGTTCAAGGGTGAAGAAGCTTTATCAGGTTCCGAAATAGGAGAAATGCATATAGTCTCGTCTGCTTCCCCACAGTCCCCTTTCAAAACCGTATTTTTCTAATATTTTTACCAATTTGCATTTTAATGGTATGGAATATTTGTTTTTCTTTGGTTTCCAAAATGAACCTGCCAAAACTTTTTTTCCCATCTATCATATAGTTTTCATTTGAGTTGATGTCAAAGGCAAGTCCAAGGCAATGTTCTGATGTTGAACTGTTTCCACGCCAGTTGTAGCATCCCATTTCATATATTGGAAATCTTTCTTTGCTTTTGTATATTTCTTTAAACATTTCTTTTACCGATGGTGCAATTCCTTTGTTTACTGTCAAATAGAATTTTCGTGTAAACTTTCTTCCTCCCTGCTTGTCCCATACTTTTACAGCTACTGTTGTCACATGTTTGCTTGCCTGTTTTGCATTTTTATATTTTTTATAGTATTTCTTTCCAAAAATACGTTTGCATCTGCTTTCATATGACTCGTTTTTGTATGTAAAATAATCGCAATATTTTTCAAAGGGACTCATTTCTCCAAGAAGTTTTTTGCCCTTGTAGTTTTTGTATGCCTGTATTTTATAATAATAAGCAACTCCATTTGTTAATTTCTTGTGTGTATATGTTAATTTGTTTCTACTATTGTATGTTTTTAATTTTTTATAACTTCCATCAATTTTCTTAGAATAATAAATTATATATCCGTCAGCTTCACTATTCTTTTCCCATATTATTGTGTTTGTCCTTTTCTTTTTTGATGTTGCACTCTTTACCTTTGTTCCATTAATTGTAACCTGACAACTTTTATAATTTGAAAAATCACCATAAAACGTTCCTTCAGAATATGTAACATATGGTCTGATTTTATAATAATATGTTTTTCCCAATTCAAGATTTTTTTCAGTAAATGTTGCCTGTGATTCATTCTCTTGCCACCAAAATATTTCCGACTTATTTTCAACATTGGAAATCCACTTGTACTCACCGTCAACAGATTCACTTCTGTATATTGCATAACCTAAACAATCCTCTGTTTTGTTCCACATAATTGTTACGCTATGATTATTTCCCGCTTTTGCTTCAGTTATTGTAGGAATTTCTAAGGGATTTACTATTCCTCCTGTATATACCGGATTACTTTCTATTTCTCTCTCTGTTTCATAATCTGTATACACCGTTGTTATTTTATAATAATATGCCCTTCCTTTATTAGGATAATATTCAGTGTAACTATAATCAGGTGTCGTTGTAACATATTCATATGTTCCGTCTTTTGATGTTGCACAATAAATTTTATACTCCTGTCCTTTTAATTCCTCGGATGTTCTCCATCGTATTACAAAATTTTCATTTTCCATCTGACTACTTGTTATAATTGGTGCTACTAATTTAATATCCTGCGCATATACATTTCCTTTTATTCCCAAAATACATATAACAGCCCAAAATAATATCATTGCTTTTTTTTATGTTCTTAGTCATTTGTTTTTTTCACTTTCTCCTTCTTTTGATTATTTTTTTACAAATTATACCATATTTTTTCTTTATTCTCTCCCAAAAGTTATCAATAAAAATCATCATTAAATTTATTCCAAAAAATATTACTACCAACATAAAAATATAACTCATACACTTCTCTGTTCCTATTTTTTCATAATTTAAGAAAAAATATGGATATTTGTACATTGATAAACTCTGCCTGACTGTTACATTTGCATCTTATAAAAAAAACTGATTATATATACTAGTGGAAAAAGAAGCCATGTAACAGCATATCTCCACCTAAACAATCCTTTAGGCTGAAACAAAATCCAATCTAAAATAAACATAAAAGGAACCACATAATGAGCCAAAAATGCTTTCTATTGGAAGTCCAAAAATCCATATACTATTGTTTGTCATTACTATTTTGTATTCAGAAAAGTGATATACCAAAAACGTACAGATAATACAGGATGTTGCCATTCCTTTAAAATAAATCAATGATTTTGCTAAAGTATCTTTTCCTCTGAAATGCTTTATAAGTAACACACACATAAACACTAAACAAAATATATTACTCCATAACGTAAAAAAGCTAAATTCATGAGCATTATAATCTCTGTCATTTAAGTCGAAATGTATAAAAATTCCTATTCCACAAATAATTATAAATGTAATTCTATAAAATAATTCTAATTTGTTTTTCATTCTATATCACCTGTGTTCCCCTATGTACTTCGAATTTTGTTTTTACATGATTATTATTTACAGATATTCTAAATATATAGTTTCTAAAAAATAGAAAAAGCATTGAACCAAAATCTGGCACAATGCTTTTTTATATTTTATTATCATTATTTTTTTACAATAAAAAACTGTTCGTCATAAATAAACTTCTTATTAACTTTGTTTTTCATCTGACAAACTCCTATCTGATTCTCTCTGTGAGTCCAACTTTCTTCTGAACTTTTCTAAGGGTTTTGTTCGCAAAATAAGCAGCTTTTTCATCATTTTCTTTGATAACGCTATTTAAATATGTTTTATCCTTCTGAAGTTCATAAAATCTATCCTGTAAAGGTTTTAGTCTGTTAGCAACACACTCTCCTACTGCAAGCTTGAATTCACCATATCCTTTGCCATCAAATTCTTTTTCAACCTCTTCAATAGTCTTTCCTGTAATACATGAATAAATATTAATAAGGTTCTGAATACCCGGCTTATCATCTGAATATCTGATTTCCATATCTGAATCAGTTACAGCTCGCTTAAACTTACGGATAATTGTATCAGGATCATCCATTAACAAAATACTTGCATTAGGATTTTCGTCTGACTTTGACATCTTTCTTGTTGGATCCTGAAGGCTCATAATCTTAGCTGTTGACTTTCCAATATATGCCTCAGGAATTGTAAATACATCACCATAAATTCCATTAAATCTGTTTGCAATATCTCTTGTAAGCTCTAAGTGCTGCTTCTGGTCAACACCTACAGGTACAACATCTGCCTGATATAGCAAAATATCTGCCGCCATAAGTGATGGATATGTAAAAAGTCCTGCATTAATATTATCTGCATGTTTAGCAGCCTTATCCTTAAACTGAGTCATTCTGTTTAATTCGCCCATATATGTAAAGCAATTAAGGATCCATGCAAGTTCAGCATGAGCAGAAACATGTGACTGAAAATAAATACAGTTTTTTTCAGGATCAAGTCCTGCTGCAACGTACAATGCATATAAATCTCTTGCTCTCTTTCTAAGTTCTGCAGGATTCTGTCTAATTGTTAATGAATGTAAATCTGCTATTGCATAAAAACATTCATATTCTTCCTGCATTTTAAGCCAATTATCAAGTGCTCCCAAGTAATTTCCTAATGTTAATGTTCCTGTTGACTGCATAGCACTATATGATACCTTCTTATCGCCTAACATATTGTTCTCCCTTATATCTTTATTTTTTGCTTTTATGTTTTATATTTCTATATTGATTTGATTGTCAAAGCACCCAAGTCACTATCTCTTTATTACACAGATGACATATGCTTCCCTCTCTCATAATATTATACATCATACCACTTTTTTAAATGGTTTGTATATTTATTTTATTAAGCACTGCTTTAAGTTAAGCCTTTATTGCCCAGCGCATCTTTGTTGACCTTGCTCTTGGATTAGTGTTACATTCCTCTGCACTTGGTCTTATAACATCTTTTGCAACTTCACTGTAAACTCCCTGCTTCTGTAAAGCCTTAAATGATTTCTTTACAAGACGGTCTTCTCCTGAATGAAATGTAAGCACTGCCACTCTTCCGCCACTTGCCAAAGCATCCGGAAGTTTTTCAAGAAAATCATACAACACTTCAAATTCATTGTTTACATCAATTCTTAATGCCTGAAAAACTCTTGCACAGCTTTTCTTTACTGCTTCTTTTCTTCTCTTTTTGTGGCACAACACATAAAGCTTTCTCAATTACGTTTTTTAAATCAGTAGTTGTTTCAATCTTATTATTTGTTCTATTTCTTGCAACTATAGCTTTTGCAATTTCATATGCATATGGCTCATCTGAGTTTTCAATAAACATTCCTTCCAGCTCATCTACAGAAATATCTCTAAGTCTTTCTGCTGCCGAAATTCCTTTTTCCGGATTCAATCTTAAATCAAGTGGTCCTTCATACTTATAAGTAAAACCTCTTTCCGGATTGTCAATCTGCATTGATGACACCCCAAGATCCGCCAAAATAAAATCAAAAGGTCCGTGTTCCTTAGCTACCTGATCTATGTTTCTAAAATTAGTATTTATTGTAGTAAGAACATCTTTCCCAAAACCTTTGTCTGCCAAACGCTTTAGTTGTCTTTTTTATTTCAATAGGATCAATATCCAATCCATAGATATGTCCTTTTCCATCTAACTTCTTAAGCATCTGTAAAGTATGTCCACCATATCCAAGTGTGGCATCCAGACCAATCTGTCCCGGTTTAATATCCAAAAACTCTAGAATCTCCTTTACACATATTGAAATATGCATACCTGCCGGAGTACTTCCCTTACTAATAACCTTCTCAATGGTATCCTTATATTTTTCCGGATTATGCTCTTTATACTTTTCAGCGTAAGTTCTTGGATGTGTGCCTTTGTAACGCACACGTCTTTTATGCGGCTTTTCGCTGTTTATATTTTCGTTATTATTTTCATTATTGTTTATGTTTTCGTTATTAATATCCATATTTTAACGCCCCTTTAAGCTAGAGTATGACTAGTATAACATATAAATTTTTCCATTTCTATATTAACAAAGAACACTTTATGCCTTCTGTTTTGATTTTCGCTATAATTCGTGTTATATTTTTCCTATAATTTTTAACCGTTATGGTTTGTAATAGGAGGAAGTTTCTATGGAAAAAATAGCAAGTTTTACAATAGACCATTTAAAATTATTACCCGGCGTTTATGTTTCAAGAAAAGATAAGGTTGGCCAACAGGTTATTACAACTTTTGATATTAGAATGACACGCCCTAATTTTGAACCTGTTCTTAATACTGCAGAAGTTCATACAATTGAGCATCTTGGCGCAACATTTTTAAGAAATGATTCTGAATTTAAAGACAAAACAATATACTTTGGTCCTATGGGATGCAGAACAGGATTTTATATGGTTTTGGCTGGTGATTATGATTCAAAAGATGTAGTTGAACTTGTAACAAGAATGTTTATATTTATGAAAGATTTTGAGGGAGATGTTCCCGGTGCATGTGCCAAGGACTGTGGCAACTATCTTGACATGAATTTAAATATGGCAAAATACGTATGCGACAGGTACTATAATGAAGTTCTAAAAGATATAGACGAAACAAGACTGATATATCCTGAATAAAAGATTTTTCGTTGAAAGTTATTTAAAATAATATTGAAAAGAAAAAAAAGCCATTGCAAACAATAGGCAGATTTTTGAAATTTTGCGAGTATAGTGTACAGCGATAAACTTACTGTCTGAGCCGTAGGCGAGTTTAAGTTTTCGCTGTACAATAGGCGGCGGAGCAAAATCAGAAAGACAACGTGTTTGCGGTAGAAATTTCTGCTCGCAATGGAGCAAGATACCATTTGGATTACATTACATTTACAATAAAAGGAGATTTGTTATGGCTGTTAATGTTAACGTAAAAAAATTAAAGGAGAATGCTACTATTCCTACTTATGGAACTGAGTATGCCGCAGGTGCTGATTTGTATGCCTGCATTGAAGAAGCTGTTACTATTGAAGCCGGTGAAACTAAGTTTATTGGTACTGGTATTGCAATGGAGATTCCTGAAGGTTATGCCGGTTTGATTTATGCCAGAAGTGGTCTTTCATGTAAGAGAGGTCTTGCTCCTGCTAATAAGGTTGGTGTTGTTGATGCCGATTACCGTGGAGAACTTACTGTTGCTCTTCATAATCACTCAAACAAGGCTGAGACTATTGAACCTGATGAAAGAATTGCACAGGTTGTTATTACACCATTTCTTTCAGCTAATTTTAATCAGGTTGATGAACTTTCTGATACAGTTCGTGGTGTTGGAGGATTTGGTTCTACAGGCAAATAACATTATTTTAAAAAGGCGCATTTCAATTCCATGCGCCTTTTTTACTTTATGCTTTAAATTTTTCATCTCAACCTTACGATATATTTTTCATACCCATAACGTTTTACTGTTGTAGTATAAGATTAAAATGTATCATTTTTGTAACAGCCGTGTTTGCGTCATAAAATTTTTATCTTAGTAATTTATTATCAATAATTCTTTATGGATTTTTACTATACTTTTTAATAAAAATCATTATCAAATCCGTCTATTCCAACTTCTATGCTTTTTTTGCCAAGTTCTACTCTCCAAACAAGTCCACTTATTATTTCACACTGCCATATGTAATTCTCATCTTTGTCAACTATGGCAATTCCTTTAGTTTCTTTATCTTTGTCAGCTAATTCATTATAATAAATACCCTGTTCATATGGTTCTACATAAATTCCATTATAGTAGTCTGATAGCTGCTCTATTATTTCTTTTTGAAAAGTATCCAAATTAATAAGAGTTAACTTATTTTTCTCTGCGTTCTGCTTAGCGTAGCTAAGTATACTTTCCACATTGTCTCCTGTGATTTTTATTTCATATATTTTGTTGGTCGTATTGTCCAAATACACGGTTGCCATAATCTTTGGACTCTTGCTTAATGTTGCTGTTGCCTCTAAATATGGGAAAGAAACACTTTCACCAACAATACTGTAACACTTTTGAATAACAATATTTTTAGGCACCAGTTTTATTGTTTTTTTATTGTTTATTAACTCTTTACAGCCAAAAAGCTCAAGCCAATAATTTATTTGCTTTTTTACATTTTTTCTAATCGTTTTCAATTCGTTCTCTGACGGATCAAACAATACTTCAACTTTCTTTTTTACATATTCTTCATCAGCTATAATAGAGTTAAGGTCCTCTAACTTCCGGTCTATTGTTTTAGTCTTTGCCGTTGATGCCATTTCAAGGCTTACACTGCCTGTATCCTTATCACTATATTTAACCTGATTTAAGTAGCTTGTATCACTGTAATAATATAATAATTGAGGCAGAAAAACCGCCAAAGCCACAATTAGCAATACTGCCACAGGTAATATTCTTTTCTTCATTTAGTTCTGTCCTTCCTGAAAAACAATACTTATTATCGTACCTTTTCCCGGTTTACTTCTAACACTCCACTTAGCATTATGTATGCTTACAATCTTTTTGCAAAGGGACATTCCTATGCCTGCACCGCCCTCTTTTCTTGCTCTTGACTTATCAATCATATAAAATGCTTCAGTGATTTTTTTAATTTCACTTTTCTCCATTCCACAGCCATTGTCCTGAATGAAAACTGTGTATCCTTTTTCGGTTTTTGTAGCCTTAAGGGCAATTATTCCCTGACCTGAAATGGCTTTTCTGCCATTATCGATAATATTCATAAACAGGGACTTAAGCAAATCCTCATTTCCAACAATCACAGCCGGTTCAACAGACATTTTAAACCTGATATTATGTTCCCTAAGCATTTGTTCTACAGTTTTTTCAATGTCATTAAACATTTTCTCTGTACTAATTCTGTTAAATTCGATTTTCTGCTTATCAAGAGAAATCAAATCCATTAAAGTAAATGACAACTTCTCCAGTCTTTTTCCCTGCAAAAATATATAATTGGAATATTCCGAAATCTCTTCTTTTTCAAGGTCCATTGAACGCATCATATCAGAATAGCCTATAATTGAAGTCAAAGGAGTTTTCAATTCGTGAGCGAAAGCTGCCGTAAAATCTTCCTGTCGTCTTGCTGTATCTTCCAACTCTTCAATATTCTTCTCCAGCCTGTCTGCCATAATATTAAAGCTATTAACCAAGTCTCCAACTTCACCGTCAGTTTTTATCTTTGCTCTTGTGTCGTACTGGCCTTTTGCCATTTGACTTACGGTATCAGACAACTTTTCAATTGGTCTTGTTATTTTTTTTAGAAAAAACATATGCAAGAATGCAGGTAACAACAAGGGCAATTCCCAATATTACCCTATAATTTTTCATCATTTCATTTATGTCATTGTAAACTTCATTAATGCTGCTAACAATGCTTATGTAATATGTTCCGCTTTCAATTGTCATTTTTGACATTGTTTCCAAATAATAACTACCATTATTTTTAAAAATCAAGTATCCAAAATTATTGTCTTTTAAATCTTTGATTTTTATATTTTTTTCTATTTTGCTGTCAGTATATATTGCTTTTTCTTTCTGATTTACAATTGTAATTCCAATCTGCTTTCGCCCATACTTCTTTTGACTGAATCAATTATTTTTTCTATGTCATTTTTTTGAATATATTCAGTATCCGATGACAACATTGAGGCTGAAGCTTCAAATGAATATACAAACATTTGATTCTCGTTTTGCTTTCTTGACAATTCTCTACTTAAAGAATTATCAAATGATAACTTTATGAATATTCCTCCAAATATAGAAAAAATAACCGTAACAATTATAATCAGTGAGAAAAACATTTTCCAAAAAAGTTTCATTTAACACCTTTTCCTGTTTGATTATTGTTGATTATATGGATTGCTTTGTGCTCCTATAATCACACTAACTTGTATCCAACTTTGTACACGGACTGTATCTTGTCTCCCCAGTCCAGTTTTCTTCTAAGTCTTTGAATATGTAAATCTATAGTTCTGCTGTCTCCAACATAGTCGTTGCCCCACACATTTTCATATATTACATCTCTGTAAAGGGCAATATTTTTGTTTCGTATAAGCAGAACCAAAAGTTCAAACTCTTTATGTGTAAGGTCCAAAGTCTTGCCTGCCTTCGTTACACTTCTTGACTGAAAATTAATTACCACATCATCTTCAACCAACTCGTCGTTTGTCTTCTTGTATCGTCTGAGAACACTTTCAACCCTTGCAAGCATTTCAACTACTTCAAAAGGCTTTGCAATATAGTCGTCTGCTCCTGCTCTAAGGCCCTTAACCTTATTATCTGTAGTTCCCATTGCAGTAATAAAAATAGACGGAATGTCCATTGACTTTGCATACTCCAAAAGTTCATAACCGTCTATTTCCGGTAGCATTATGTCGAAAAGACATAAATCAAAATGCTTACTGTCTAAAAGATTTGCCGCATCCTTTCCGTTATATGCGCATGTGCATAAATACCCTGCCTTTACAAGATTTATTTTTATTAAATTTGCAATCATTTCATCATCTTCTGCAACTAAAATTTCTATCATTAATTTTCTCCCAGTATACATATTAATCCACATTGTATTTTACATTAAATTGTATCTTATTTGTAAACTATTCTCCAAGTACTTTTTTTATTAAAACAGCCAAAGGCTCTGCTGCATTTTTTGCCTCCTGATATGTATTGGTCTGTGCCCCAACCTCAATTAACATACACTGCTTACCAAGGGACAAATTATATTCATAAGCATTTACATAATTTCTTCTTGTAAAACCCGGATAATAGCATTCTGCGTTTACTTTCATTTGGAGTCCAAGGGCAAGATTTTCGAACCTGTATGGATTTTTCAAATAATCAATATCGCCACTTAGCTTAAATCTGGACATGCCATTAAAAAACATAATCTGGGCAGTTTTCTTTCCATTGATTTCCGTAACCAACCTTGTTCCGTCATTTACTCCGTCTCTGTGAATATCCAAAATCAAACTAATTGACGGATATTTCTTTAACTGCTTCTTTACCCCAGCCTTAGACTGGTGTATGCCTCGTGTCTGTCTAACTTACCATTTACTATATCATATTTTGTTTTGTCGTGTATTACATTATAACCAAACTGCTCTCTTAAAATCTGTGCCAGCCTGTTTCCAACACCAATAATTGTTGTGTCCTCATCCTTTGTTGTGTTGGAAAAATCCTCCATTGAATGAGTATGATATATTAGTATTTGAGGTTTCTTATTGTTTCCCGTTATTTTAAATTCTTTATTTAAAGCCTGTTTAATTGGCATATCACTTTCTTTTATGGTTGTTGCATTTGTTACCGTATAAAATCTGTTAATTACTTCTTTAAAACTGCCAATATTTTTTTCCGTATAAAGTTTTCCCGATTTTTTAGGCATTGGAACTATAGCCTTATTTTCCTTCTTTTTATTGTTGTTCTTTTCATTATTTTTAACAGTTGTTTCCACAGGTTTAGCAGTAGTTTCCACTTCTTTTTTTTGCAATCTGATTTTCAGCTTTCATATTTTCATACAAAATATTTATAACCTGCTATATGCCGGATCACTTGTGTCATAAGTGTATTCGCTTTTTGCTATATAATCTGTTACAACCGTTGTAAGAATCCTCTTTTTTGCATCCTCTGCAATATCTTTGTGATTCTCCAAATATATCATATATTGTGTCATTATATTTGAGTTTTCCAAAATCTCCTGAGCAAGCATATTTCCTGTTTCCATTAATTCTTTACTTGCGGCAACTTTTATTTTCTTATTAGTTATCATATTTACACAGGAAAAAGTTATATAAGCACACAATGCAACAATAATCGCCTTTACAATTACACTAAACATATAATCAGGCGATTTAAATTTATACAGTTTTATTATTCCATGTTTTGTATGTTTCTGCACTTTTCCTGTCTCCCTTTGTCCCACTTTTAAAATTATATGAAACAAGGTCCTGTAATATTAATTACTATTTTAAAACATTGCAAAACATATTTATTCCACAGGCAATTATTTTGCTTAAGTTATCAACAATTTCATCTATATCTTTTGGAGTTACAAACATTTGCTCTGTATCTTCCGACAAAAGTTCTTCAAACAACTGATATTTTTCATCAGATGTGTAGTCCTTAAATATATTTGAAATACTATTATTTTGGTTATGAGAAGCAAGTATTTCCAAAAGCTTCTCCATTGTGTCATTAACAATTGTTGCCCCACTTACAACCATGGGAACCCCAATGGCAATAACCTTGGTATTTAGAGATTGTTCATTCAACCCTTTTCTATGATTGCCTATTCCTGAACCGGGAGTTATCCCTGTGTCCGTAAGCTGTATTGTTGTTGTAATTCTTCTTACA
>ENA-OQAZ01001460-OQAZ01001460.1-human-gut-metagenome-genome-assembly--contig:-NODE-1460-length-11264-cov-2.473377_pt1 | contig 11264 bp, 14 predicted proteins | sample MGYA00242737_ERZ504531 | MGnify/ENA primary metagenome ERZ504531 (study PRJEB26092, sample SAMD00036244) | human gut metagenome | host: Homo sapiens | study: EMG produced TPA metagenomics assembly of...
CCATCTCCAGACCAGAATTTAAGTGGAATGTACCTTGATGCCATATTTATTAAAAATGGAAACAAGGCGGCGATCTTCTAATTTACCATCGTCGTAGCTCATTGTTAAAACCTTGTGTTTTCCGCCTGGAAAACAGGTATAAATTGTAGGGAGTTTTCTTTCGCTCATAATAATCCTCCATATTTTGCATAGTAATGCAGTGTAGTGTTCGAGTCGGAAAAGATGACAATGCACGAATCCGTGAACTGAACTTAAGTATAGCAGATCATTAGTAAAAGTGCAAGAAAACATCTAAAAAAAAAGAAGAGTGTCAAGAAAATTGATGTAGAGGTTGTACAAACAAGTTGACTTTTATAGGGCCATGCATTATGATTATTACAAATGCATGGATAAGAACTTTGGTCCATGACAATAATTTGGAGGTGTATATTATTATGAAATTTTTTATTGATACTGCCAATGTTGATTACATCAAAGAGGCCAATGATATGGGAATTATCTGCGGTGTTACCACAAATCCGTCCCTGATTGCGAAGGAAGGACGTGTTTTTGAGGAAGTAATCGCAGAGATCGCATCAATCGTAGATGGCCCGATCAGCGGTGAGGTTAAGGCAACCACAACAGATGCCGAGACTATGATTAAGGAAGGTATTGCAATCAGCAAAATTCATCCGAACATGGTTGTAAAGATTCCTATGACAGCAGAAGGTTTAAAGGCAACAAAGGCACTTTCCGCAATGGGAATCAAGACAAACGTGACACTTGTATTCTCAGCTGCACAGGCACTTCTTGCAGCAAGAGCAGGTGCAACATATGTTTCTCCATTCCTGGGAAGACTTGATGATATTTCTACACCAGGTATGGATCTGATCCGCACTATCGCTGATATCTTTGCTATGTATGATGACATTGATACGCAGATCATTGCAGCCAGCGTAAGAAATCCGATTCATGTATCGACTGTGCGCTTGCAGGTGCTGATATTGCAACAGTTCCATACAATGTACTGATGCAGATGGTAAAGCATCCATTAACAGATCAGGGTATTGAGAAGTTTAAGAAAGATTACATCGCTGTATTTGGCGAGTAATTAAGTGAGTAATTCAGGTACGCGTGAAATGCGTGCTGGAAAATAGATACATATAACGTAGGAGGCATATTTATTATGAACAACATTCCTCAGGTAAAATTAGGAATCGTAGCAGTTAGCCGTGACTGTTTCCCGGAAAGTCTTTCTGTAAATAGAAGAAAGGCTCTTGTAGCAGCATATGCTGAAAAGTATGATGTACAGGACATTTACGAATGTCCAGTTTGTATCGTAGAGAGCGAGATCCATATGGTTCAGGCTCTTGAGGATATCAAGAAGGCAGGATGTAATGCACTTTGCGTATATCTTGGAAACTTTGGACCAGAGATTTCTGAGACACTTCTTGCAAAGCACTTCGACGGACCGAAGATGTTCATCGCAGCAGCAGAGGAAAGCCAGAATGACCTTTCAGATGGCAGAGGTGATGCATACTGTGGTATGCTGAATGCAAGCTACAACTTAAAGCTTCGCAATGTAGGTGCTTATATTCCAGAGTATCCGGTTGGAACAGCAGATGAGTGTGCTGATATGATGCATGAGTTCTTACCAATCGCAAGAACCATTATCGGTTTAAATGATTTAAAGATCATTTCCTTCGGACCAAGACCGTTAAACTTCTTAGCATGTAATGCACCGATCAAGCCACTGTACAACATCGGTGTTGAGATTGAGGAAAACTCCGAGCTTGATTTGTTCGAGGCATTCAAGAAGCATGACAATGACCCAAGAATCCCGGCTAAGGTAGCAGAGATGGAAGCAGAGCTTGGTGAAGGCAATAAGAAGCCAGAGGTTCTGCCAAAGCTTGCACAGTATGAGCTGACACTTCTTGATTGGGTTGAGGCACACAGAGGATATCGCAAGTATGTGGCAATCGCTGGAAAGTGCTGGCCGGCATTCCAGACTCAGTTTGGATTTGTACCTTGCTATGTAAACAGCCGTCTGACAGGAATGGGCATTCCGGTATCATGTGAGGTTGATATCTACGGATGCTTAAGTGAGTTTATCGGAACTTGCATCAGTGAAGATGTTGTTACTTTGCTTGATATCAACAACTCTGTACCAGCTGATATGTATAAGGAGTCTATTGAGGGCAAGTTTGACTATACACAGAAGGATACCTTCATGGGATTCCATTGCGGAAATACCTGCAGCAAGAAGCTTTCTTCCTGCACAATGAAGTATCAGAAGATTATGGCACGTAACCTTCCAGAAGAAGTTACCCAGGGTACTCTTGAGGGAGATATTGTTCCAGGCGATATCACATTCTATCGTTTACAGTCTACTGCTGACTGCAAGCTTCGTGCTTATATGGCAGAGGGCGAAGTACTTCCAGTTGCAACCAAGTCATTCGGTGGTATCGGTGTATTCGCAATTCCGGAGATGGGACGTTTCTATCGTCACGTACTGATCGAGAAGAACTATCCGCATCACGGTGCAGTTGCATTTGGTCATTTCGGAAAGGCTCTGTATGAGGTATTCAAGTATATCGGTGTTCCGGTAGAAGATATCAACTACAACCAGCCAAAGGGTGTTAGATATCCAACTGAGAACCCATTTGCATAAGATACCATGGTATCAAAGTTACGAGCTGATCATGCTTGCATGAAGAAGCTTGTAACCTTGATACCTGAAAAACATGAGGATGCAGCGATTTGCATTGCAAATCAGCGAATCCGAATGTTTTTAGAATTGCGAGAGTTGCGTAGCAACGGAGAATTCGTGTGGTATCTAGTTTAATTAAATTAAGAAGAATATAGCGGGCTCGAGCACAGGGCCCGCTTATTTTAAAAGGAGAAAAAGTTATGATTAAAATTCAGAATATCAATGATGCATCCTATAAGCGTTTCGGAAAAGTAGTAAAGGATATTGATTTTAGCGATTTAATCGCAGCGATGGAGCAGACTCCATGCCCAGACGATGTGGTCTATGTGGCATCAGAGGCAGCACTTGAGGCAACCAAGGGCGCAGAGAAGTTTCAGGAAATTTATTATGGAAAGCTTCCAATTCAGGTAGGATACTGCAATGGCCATAATTCCTTATTAAATGCACTCGAGTATCATCGCTGCGGCGAAGTCAATGTGGCAGTTACAGATTTGATCGTGCTCGTTGGATCTCTTGTTGACGTAGCAGATGATTTTACTTATGACACAGCAAAGGTAGAAGCTTTCTTCGCACCGGCAGGAACTGCATTTGAGATGTACGAGACAACACTTCACTATGCACCGTGCGGCGTAGATGGCAAGGGCTTTAAGGATGTCATCATTCTTCCAAAGGGAACAAATGCCGATATTACAAAGAATCCAGAGGCAACAGGAGAGGATCGCCTGCTTACAGCAGAGAATAAGTGGCTGATCGCACATGCCGATGCAGCAATTGAAGGTGCATTCAATGGACTGCAGGGAGAGAATATCTCTGTATTGTAAAGTAGCCTGCAGTTCACGGATAAGCCAATATTTACAACATAGCCCGAAGGTGAAGGGCTTTTGTAATACACCCCGTGAACTGCAAAACTACTCCCTTGCAAACATTAGTACTTGCATTTTTATGTTGAATATGCTACCCTATCAGATGCAAGAAGAATGAAAAACAAAGTCAGGAAGGCATTTTGCATTCCTGACAGAAGAATAGAAAGGACAGGTTACATTATGAGTAAAGTTAGAACCAGATTTGCTCCCAGCCCGACAGGACGTATGCATGTCGGAAACCTGAGAACAGCACTGTATGCGTATTTGATTACAAGACATGAGGGAGGAGATTTCCTCTTACGTATTGAGGATACCGATCAGGAACGTCAGGTTGAGGGTGCTGTTGACATCATTTACCGCACACTGGAGAAGGCAGGCATTACCCATGATGAGGGCCCGGACAAGGACGGCGGTGTAGGCCATATGTACAGAGTGAGCGTCAGAAGCAGGGCATCTACATGAAGTATGCAAAGCAGCTGGTAGAAAAGGGAGAGGCTTATTATTGCTTCTGCGATAAGGAGCGTCTTGAGTCCTTACACACCATGATTGGTGATAAGGAAATCAGCATCTATGACAAGCATTGCCTTGGACTTTCAAAGGAAGAGGTTGAGGCAAACCTTGCAGCAGGAAAGCCATTTGTTATCCGCCAGAACAATCCGCGTACTGGAACAACAACCTTCCACGATGAGATTTACGGTGATATTACTGTAAATAACGAGGAGCTTGATGACATGATCTTAATTAAGTCTGATGGTTTCCCGACTTACAATTTTGCTAACGTAGTAGATGATCACTTAATGGGTATCACTCATGTTGTAAGAGGAAATGAATATCTGTCATCTTCTCCAAAGTATAACCGTCTGTATGAGGCATTTGGCTGGGAGATTCCGGTATATGTACATTGTCCTCTTATTACAGATGAGGAGCATAAGAAGCTTTCAAAGCGCTGCGGTCATTCTTCATTTGAGGATCTGTTAGAGCAGGGCTTCCTTCCAGAATGTATCGTTAACTTTGTTGCACTGCTTGGCTGGAGTCCGGCTGACAATCAGGAAAAGATGACGATGCAGGAGATGATCGAGAAGTTTGACTACACAAAGATGAGCAAATCTCCAGCTGTTTTTGACTACGGAAAGTTAAAGTGGTTAAATGGCGAGTACATTAAGGAGATGGATGATGCTCGTTACATGGAGATGGCACTTCCACATATCAAAAAGGTAGTTACAAGAGACTGCGATTATGAGAAGATCGCAAAGATGGTAAAGACACGTATTGAGGTATTCCCGGATATCGAAGCACTTGTCGATTTCTTCCAGGAAGTACCAGAGTACGACAGCGAGATGTATGTTCATAAGAAGATGAAGACAACAAAAGAGTCTTCCTTACAGCTGTTAAATGAAGTTCTTCCAGTACTTGAGGCACAGGAAGATTTCTCTAACGATGCACTGTTTGCTTCTCTTAGTGCATTTGCAAAGGAGAAGGGATACAAGACCGGTTTTGTAATGTGGCCGATCCGTACTGCAGTTTCAGGAAAACAGTCCACACCGGGTGGTGCAACTGAGCTGATGGAAATTCTTGGAAAAGAAGAATCCATCGCACGTATCAAGGCTGCAATTGAGAAGCTTTCGGAATAAAATTTAGTAACTATTCAGAGCCATGCAAAATTGCTTTCTGTGAATGCTTGCATTCAGACAGAATAGCAATTTTATATGGCGAGATAACCACATGAGCAAAATAGAAGCATCGAAGATGCGATTTTGCGAATGTGGTTCTGAATAGTTACAAAATTTAAAACATATTCACAAAAACGACAGAAAGGAGAGCGAGAATGGCAAAACGTGATGACGAGTTTGAAGGACGCGATACAGTAACCCTGACACTTGATGATGATTCTGAGTTAGAGTGTATCGTACTAAATATTTTCAAGGGCGGAGACAGAGAGTATATTGCACTTCTTCCAACTGAGGGAATTGAAGCAGAGGAAGGTACTGTTTATCTGTATCGTTATGAAGAGGATGAGCAGGGCAATCCAAACCTGACAAATATTGAGTCCGATGAGGAGTATGAGATTGCTTCTGACGCATTTGATGAAATGCTTGATGACGAGGAATATGACGAGTTAGTCAGCGAGGAAGAACTTGCAGCAGAAGAAGAGGATGCAAAGAAGTTTTAATTGCATTTAATACTGACAAAATAAAAACCTTAGGCAGATATAGTAAATTGACTAATCTGCTTAAGGTTTTTTTACATTTCATTTAGTTCTTCTAAAAATCTGCTTGGAAACTTTTCCTTTCCAGAGCTTCGCCGACACAGTACAAATGAAGATGTTCCTTTGCTCGTGTAATGCCAACATAAAAAAGTCGGCGCTCCTCCTCAAGATCGGCATCAACAGCAGCACGAGCGTGAGGAATATTGTCTTCATTTATATCAGGAATGAAAACAATCGGATACTCTAATCCCTTTGCACAGTGAAGTGTGCAAAGACAGACACCGCTTTCATTATTTGCATCCTTTGAAGCAGGGCTTTTTGCCTGCTTTTGCAGTTCCTCTGTATAAGTGTCGATATAAGTAAACCACTCGGCAAAGGTGCGGCATGACTGGCTGCTTTCGTGAACGGCATTTAGCACATCAAGAAGCTCCTGCTCATTAATGTGATGCTCCTTAGCATAGTCTTTTAGATAATCCTGATACTTCATTGCATTGGACAGATAGTGGATTGCAGCATAGGGCGACATGCGTTTCATGATCGAAAGATCATATTCAAGACGGTCAAGCGCTCAAGCATCCAGTCCTTATCCTGATAATATGCTTTTAATTGTGCTACGCTGATATCAGATGTAAAAGGCGCAAGAGCCTCACGCTTAATATATCGGTTAGGGCGATTCATAATGCGAAGCCAGTTCGCCCTTGTGTTTCCAGTACCAGAGACAAGGCGAAGATAAGCAATTATATCAAGTGAAATCCAATGGGCAAAGAGATTCGGTATGGCATCCTTCATGTGAAATGGTATTCCGCCTTTCATAAGCGCATCCATAACAAAGCGGATTCCAAGATTAGTACGAAATAAAATTGCCATTTGCTCATAAGCATAGCCTTGTGCATGATAATCGCGAAGCTGAGCCGTCAGATATTTGTTTTGTTCAGCAGGATCACGGCATGGCTTTAACAGGACAGGGAAGGCTGCCTGATGAGAAGCACGGATTTTCTTTGGAAAACGAGCCGTGTTATGCACGATTAAATGATTGGCAGCTGCCACAATGTAGGCATCTGAGCGATAATTTACATCAAGCAGGATGCGGATGGCATTTGGATAATCCTTCTCAAAACCAAGCATGATCTCAGGCCTTGCACCGCGAAAGCGATAAATCGACTGATCATCATCGCCAACGATAAAAAGATTATTTTTCGGTGCAGCGAGCAATTGAATTGTTTTATACTGCACAAGATTTATATCCTGAAACTCATCAATTAGAATGTACGAAAAGCGTTGGCGCCAGGCATCTAAAATATCACGCCGTTTAGACAAAAGGTCATAGGTCATTGTCAAAATATCATCAAAATCGACTTTGTTAGCCTGACTGAAGCTTTTTTTCATAAAGGCGGTAAACACGGCGAAACACATTTTCAGGGCAGCTTTTTGCATAGTAATAGTCAAGTGACAGACAGTTGCTTTTGACAGCAGAGATCTCTCCGAGCAGGTTAGAGGCAAGCTCATTAAAATCAGGTGCGTCCATATCAAGTTCATCGATGATACTCTCAATCATTTTATACTGTTCCTTTTGCGTCAAAATGTTGGAGGCATCATATTGGTAAGCATGCTTTAAAATGCGGTAGAAAACAGAGTGAAAAGTGCCAAAAGTAACGCCCGTGGAGCGTGCTGCATCCAAACGGGCGTTTCTCTTCTGGTAAAGGGTAAAAAAACGGCTCTGCATTTCTTGTGCCGCAGCTCTTGTAAAAGTGATAACAAGAATACGGGATCCCGGAATATTATAGCGCTCAAGGAGCGTCACAATCCTGTTTGTGATCACAGTTGTCTTGCCGGAGCCAGGTCCTGCAAGAACAAGAGCGGGGCCATCTTTATGCGCGATGGCCTGCGTCTGGGTATCAGAAAAAGCCATGAAAAACCTCTTTATACGTTGAAACGGAACAAAATGACATCGCCATCCTGAACCACATAGTCCTTTCCTTCAAGACGAACAAGACCTTTTTCTCTTGCGGTTACGTAGGACTGGCAGTCCATAAGATCCTGATAGCTTACAACCTCTGCGCGGATGAAGCCTCTCTCAAAATCAGAGTGAATCTTTCCAGCAGCTTGTGGTGCCTTAGTTCCCTTTGTGATGGTCCAGGCTCTTGTCTCATCAGCACCAGATGTCAGATAGCTGATCAGACCAAGCAGAGAATAGCTTGCAGAAATCAGCTTGTCAAGACCAGATTTTTCAAGACCAAGATCCTCTAAGAACATCTTCTTTTCATCATCGTCAAGCTCAGAAATTTCAGCTTCGATCTACAGCACAGATAACAAATACCTCACTGCCTTCCTTAGCAGCAAACTCGCGTACAGCTGCAACGTGAGGATTGGAAGCACCGTCATCAGCCAAATCACTTTCAGATACATTTGCAGCATAGATAACAGGCTTGCTTGTTAAAAGATTTAAGCTTGCGATAAAAGCAGCCTCATCCTCATCATCCGGCTCAACAGTCTTAGCCTGACGGCCCTCTGTTAAAGCATCCATCAGCTTCTTTAAGGTAACAAGCTCCTTTGCAAGACTCTTATCATTCATAGCACTTCTTGTTGTCTTTGCAATACGGCGCTCAAGCACTTCCTGATCAGCAAAAATCAGCTCAAGCTCGATAGTTTCAATATCATCAACTGGATCAATATGACCATTTACATGGATGATATTAGAGTTTTCAAAGCAACGTACAACATGTACAATTGCGTCAACCTCACGGATATTTGCAAGGAACTGGTTTCCAAGACCCTCACCCTTAGATGCGCCCTTTACAAGACCGGCGATATCAACAAACTCAACAACTGCCGGTGTAACCTTTGCGGAGTGATACAGCTCACCTAAATTTTTAATACGCTCATCCGGAACTGGAACAATACCAACATTTGGGTCAATGGTACAGAACGGATAGTTTGCAGATTCCGCACCTGCCTTTGTCAAAGAGTTAAATAAAGTACTCTTGCCGACATTCGGCAAGCCTACGATTCCTAATTTCATAGTAAAAATCCTTCCTGTCTGGTCATGTAGTACATGTGACCAGTAACATTTTTAATTCTAGCATATAAAAAAAGAAATACAACCGTTTCTGTCGGAAGAAATTCTGAAAAAAGTATTGTCATTTTTAATAAACTAATATAAAATAGATTTCATAATCAGAGATAGCATTTTGCCGTTTTTGATAAATAATATAGCAGAAATGACGGGAAGAAAAAATGGTTCTTATGACGAAAGACAGGAGCCGTGTTTTTTGCCGTGCTTTTTTAACAAATACAGTTAGTGACCATGCACAAAAAAGTGAGTGGTTAATTTTAATACACAGCGAAAAGAAAAAAGGAGTAACATGGAATTTGTTCATAAATCAATATTGCTGGATGAGGTGATAGAAAACCTAAACATCCGCGAGGATGGATGTTATGTAGATGGAACGCTCGGAGGTGCCGGCCATTCCTATCAGATCTGTACGCATCTGGGAGAGAAAGGAAGACTTGTCGGAATAGATCAGGATGCGGATGCTATACAGGCAGCGACAAAGCGTCTTGAACCATATAAGGACAAGGTAAGCATCGTAAGAAGCAACTATGTAAATTTTGACAATGTTTTAGATGAGCTTGGAATTGATAAGGTAAACGGAATACTCCTTGATCTTGGAGTTTCTTCTTATCAGCTTGATGAGGCTTCACGTGGCTTTACATACCGCGAGGACGTGCCGCTTGATATGCGTATGGATCAGAGAAATCCAAAGACAGCGGCTGATATTGTCAATGAGTACAGCGAGATGGAGCTGTATCGCATGATACGCGATTACGGAGAAGACCGCTTCGCAAAAAATATTGCAAAGCACATTGTTCGCGCACGCGCAAAAAAGCCAATTGAGACTACTGGTGAGCTGTGTGAGATAATTAAGGCAGCAATTCCGGCTAAAATGCGTGCCGGCACAGGTCATCCGGCAAAGCAGACATTTCAGGCGCTTCGAATTGAATTAAATCATGAGCTTGATGTGCTGACACAATCAATTGACGGTATGATTGACCGTTTAGCACCGGGTGGACGTCTTTGTATTATTACATTCCACTCGCTAGAAGATCGAATTGTAAAAACGAGATTTCGCACGAATGAAAATCCGTGTATCTGTCCGCCGGGCTTTCCTGTCTGTGTGTGCGGACGCATTTCAAAGGGAAAGGTGATTACAAGAAAACCAATTCTTCCTTCAGAACAGGAGATGGAGGAAAATAGCCGTTCAAAGAGCGCGAAGCTTCGCGTTTTCGAAAAGGCATAAAAAAGGTAGAAAGGACTGGAGTCATGCAGGAATGGGAACCGAAAAATGGATACCGCGAGCAGGAAGCCGCAGGCGGAACCTATGCGCCAAAAAAAGTGCCAGAGCTTGAAAGACAGCGCCAGGCACGTATTAAAAGACTCCAGGAACTGGAGCGTCAGCAGATAGAACTGCATAAACAGCGAATTATAAATGGCACACTGAGCAGGCGTTATAATGCAAGAGCATATGATGGACTGACTGCCATAGTCGCTTTTTTGACGGCAGTATTGCTGCTTTGGTCAGCAATAGGTTATGTGGGGAGGAATGCACAATTAAATGCAAGTAATAAAAAGGTGGCATCGCTCAAGGAGACTTATCAAGAGCTGCAGACGGATAATGATAACCGTGAGGCACTTTTAAATGCTTCTGTCGATGCAAAACAGATTTACCAGATTGCGACACAGAGGCTTGGCATGAGTTACCCTGAAAAGCATCAGGTAATCACCTATCATAAAACAGAGAGTGGGTACGTTGCACAATATGAAGACATTCCGCAGTGATGAGAATCAAATAAAAAATAAGACAAAGACAACGCAGTCAGCCGATAAAAAACGTAAATGTAAAGAAAAAAAACCTGCAAAAAAGATTTACAGAACTAATGCAAAGAAGGATACGGGCAAGCTTGCAAACCGTATAAACAGCAGAATGAGACTTGTAGCAGGTTTAGTTGCATTTTGTATGGCTGCTCTTGTCGTTTACATTGGTATACGCGCGGCACTTACAAATGAAGTGTATGAGCGAAAGGCACTCAGCCAGATGAATTACAGCAGCTCAACTTTAGTTGCAAAGTCTGGCGAAATTTATGACACAAATATGACGCCGATTGCAGTCAGCAACCGTGTTTATATTTTGATTATTGATCCAAAAGTAATCATGGAAACAGAGGCAATTGATGGGCGAAAGGGAACGCTTGAAACAACTGTTAAGGCGATTGCGCAGTGTTTTGACTTAGACGAAGCTGCGCTTACCGATACAATTACCCAGTCAGCCGATAAAAATTATATTCGTTATGTGCCAGAAGGCTGGACAAGCAAAAAATATCTTGTTACAGAAAGCCAAAAGGAAGCATTCGATGCGCTTGAAGAAAAGGTAAACAGCACAGAAAAGAAGAAAGAAACAAAAACAACAGAAGTCCAAAAGTGTGCAGGAAACAGAAAGGCACCTCATCT
>ENA-OQAZ01001461-OQAZ01001461.1-human-gut-metagenome-genome-assembly--contig:-NODE-1461-length-11252-cov-1.640539_pt1 | contig 11252 bp, 14 predicted proteins | sample MGYA00242737_ERZ504531 | MGnify/ENA primary metagenome ERZ504531 (study PRJEB26092, sample SAMD00036244) | human gut metagenome | host: Homo sapiens | study: EMG produced TPA metagenomics assembly of...
CATTACGTATCGTTCCACCTTTGTCTTTATTTCCCTGAACAGTTTAGCACACCATGCTTCCCACGCAAGGAAAAGAGCGGGTAAGCCCGCAGCGAAACCGAAAGGATACAGATGCCAAACCCGATGATACAGCAGGTGTAACAGGATCTTAGGCAGATTCCTCTGCTGCCTGTAGAGTTACAATGTTTACTGATTCAAATGTTTCATCCTTCTTTTATCTTATCAAATCGAACATAATTTCACAACAGAAATCTCTTAAATTTAACCACTCTTTCATATGTATTCAGATTACTAAAAATGTGTATCGGAAAGATACTAATCCGTTTTGCATATAAAAACAGACCTGCTTACTTATATCTCTACAAGTATACAGGTCTGTTATTTTGTCATTCTGACATATTGCGGAATACTACATCCCTTAGACTTATTAAAAACTTCGCAAACTTTTCGTTTCAGATTTTGGTAAAATTCTTTACCAAAATCCCTACCAATCTGTACCAAAAAACCGTTGATAAATTGCGATATTTTACGAAATTTTACGATATCTGGATTTTTACTCTTGAAAGAGCAGAAACCCTTGATTTTCCTATAGTTTCAGGGATTTTAAGAAGCAAGTTCGCAGTGGAAATTACATTCCCATCTGTTTTGCAACTTCTGCTGCAAAATCTTCTTCTTTCTTTTCGATACCTTCACCGGTCTCGTAACGAACGAAGCCTTTGATGGTAACGTTTGCACCATTTGCTTTTGCAACTTCTGCAACATATTTTTCTACTGACTGTTTTCCGTCTTCTGCTTTAACATAAACCTGATCCAGCAGACAGATTTCTTTCAGTTCTTTATTGATACGTCCGCTGATCATACCCTGAATAACTTTCTCCGGTTTCTGGGACTCTTTCGGGTCGTTCTGGATCTGAGCCATCAGGATTTCTTTTTCGTGAGCGATGTACTCTTCGCTTACTTCAGATCTGTTTGTATATTTCGGGTTCAGAGCAGCTATCTGCATAGCTACGTTCTTAGCCATCTCTTTGATTTCATCGTTTACAACGTCTGTTACAACATCAACCAGAACACCAATTTTTCCACCCATATGTGTATAAGAAGCTACAAAACCGTTTTCTTCTTCTACTTTCTGGAAACGACGAATCTTCATGTTCTCGCCGATTACTGCAACCTGTCCAGCCAGAGCTTCGTTTACAGTTTTGGTTGTATCGAATTTCCATGTCTCAGCCAGGAATGCATCGATATCTGCTGCTTCTGTTTCCAGAGCCTGCTCAGCAACCTGTGCAACGTATGCCTGGAATTTTTCGTTTTTAGCAACGAAGTCAGTTTCAGCATTTACTTCTACAGCGACAGCTTTTTTTGGAATCTTCTGCAACTTTCAGCATTACGATACCTTCTGCTGCGATTCTGCTTGCTTTTTCTGTGCAGTTGCAAGACCTTTTTCTCTCAGGAATTCCATAGCCTTGTCCATATCACCTTCAGTAGCTGTAAGAGCTTTCTTACAGTCCATCATACCAGCGCCGCTGATTTCTCTTAATTCTTTTACCATTGCTGCTGTAATAGCCATTATGATTTCCTCCTAAAATTGAGTTTTTACAGTTACTCAGCTGCCGGAGAATACCTCTCCGACAGCTGAATGGATACAAAATCTTACTCTTCTACTGCCTCTTCAACAGCCTCTTCAACGAATTCTCCTCGCCTGTTGCACCCTGATTTGCTTCGATAACAGCATCTGCCATTTTGGAAACAATCAGTTTTACGGCACGGATAGCATCATCGTTACCCGGGATAACATAATCCAGTTCTTCCGGATCACAGTTGGTATCACAGATACCGATCAGCGGGATTCCCAGAGTATGAGCTTCCTGAACACAGATTCTCTCTTTTTTCGGATCTACAATAAAGATTGCATCCGGGATTCTCTTCATGTCTTTGATTCCGCCCAGGTTTTTCTGCAGTTTATCCAGCTCTTTTTTCAGTGCGATAACTTCTTTCTTCGGCAGAACATCAAATGTTCCGTCTTCCTGCATAGCTTCAATCTCTTTCAGTCTGGCGATTCTGCTCTGAATAGTTTTGAAGTTAGTCAGCATACCACCTAACCATCTTTCGTTTACATAGTACATTCCACAACGCTCTGCTTCAACTTTGATAGCATCCTGAGCCTGTTTCTTTGTACCAACGAACAGGATTGTGCCGCCTTCTGCAGCGATGTCAGATACAGCTTTATAAGCATCATCTACCATTCCAACGGATTTCTGCAGGTCGATAATGTAGATTCCGTTTCTTTCTGTGTAGATGTACTCTGCCATTTTAGGGTTCCATCTTCTTGTCTGGTGTCCAAAATGTACACCGGCTTCCAGTAACTGTTTCATTGAAATAACGCTCATGATTTCAATCTCCTTTTTGGTTTTAATCTTCCCCGTACTTCTCATTCTTTTCGAGACCTGCTTGCAGGCACCTTCTCGGAATCGGCACGGGTTGTTTTATGCATCTTCCTGATTATAGCATAAGCTTTTTTCGGTTACAAGTCTTTTTTTTATTTTCTTTTATATCCAAATAACCAGTATGTCGGAATCACACATAACAGAATTTCTATCATAACACCACAAAGCATTCCTGCCGGAATCTGCTGCCACAGACTGCTCCAGAAACTGCTTCCGAAAAGACTCCACAGATTTGCTGCTATATGTGCAACGATACTGATCCACAAAGTTCCGGTTTTATCATAGATGACCGCAAGCATCACCCCCATACATGTTGCATAGAAAAATTGTACAACATTTCCATGATAGATGCCGAATAATAACGCAGATATTGTAATTGCTGCCTGTGGTTTGACCCAATCTTTCAGTCTGTGGAATACGATTCCGCGAAACATCAGTTCTTCACAGATTGGTCCGATAATTCCCACTACCAGAATCATAAGGCCTACCGGCTGTCCGGAAAATGCCTGTTCTGACACCTCACTGTAGCCGGTAAAAAGATCGTTCAGATGCAGTCCGTTGATCAGATCATTTAAAAACTGTCCTGTGGCAATTGCCAGGATGATCACACTGAACCAGATCACCGGAGGCGCCCACACAAACGCTTTTCCTGTTCCACTGAATCCTTCTTTCCGATGCATCTGATCTTTCCGGTAAAACAGATACAGGATCATCGCTGCTGTAAGATCACCGATCAGAGTAACATATAACGTACTGTTGATCAGACGCTGTCCGGCACTGGCAGTTTCCTGCAGTCCGCCCGCCTGTATCAGATATACCAGATACAAAGCGATCGTCGCAAGCAGTGTGGCTCCATAATGAATCAAAAACGGATAAATCAGACGCCAGATCTGTCCGGCCGTGGAATACCGGAATTTTTCCTTTTTTTTCGCAGATTCCGGCATTTCTTTTTCTTCTTTTCCCAGTTTCCGTGTCTCCGGTATTTCATATTTCTTCACTTTTTCTCTGTCCGGAATAATATTCCGCACAGATTCAACATTTTCTGTGGTTTCTTCATCGTTCGGACTGGCAAGGATTCCCAGATCTTCCACACTGTCTGCGATATAGACAGCACCTGCTTTTTCCAGTTCTTCCCGGCTTCCGTATCCGTAGGCAACCCCGATACATTGCAGACCACAGCTGATGGCACCCTGTACATCGTGACTCCGATCGCCTACCATAAGAACCTTGTCCCGTTCTTCTTCCAGATGCATCCGCCGTAAAGCCTCTTCAATAACCTCCGCCTTCTCCGTTCTTCTTCCGTCAAGTTCGCTTCCCACAATCGCAGTAAAATAATCTGCAATCTGAAAATGCTCCAGAATCTGTTTTACGTAGACCTCCGGTTTAGACGATGCCACAGCAGGATCTTATTATTGATTTTCAGAAGTTCCAGTAATTCCGGAATCTTCGGATACAGACGGTTTTCAAATATTCCCGTTGTAGTATACCGTTCCCGGTAATATACAACTGCCTTTTCTCCCTCTTCCTCGCTGAGACCTGCATATTTCATAAACTGTTCTTTTAAAGGAGGACCGATAAAACACTGCAGATTTTCCGGATGTTCTTCTTTTTTCCCCAGTTTTTCCAGTGCATACTGCACACAGTTAATAATGCCCTCTCCGGACTCTGTCAATGTTCCATCCAGGTCAAATAATATTACTTGTGACATAGTTACGTCCTGCTCTCTTTTCTTTTATGCTCGGAACTGCTCATTACCTTCGCAGTTCCGAGTCAAAACACCCCGCAGAATAATACCTGCCGGATAGTTACTTATGCTCCATAATAAGCATCGATACCGTTGGCGATACCCTGTACCATTTTTGTCTGATAAGAAGTGCTTGCCATATTCAGATCTTCTGTACGATTGGTCATGTATCCCATTTCAACGATACTCACCGGAATGGAGCTCCAGTTGATGCCACTCATGGTATCCGTCTGCATTACACCCTGGTTTTTAGCTCCTGTAGCTGCACAGAAACAGTCTACTATTTTTCTTGACAGTGTCTGGCTGGCACTAATCACACTTTTTCCCAGATACGGATTGCTGTTGGACGGTGCCATCGTCAGTGCTCCTGCAACGGATGTATTATCAGATCCATTGGCATGGATGCGAACCAGAATATCTGCTCCCTGATTGGCTGCCATCTGTGCACGTTCTGCATTGCTGATATTGACATCATGTGTCTCACGGATCATATAAACCTGATATCCACGTGCCTGAAGCTCATCTCTCAGTTTCAAAGAAACCTGAAGTGTCAACTCATACTCGTTTAGTCCGGACGCATTTCCATGAGTTCCGGATGCAACTTTAGGCTTTGTCTGAGATGCTCCGGGACCGATCGGCTCTTTTGCACTGTTTCCTTTTCTCTGGTGACCTGCATCAATGGCAATAATTTTGTTTTTGGAACCTCCACCTGTTATCGTGCCGGTTGTCTGACCAGGTACCCAGGCTCCGCTTCCATTAACGTAATAACTTCCGATCCAGGTGTTTGCCGCCATGGCTCCGCTACCTGTCAGATAATACCAGGTTCCTCCCAGATTCAACCAGCCCGTCGCCATCGCTCCGCTTCCGTTCAGATAATACCAGGTATTTCCAAGTTTCAGCCAGCCGGTTACCATGCTCCGCTTCCGTTCATGTAGTACCAGGTTCCTCCCACATTTACCCAGCCGGTCTCCATCCATCCTGCACCGTCAAAATAATACCAGGTTCCGTTGATCTGTTCCCAGCCTGATCTGGTATATCCTCCGTCACTGTGACGATACCACCAACGACCACCGCTGCTGATCCACTCATTTTTTGCCTGTGTTTTTCCTTCGATCCAGACACCATTTTCATCCACATAATAATTGCCGATCCAGGTTTCCTTCGCCTTTTCTCCTGCCTGGTTCAGATAATACCAGCTTCCGTTTTCTTCCTGTACCCACCTTCTGCATGAGCTTTTGTCGGAAGAATTCCTACCAGAAACAGCATTACAAATAGCATACCGATCATTTTCAGTTTTTTCATCTGGCATTTCCCCTTTCTTTTTTGTCACTTTTTCTTATCCTCAGGACGCAAAGTACTGATCGATTCCATCTGCTATCCCCGTCACCATCTGCTGTTGATAATCTGCTGTCTGCATCCGGGTATCTTCCTCCGGATTGGTCATATATCCCATCTCAACAATGGTTGCAGGAATACTGCACCAGTTCAGCCCACTCATCTCATCGGTCTGATACATGCCCTGATTATTTGCCCCTGTGGAAGCACAAAACGCAGTGATGATACACTGTGACAGTTTCTGACATTCAGCAATCATTTCCTGATTCAGATATGGGTTAGCCGTACTAGGTGCCATTGTCAGAGCTCCTGCTACAGAGGTATTATCCGACCCATTGGCATGGATGCGAATTAGAATATCTGAACCCGATTCCGCTGCAAGCTGTGCCCGCTCCGCATTACTGATATCCACATCATTGGTTTCCCGGATCATATAGACTTCGTATCCCCTTGCTTCCAGCTCATCGCGAAGCTTCAGTGCCACATCCAGATTCAGCTGATATTCCGTTACTCCTGTTGTTCTTCCGGTTGTTCCGGATGCCACTTTTGCTTTTGTCTGAGACGCCCCCGGCCCAATTGGCTCCTGTTCACTGTTTCCATGTGCCTGATGGCCTGCATCAATGGCAATTTTCCTGCCATTGCCTTCCGGAGCCGGTGTCGGTGTGACAATCTCCGCCTCTACGGTTTCTGCCGGTTCTTCTGTCCCGGTCATTTTCCTGAGATTTGAATCTGTCAGAAGAAGGTACTGTATTCCCTCTTCTTCTCCTACTATAACACTCTCATCCTGCAGTTTTTCCACAAAAGCCTGGTAATCTTTCTCGTTCTTTTTCAGATGCAGTAAAACAGCTGCCACATCTTCCTGCGTATATGCTTCTACCTGACCTTCCTGTGATGTATACCGGAGATCTGCGGTCATAATTTTTACATCATTATGTTCTACCGCCTTTTTGATCTCGTGATCAGATTCTTTTTCTGTACTGCCGGATCTGTCGGATCATCCGTAGGCTCCGGTGTCACCGTCTGCGTCGGTGTTATCTGCGCTTCTTTTGCCTCCTGTTCCTGTTGTGCCTGTTGCATCTGTTCCATCTGCTTTCTGGCTTTTCCATATCCCAGGATGGCTGCAAGACCCAGGGCAAGCACCACGACCACAATTCCCATGATCATGATGTTCACTCTGGTTCCTGAACGTTTTTTCATAATCGCTCCTCCTTCCGGAAATCACGCTTACATTCTTTCCGGTGCTTCAAATCCCAGCATATCGATACATGCTTCCAGAATATTTTTTACCAGCATCAGCAAAGCCAGATAGGATTCTTTCTTCGCCTGATCTTCTTCAGCCAGAATCTTTGTTTCATGATAGAAGCGGTTAAATGCATTTGCAAGTTCATAAATATAAGAACAGATTTTATGCGGTGCTTTCTCTTCATAAGCATTCGTGATCACCTGATTGAATTTGGATGCTTCCAGCATCAGCGCTTTCTCACTGTCACTTCCTGCCGCCAAAATCTTCAGGGTATCCAGATTACCGCCTTCTTCTTTATATCTGTTCAGGATAGATTTGATACGAACGGTTGTATACAAAATATACGGACCGGTATTTCCTTCAAAAGATGTAAATCTTTCAATATCAAAAATATAATCTTTGGATGCCTGGTTGGACAAGTCTCCGTATTTGATTGCAGAAAGTCCTACAATTTTTGCAGTCGCTCTTGCATCTTCTTCTTTGATGCTGCGGTTGTCCACGATTTTTTTATACATTTCTTCGTTGATATCACGAATCAGATTTTCCAAACGCATCACACCGCCTTCTCTTGTCTTGAACGGTTTCCCGTCTTTTCCGTTCATGGTACCAAAACCAAGGAACGTCAGTTTGGTATCATCTTTTACCATACCTGCTTTTTTTGGCACAAGCGGAATACCTGAACAAAATGCATCTCCTGACGTTTGTCTACCACATACATGATCTCATCCGGATTGTATTTTTCCATACGTTCCACGATAGTAGCAAGATCTGTGGTTGTATACAAAGCAGCACCATCTGATTTTAAGATCATACACGGAGGTACCTCTTTGGTATCCGTCTCTTCTTTTACATCTACGACAACCGCACCCTGGTCTTCATAAGCCAGTCCCTGATCCTTCAGCTTCTGTACCATCGGTGCAATGGTACCCTGTACATCAGATTCTCCGTTCCACAGATCAAAGTCTACGTTAAGGTTTGCGTAGTTTTTCTTCAGGTCAGTAACCGATACCTGCAAAATATGTTTCCATAATGCACGATATCCTCTGTTACCCATCTGCAACTGATGGGTTGCTTCCAGCGCTTCTGCTTTATACGATTCGTCTTCTTTTGATTTTCCACTGGCTGCCGGATAAATTTCTTCCAGCTCACTGATGGTAAATGGAGCTTCTGTCGGATATTCTCCTTCGTAATCTTCCTGGAAATATACCAGTTCCGGTTTTCTTTTATGCAGTTCTGTGATGATCAGACCCATCTGCAGTCCCCAGTCTCCCAGATGAACATCACCGATAACTTTATGTCCCAGATATCTTCCCATTCTCTTGATGCTCTCACCGATGATCGCAGAACGCAGATGTCCGACATGCAGTGGTTTTGCAACGTTAGGTCCGCCGTAGTCAAGAATCATGGTCTGTGGATCCTTTGCTTCTTCCACACCCATTTTCTCACTGTTTCTCATCTCTTCCAAATACTGCGCCATATATGCTCCGGATACTTTCAGATTAATGAATCCCGGATTAACAGCTTCTGCCATCTCGAGGACCTTACTGTCGGCAAGTTTTGCCACTACATCATTAGCGATCATGATCGGGGCTTTATGATATACTTTTGCACCTGCCATAGCACCATTACACTGATATTCACACAGGTCCGGCCGATTCGACAGCGTAACCTTTCCCATATTTTCATCATAACCGGCTTCTTTAAAAGCGGTCATTACTTCATTGGAAATCAATTCGATTATTGTTTTCATACTTTCCTAAAACTCCTTTGTTAGAATCGTTACATTATATCATGATTCGCACCTTCGGTGCTTGACGCTGCTTTCGCAGCTATCATGATCGCCATTCGCCGCTCCCGATGAACAAACTTCGTTTGTTCCCGCTCGCTAACGCTCATTATATCTTATCACGGGCACACAGGCTGGTCAACTAAAAGAATTCACCCTGTCTGCCCCTCTATCAACTGTTTTTATGCAGACACGCTCCAGATTCCCCGCCCACATAAAGAAAGACAGAAGCGATTGTTTGTTTTTATTCCACGGATCACTTCTGTCTTTCATCTGCTATGCTTCTTCCTGTTTTTGTCTTCCTGCTTTGCTTTGTTTATAACAGTATTTCAAAATATCACTTCTGCGGACAATACCAATAAAAATTATCCGCATCGTCCAGTACCGGAACAAAGTTCTGCTTCATGGCCGTATCCACCAGATCCTCCATGTTACAGTTAATATCCACTGTCTGGTACTTCCATCGGAGAGGTACTCTGCTGATGCTGCAATCCTCCGCTTCCCGGATATTCAGAAACCATTTTTCCTTGATATACCGGAGCAGATCTCCCTCTGTTACAGTTCCCACATATTTTCCGTTCTTATTTAACATCGGAATAGCAGTATATTTGTGATATTCAATTTTTTCAAGTACCTGACGCAGAGTGTCATCATTTTCCACATAGGCAACTTCATTTTTTGGTGTTAAGAAAAATAAAATGTTCATTTACTATAAATCCCCCATAGAAATCTTTTTTTGAAATGACCGGACATTCTTCCCTTTCATTTCAGTTTTCCATTACCAGTATAACCCATTTTCCATCCGATATGGTGAATTTCGCGTGAATAATTTCTAATATTTTTCTTAATTTAATTCTGAACACTCGTATCCTTTTTCTACTCGTGACGAAGTGCATCGATTGGATCAGATTTGCTGCCTTAATGGATGGAAGCAAACCGAAGATAATACCGATTGCCATAGAAAATACTACAGCCAGTACACTGACAGGTACGCTGATCGCCACCGGAGTCTGAGACATCTTCGATATCACCTGTGACAGGATCACTCCGGCGATTACTCCAAGAACCCCTCCGATACTGGTCAGCACAGCAGCTTCTGTAAGAAACTGCCACAGGATCCTGTTTTTTCTCGCTCCGATTGCTTTTTTCAGACCGATCTCACTGGTACGTTCCGTAACGGATACAAGCATAATATTCATAACACCGATACCTCCGACCAGAAGAGAGATACTTGCGATCCAAAGCAGCTGTTTGTTTGTGTTTTCACTGACTTTCTGCAGGTTCTTAACTGTTTTCAACAGATCCGCCGCCTTATAAGAGACGTTGCCACTGTCAGCACCACTGCTGCCGGCACCGTCCATCATTTCCTCTTCAGAATCAATCATACCGGAACCGGTCTGTCCGGTTACCGCCTGATTCATAATGTCCTCCACTTTTTTCCTACAGACTCATCAGGTCTGTCTCACTAGCCATCACGCTGACTTCTTCCGGCTCATCATAATTATAAAACAACCGGCCAGGTACTGTCCGGAATCAGCACGATTCCGTTGGTATTCTGATTATACGTATAGTAATCTTCCAGACTGTTGATCACCGGTTCGAAAGCATCTGACTTGCGGATACAACCGACTACGGTAAATGGTTCCCCACGGAGTTCTATGGTTTTTCCCACCGGATTGTCTCCCGGAAATAGAGTCTGCACTGCCACATCGTCAAGCAGCACCACTTTCCGGAACTCTTTAAAGTCACGTTCTACAAAATCCCTTCCGTTTTTGTATTACATAACCTTTTGTTTTCAGAAACTCCGCATCCACACCATACACACTTCCACTGTCCAGGCTGGTGTTCCGATAGGTGATTCCGTCCGCATACCCTCTGCGGTTATAAAAAGTCGCACTCTCAACCCCTTCAAGACTGCGAATCTGTTCTTTCTGTTCATCGGAAATCACGGAAATATTATCCGGCAGACCATTGTCCATCCAGTACTCACTTTCTCCCTGGTAAAGTCGTACATCCACATTGTTGTTTCCTGCACCGATCAGATTCTGTTTGATCTGCTCGTTGGTTCCCTGAATCGTAGATGCGATGGAAATGATGGAAGCGATACCTATAATAATCCCCAGCATGGTCAAAAATGACCGCATCTTATGAGACCATATCCCCCGAAAGGCCAATCTGATATTTTCTAGCATTGTTGTTCCTCCCATCTGCCGTTAATAGTTATAAAGGTCATCAAGCGTACCTTCTTCTGTCTTTGCACCCTCTCTGACATCTTTTCCATAAGGAAATGTGATCTTATCATCCATACTCAGACCACCTGTGATCTGATAACTGGATCCATACTGAATACCGCCAACCTGTACTATCTGTTTTGTCAGATGTCCGGTTCCGTCGTCCTTCATAACGTAATACTGACCGTTTTCTGTCCGCACAAAAGGTTTCTCCAGATAGATTCCTTGTCCCTGTCCGTCGCCCTCATCCAGCAGCGTAAGTTCTGCCCAGCTGTTATTACTAAGTCCGCTTGCATCTGCAATGTATGCGGTAAAGGGATAGAAGATGCATTGGCTCCGTCCCGTCCGTTATCGGATGGATACGGAGAAATTTCCCGTACTTCTGCGGTAAAGCTGACACCATTGTCATAACTGTATCCGCTCAGTGTAGCTCCCACTTTCAGTTTATTCATTTTAGATTCACTGACCG
>ENA-OQAZ01001462-OQAZ01001462.1-human-gut-metagenome-genome-assembly--contig:-NODE-1462-length-11247-cov-2.148022_pt1 | contig 11247 bp, 9 predicted proteins | sample MGYA00242737_ERZ504531 | MGnify/ENA primary metagenome ERZ504531 (study PRJEB26092, sample SAMD00036244) | human gut metagenome | host: Homo sapiens | study: EMG produced TPA metagenomics assembly of...
TTGTTTAATTCATACTTAAACTGATCTAATTCAACCACTTGCTTCACCTCTTTCTTTTTTATTTTCAGTCACTGCGAGGTGTTTTATTTCTTTCTTTCCGCAGCACTGTTTATATTTCTTGCCGCTTCCGCATGGGCACGGATCGTTTGGATAAATCTTCTTTTCTTCACGTTTCTGAGGTGCATTCTGTACGGAATCATCTTTGTTTGTTCCGGTTACTTTTGCAACTTCTTCACGTTCTACTTTCTGTTCCATGCTTACATGGTACAGAAGCTTCAGAGTGTCTTCCTGGATTGCCGCAGACATTGCATCGAACATCTCGTAAGCACTCATCTTGTATTCTACCAGCGGATCTTTCTGACCATAAGCCTGCAGTCCGATACCCTGACGCAGCTGATCCATATCGTCGATATGATCCATCCACTTGCGGTCGATGACTTTCAGAAGGATCACTCGCTCCAGTTCACGGATCTGTTCCGGTTCCGGGAACTCTGCTTCTTTCATCTCATACAGCTTCACAGCCTGCTCTTTGAGCATCTGTTTGAGCTCATTTTTCTTCATTTTCTGTGAAATCTCAATCTTCGGCAGCGGAATGATCGGGATCAGAAGTCCGTTCAGTTCCTGAAGATTCCATTCTGAAGTATCTTGATCATCAGAAATGCACATATCAACGGTATTGTCCACGATGTCTGTGATCATCTTGAAGATGGAATCACGCATACTCTCTCCGTCCAGAACACGGCGACGCTCTTTGTAAATGATTTCACGCTGCTCGTTGTTGACCTGGTCGTACTCCAGCAGGTTTTTACGGATACCGTAGTTGTTTCCTTCGATCTTCATCTGTGCTTTCTCGATTGCACTGGAAAGCATTTTGTGCTCGATCTGCTCGTTTTCTGCAACACCGATGGATTTAAAGATGCTCATCAGACGCTCGGAACCGAACAGACGCATCAGGTCATCTTCCAGCGAAATATAGAATCTGGATTCTCCCGGGTCGCCCTGTCGTCCGGAACGTCCGCGCAGCTGATTGTCGATACGTCTGGATTCATGACGCTCGGTACCGATGATCTTCAGACCGCCGGCTGCCTTTGCCTCATCATCCAGCTTGATATCGGTACCACGGCCGGCCATGTTCGTTGCGATCGTAACGGCTCCGTGACGACCTGCCTCTGCTACGATTTCAGCCTCCAGCTCATGGAACTTCGCATTGAGGACTTTGTGCGAAATGCCGCGTCTCTTTAACATACCGCTCAGAAGTTCGGATGTCTCAATGGTGATGGTACCAACCAGAACCGGCTGTCCCTTTTCATGGGCTTTTTCAATTTCATCCACAACGGCATGGAATTTTTCTTTTTTGGTCATGTATACCGCATCATCCAGGTCTTTACGGAGAACCGGTCTGTTGGTAGGGATTTCAACTACGTCCATTCCGTAGATATCACGGAACTCTTTTTCTTCGGTAAGTGCAGTACCGGTCATGCCGGCTTTCTTTTTATATTTATTGAAGAAGTTCTGGAATGTGATCGTTGCAAGTGTCTTGCTCTCACGTTTTACCTTTACATGCTCTTTTGCTTCGATTGCCTGATGCAGGCCATCCGAGTAGCGTCTTCCCGGCATGATACGTCCGGTAAACTCGTCTACGATCAGTACTTCATCATCTTTTACTACATAATCCTGATCACGGTGCATCAGACTGTGTGCACGCAGTGCCAGGTTGATATTGTGCTGGATCTCCAGGTTCTCCGGGTCGGAAAGGTTATCGATCTGGAAGAACTGTTCTACTTTCTTAACACCGTCCTGTGTCAGTGTTACGACTTTATCTTTTTCATTTACGATATAGTCACCAGTCTCTGTGATCTCCTCGCCCATAATGGCTGACATTTTAGTCACTTCACCGCTGCTTCACCACTGCCTCCAGCTGTTTTGCCAGAATGTCGCAGACTTCGTACAGTTTTGTGGACCTTGCCGCTCTGACCGGAAATGATCAGCGGTGTACGTGCCTCGTCGATCAGGACTGAGTCCACCTCGTCGATGATCGCATAATGCAGATCTCTCTGAACGAGCTGTTCTTTATAAATAACCATGTTATCACGCAGATAATCGAAACCGTCCTCGTTGTTGGTGATGTAAGTGATATCGCAGTTATACTGTTTACGTCTCTCTTCACTGTCCATGGAATTCAGTACACATCCAACGGTCAGGCCAAGAAACTCATGGACTTTTCCCATCCACTCAGAATCTCGATGTGCCAGATAATCATTGACCGTTACTACATGAACTCCTTTTCCTTCCAGAGCGTTCAGATATGCCGGTAAGGTAGATACAAGTGTTTTACCTTCACCTGTTCTCATCTCTGCGATACGCCCCTGATGCAGAATGATACCTCCGATCAGCTGTACACGGTAATGTTCCATATTCAGTACGCGTCGTGCAGATTCACGAACGGTAGCGTATGCCTCAGGAAGCAGGTCATCCAGAGTCTCTCCTTCTGCCAGTCTTTTTTTGTATTCTGCTGTTTTGCCTCTCAGTTCTTCGTCAGAGAGCTCTATCATTGTCGGACGCAGTTTTTCAATTTTTTCAACCAGCGGCATAATTCGCTTTACTTCACGTTCACTATGCGTACCGAACATTTTCTGAAACACATTCATTGTCTATATTCTCCTATCACATTAATTACCTTAAAAAACAGTTCCATTCTATCACTTTATCACTTCATAGACAATTAACTTTTTGTAAATAACCTATGAACAGCGGATAAGAACTTAAAAAGTTGCCGCAGACATGCGTTCACCAAAAAATCTACGGCTGAACTGTGCATCCTGCGGCAGCTATTGATTTACTTTACTGTTTTATTTCAGATGGTGTAGCTCTTTTATCCGGTCGATCCTAGCACTCCGGCTCGATCAGTCCATATGTATTTCCTTTTCTCTTATACACAACGTTGACTTCGTCTGTATCTGCATTACGGAATACAAAGAAACTGTGTCCGAGCAGTTCCATCTGTACACATGCATCTTCCGGGAACATCGGTTTCATACCGAACTGTTTTGTACGGATGATCTTTACTTCCTCTTCTTCACCTTCGTTCTCTTTTTCGATGAATTCTTTGCGGAGGTTTCCTCCGTCTTTATGTTTGCCTATAATTTTTGTCTTATATTTACGAAGCTGTCTTTCAATGACTTCTTCCACAAGATCAATAGAAACATACATATCATTGCTTACCTGCTCTGAGCGGATGATATTTCCTTTTACCGGAATGGTTACTTCGATTTTCTGTCTGTCTTTTTCCACGCTCAAAGTTACAATAATCTCTGTCTCAGGAGTGAAATATTTTTCAAGCTTTCCAAGCTTTTCTGTGACTGCACTTCTTAACCCCTCTGTCACTTCGATATTTTTTCCACGAATTGTAAAACGCATGATACCCAACTCCTTTGCATCTATATTTGCAGTTGAAACTGCTATGTAAACATTATAGCAATTTTCCACAATATTTTCAATCACTTTTGCAAAGTTTTTAGTTTTTTTATACTATCTTATGAATTCTCATCCAAATTGGCGGCACACACACGCAGAACTTCCCGGTAAGGCATGCTTCCCCCAAAGAGATCCAGGCACTTCCTATCGTAACATCGATGTGATCTCTGCCAAGTTTTTTCAGTTCCTGAAGATCTGCAAAACTTCCCACGCCACCGGCATAGGTGACCGGTATGCCCTGCCATCTTCCGAGCATATCTGCCAGTTCTCTTTCAATTCCCTGTGCTTTTCCTTCTGCATCCACTGCATGCACCAGAAATTCATCGCAGCAACCGGAAAGTTCGTCAAGTACCTTCTCGCTTAACTTACATCAGTAACTTCTGCCAGCGGTCTGTGACGATAGAGTATCCGTCTTCTTTTCTGCGGCAGCTTAAATCCAGCACCAGATGTTCTTTTCCGACTGTCCGAAGCAGCTTTTCCAGATTTTCTCGGTAAAAAACGCCGTTTTTAAATACAAAGCTGGTAATGATCACATGAGAAGCTCCGGCTTCCAGAAAATCTTTCGCATTCTCATCGGTAATGCCGCCTCCGACCTGCAGTCTCCTGGATACGTCCGAAGTGCCAGCATGGCCTGCTCTTTTGTTTTTTCATAAAACGGAGAATCTTTTGCATTCAGCAAAATCACATGTCCGCCGCTTATCCGGTCTTTCTGATACATCTCTGCAAAAAATGCCGCATCCTGTGTAGACACAAAATTTTCCTTTGCCTGTCTCCTTCGTCTCTTAAGCTTCCTCCTACGATCTGTTTTACCTTTCCGTTATGTATATCAATGCATGGTCGAAATCTCATACGTTTCTCCTCTTTTTCTGTTATTCAGATCCGACTCTCGAAAACTGACCCTCGATTCCTGTCGTCTCTTTGCATGTTCCTGTCAAAATTGCTATGCATCTGCACGCTGGTCTGATCATTGTACCCACACAGAACCTCTGACGTTTTCATTATAGAAAAGCCTGTTTTCTTTGTCCAGCAGATATTCTCCGGATTTTTGAGAATTGCTTTGTAGCAAAATAATTTTCGTACATCTGGCTGTAAATCCAAAAAAGAAGCCACAGAGGCAGCGTTTCTGCCCCATGACTTACCTCAGCAAATCCTCATCTTTACTCGGTCATACGACTGCGGCCGGTTGTCTCACCGGTCAGGTCATCAACCACATCTCCGACTGCATCACCTGCATCACGGACGATATCGCCTGCATCATCGAGTACTCCATCTGCTCCGTCTGTGCGGCGTGACTGCGAAGTGTCCGTACTGGTTTCTGTTCTTTTTTGTGCTGTTATTTTTCTGTGTGTTGCTTTCTGCCTGTTGTACCGCTGCTTCCGTTCTGCATATTGCTTTCCGCCTGTGTACCGCTGCTTCCGTTTTGCATATTGCTTTCCGTCTGTATACCATTGCTTCCGTTCTGCATATTGCTTTCGCTTCCGTTCGTTGCCGATGTATTTCCGTTTCGGTTGCTGCATCCTGTGATACCGGAAAGTGCACAGACAATTCCAAGGACTGCCAGCATGCTTCTTGTTCTTCTCATAGTCTTCTCCTTTTCTTTGCTTTTTCGGAGCTTCTTATGCCCATCCTTAATATGCATCCTGTGTACTTTTTTTTATTCATGTTCCTTCGTGTCGATTTTGATTTTCAGAATATATCGTTTCTTGTTTTTTCGAATGATCACTTTCAAAGCACACCCATTGTTATCTTCATTATTCTTTCAGGTTGATATCAAACCGGATTCTTTTTCGGAAAATCCTTCTGCAAAACTGTTTTCCGTCAAATGGGATCAGCGGATAGAGATAACTTCTCCGGATACTGTACGGTTCAGAAGCAGACTTAAGAACGTGATCACCAGACCTGCCGCATATCCGGCAAGTCCGAAAACCGCCGTCAGGATCAGCAGCAGAATCCGCATAAATTTCAGGGCGTATCCCAGTTCATAGCTTGCCTGCGTGTAATTTGCGATTGCCACAAATGCCATATATAACATCGTCTCTGCATTAAACCACCCGGATTGGACTGCAAATTCACCGACAACAAGACCGGCGATCACACTGAGTGGCGTTGTCAGCATACCCGGCGTATTAATCGCTGCCAGTTTCAGACCGTCGATTGCAAATTCCAGGATCAGCAGCTGTGCAAAGAGCGGAACATAGACATCTCCACTTATTTTAATAAACGCAAACTGCGGTGGTATCCACTGCGGGATTCTGTAAAAAAAAGCAGCCAGGTCGGGGGTCAGAAAGCAGTGTCAGCAGTGCTATGACAAACCTTGTAACACGAAGATACGTGCCGGTCACCGGCGGAAAATAAAAATCATCGGCTTCTTCCATAATGTCAAACACCGATACCGGAAGGATCATAACTGCCGGAGAGTTATCCGTTAAAAGCACAATTTTTCCATCCAGGATCTCAGCTGCTGCTGTATCCGGACGCTCCGTATATTTAAATTTCGGAAATGGATTGTACCACTTATGTGGATAAAGACATTCTGCAAGACTCTCCTGGTTCATTGCCAGGGCATCCGTTCTGATCTGCTCCAGCCTTTTTTCGATCTGCTGCAAGAATCCGGAATCTACCCGATCTTCCATATAACACAGTACCACATCGGTATGCGAAGTGCTTCCGACATTTTTCATCTCCATGGACAGTTTCGGATTGCGGATTCTCCTTCGGATCAGTGCTGTATTGGATACGATGGTTTCCACAAAACCATCCTTGGTCCTCGCAGTACTTTGTCTTTGTCCGGCTCTTCGACACTTCGCATCGGATAGGTACGACAGTCCATGGCAAAGCATCTGGAATACCCGTCAATAAACAGACACATCACGCCCGATAAAATCTGCGTTGTGATCTGCTCACAGTCCTCTAAAAGTTCAACTTCTACATAGGGCATGGCATCTTTTGACAGCTCTTCGCTGTCTTCCGGCAAATCTTCCGGGGTCACAGAATAAAAGAATTCCAGTAACTTTTCCACAATGCTCTCTTTTAAAAATCCGTCCACAAAGTAATAGACTGCTTTTCGGTCTGCTACCATCGTCGTTCTGCTGATGATGTCAAAATTTTTGTCCGTCCGCAGAATCCGGCGGAAATATTTCTGATTTTCTTCCAGGCTTGTCGATAGCTTCTGCTGCACATTTTTCACCTCTTCTTATTACTCACTATCGTGATTATTTCCATTTTTCTGTGTTTTATTCTTTTAGATCTCCATTCTTCCAGTCATACTTATCTGAAATCTGGCAGGCAATTCCGGGCTGCTTTACTGATATTTACTTATTTTTATCTGATATGTCTTTTCTTTCTGAAAAACCATAATATCATGCTCGATGCTGCCATCAGACCTGCGAAGATCCACATTTCCATCCAGGATGCATCATCTGTTTTGGCTGCTGTCACAGCGTTTTCATTATCCGGTGTATTATCTGATGAAAATCCTGAATGGTCGTTTCCGGTTGTTTTATCAAAGTTCTCGGTATCCACACGTTTTTCTGTCTGCACCTGTGCTTCTTTCGTCAGTTCCACCTTGTATTTCTGGACATTTGCAACTGCTTTGACTTTAATCTTTTGATTTTTCGGTTTCTGATAACCTTTTGGCACTTTCTCGACCTGAATGGTATACCAGGATGGGATTACTTTTTCTTTCAAAGCAGTAAGTGTCACATGTTTCCAGATTTTCTTTCCTTTTTCATTTAACCACACTGATCTTTACCCCTTCCAGTGGTGTCTGCGTCTTTTTGTCAACGGCTTCGATTTTAATCACTGTCGGACGGATCTCTACCTCAAAATCCTGTATTTCTGACGTATCTTCTCTTACCGTGATCTTCGTCTGTGCCGGAAGTACATAGCCATCCGGTACACGGTCTGTTTTCACCTGATAACTGCCAGACGGAACACGTGTATAGGCTTCCGGAAGTTCCAGTGACCGCTCCTCAAACAGATCTCTGATATGTACATAAATCCCGGACCGGATCGTTCTTGTCTGCTTCTTTTCTGCTGCTGAAGACAATGCATAGCCGGTAATCCGGATACAGATTGGTTCCACCAGAACTTCAAATTTCTGTACTTTCGCTGTATCTTTCACCTCAATGTCTGTCACATCCGGATGTACATAACCTTTCGGAATTTCATCCACTACGATCTTATAGTGCCCGATCGCCACTTTTTTAAAGATTTCTGCCTGTTCTGTTCCGGACTCCCAGATGCCGTCCCGTTCCATCGGACTGTTTTCTTTCAGGAGCGTCTCGCCCTGCGGTGTCTCCAGGTGAGCTTTTACATTTCCAAGCGGAACTTTTTTATCTCCGTCTTTTTCAAAAACAGTGATATGAACTTCCGTCGGCGGGTCCTGCATTTCCAGTTTCTGTCCCTGATAAGTGCCATCTTCCTCTTTATGATCTTCCATCTGAAATACCTGTTCTGCTGCTGTTGCATAGCCAGGTGCCGGTGAAAGTTCCCGCAAGGTATAGGTTTTTCCGACTTCCAGCCCTTCCACGCAATGCTCTTCTTTCTCTGTGATCCAGCTTTCGATACAGGTATTTTCCTGATAAATGGCCAGTTTTGCTCCTTCTAACAGTTCTTTTGTATCGGATGCCGTCTTCTTCACAAACACTTTTGTGATCTGATTTTCAAAGATAACCTGGAATTTCTGTACTGCCATCCCGTCTTCTTTCCAGGATGCATCAATCTCTTCTGTCTGTGCTGTCCGGATATAGCCATCCGGTGCCGCAATCTCACGGACTTCATACTTTCCAAGTGGCAGGTCGCTGACAAACAACAAGTTTCCTTCTTTATCACTTTTCTGTGTTTCCAGTAAAGTTCCTTTTTCCAGAAGAACTTCTCCTTTTGCTGTTTTGATATCCTCTGCTGCATACAGTCCGAAAACTGCACCTTCCAGCATTTTCTGTGGATTTTCTTTATCGCATTTTGTCACCCGGATCTCCACTTTCTGGCGTTCGTTGTATACCGGGACCTCTGCTTCTGTGACATCTGCTTCACTTCCATCTGAGGTTTCTGCCAGCACAAACGAAACCTTATCTTTTTTCTTCTGATATCCTTCCGGGATATTTATCTCTTCCAGCTCGTATGTTCCAAGATACATCTGTTCAAACACCAGGCTTCCATCCTGATCAGTATCTCCTTCTGCTTTCGCAGTCTTCTGACTTCGTACCAGATACGGAACAACCTCTCCCGCTTTGCAGATCAGACCGGTCACGCCATCCGGGTGATACAGATCTTCCTTCGCTTTTACTGTAAAGCTTACACCTTTTACGCTTCCTGTTTGATAACCAAACCAGGTTTTGATCTGGTTCCATAATCCCTGTACAATTCCAAGCTTTCTGGATACTTCGTTTAAGATCTCTCCTGTCTTTAAAATTTTCACCTTTCCGGTTATGAAAGCATTTTCCAGATTGAAAACTACTTCTTCCGGCATCTGCTCCATCGTTTCCTCTGTGTACTGCTGTGAAACAGAAAAAGTAACCTCCTGTTTCTGCTCCTGTTTCAGAATGTCTTTCATGGAATCCGGGATCAGGATTTCTTTTTTATAGCCTTTTCTCGGAAGAACTTCCACGATGCGGTACGTTTTTTCCGGATTCAGCCCCAGGATCAGACAGCCCTTTCCTTCCGTATTTTCTGTGCTGACTGCATGCAGAATTTTTCCATCTTCATCGAGGATCTGAAGTTTCGCACCTGCCAGCTCTTTTTTCGTGAGATCATCTCTCAGAAACAGTCTTACTTTTACTGCCGCATTTTCGATCTCGCTCTTCATACGAATGATAAAAATGTGATCCTGGTCTTTATACGGTTCAAAATCAAAAATCCGCTCCGTATCAGATCGATAATATCCATCCGGTGCTTTTGTTTCTTTTACTGCATAGGTGCCAGGCGGCAGATCTGTTTGAAAAACGGCTCTTCCGCTCTGATCTGAAATGGCACGTTCTATCTCCGTTCCTGCCGGCAGCACAACACTTCCGTTTGCGTCCGTAATATCTTTTTTCGCATAAAGTGTGAATTCTGCTCCTTCCGGCCTGTTTTCTTTCTCTCCGTCCACACATTTCTTAAAGACACCGGTCCTTCCTTTCCACTCTTCTCCGATGATCGTTCCCGGCTCTTCCGGTACCGTCGGAGACACCTCCGGGCCATCCGGTTCCTGCCCGATATCAATCTTCTGTCTTTCGTTGAAAAAGGTTTCTGTTGCGGTAATTTCCAGATCTGCACTGTCTTTCCACAACAGTTCTGTGTTTCGTTTTGCATCTTTCTGCTTTCGCGTGTAGCCGGACGGAGCTTTTGTCTCTCTGATCTCATACCTTCCAAGCGGCAGATCCGAAAGAACCGCTTTTCCCTGTTCATCGGTTATCACATGGGCAATGGTCGTTCCCATCAGATAAAGGTCTTTGCTGTAACCGTCCGGATGCGGAATCGTTTCTGCTGCCACAAGGTCATATTCTGCCCCTTTTAGCCCTTTTGTCTCATAGACTATCTTCTGCAGTTTCTGATCTTTGATCTCCGCTTCCGGCACTTCTCCTTCTTTTCGGATCTCCAGTTTTCCGGAAATGGAACGGTTAAACAGGCTGACAACCTGTACACATTCTTTGTCTTCCAGCCGAATCTCTGCCTGATTTTCCTGACACCAAAATACCTTACTTGCGATTCCCTCAAAGAAACGATTTCCCTGTTCGTATCCTTCTTTTACATGCGGGGACTTATAACCTTCTTTTTCCAGAATCTGCCAGTTATATCCTTCTCTTGCCTTTGTCTCCCTGATCTGATAAGTTTCTCCGACTTTCAGCCCCCGGATCAGCACATTGTTGCCATGTATACTGACTGCTTCCTGCACAATCTCACCCTTCGAATCCACGATACTGTATTTTACTCCATCCAGCTCCGTTTCTGTATCATAGTCCATGATATTAATCTGAAGCATTGTTTTATAGTTTTCAAACGTGCGTACATACGATTTGATTGTAGCATCATGCTGTGTGTCTGTTTTGGCATTTGATTTCTTGTCATTTTCTGTCCTGTTTGCCATATTATCTTCGGATCTGCCATCTTCTGCTGCATTTTTGCTGTCATCTTCAGCTGTAAAGGAAATTTCTTCTGTATTATCAGATCGATAATATCCATCCGGTGCTTTTTCTTCTCTGACATAATAGTGTGCCATCGGAAGATCCAGGTCAAAGGCCGCATCCATAATACCGTTTTCCGCTTCTTTTGTCTCTGCGATCGCCAGTCTGGTATCTTTCTTTACCAGGATGCTTTTTTGATCAGCTGCCAAAATATCTTCTGCCGCATAAAGCCCAAACTTTGCTCCTGTAAGTTTTTCTTTTGTTTCTGTATCTTTCTTTTCAATCTGGATCTGTGCTCTCTGTCTTGGAATTTCATACAGTTCACTCTGATACCGGATTGGAACTTCCTGTCCGGCATATCGGATCTCAAATGTTCTTGCCGCCTGATTTTCCCCGGAAAGTGCATAGCCTTTGGCTGCTTTTATCTGTTCCAGCGTATAAGTGCCGAGCGGAAGTCCATACCATTCCCAGCCGGCTGCTTTTATTTTTTCAGTCCATGCTTTTCCATTTTCATCGGTAGTGAGTGTGGTCACAACACTTCCTTTTGCAAAAAGTAAAGTCTGTCCTCCCTTTCCTTCACCTGAAAAGATATCTTCTGCTGCCCGCACGACAAAAACATTGCCGGCAAGCAGGCTTAACAGGTATACGGCAAATACCCTTTTTTCAGATT
>ENA-OQAZ01001464-OQAZ01001464.1-human-gut-metagenome-genome-assembly--contig:-NODE-1464-length-11231-cov-2.055746_pt1 | contig 11231 bp, 15 predicted proteins | sample MGYA00242737_ERZ504531 | MGnify/ENA primary metagenome ERZ504531 (study PRJEB26092, sample SAMD00036244) | human gut metagenome | host: Homo sapiens | study: EMG produced TPA metagenomics assembly of...
AGCAGGGTCTCCTCCGGCATTTCTCGCGTAGCAGTCGATCAGTTTGATTCCATTGTCGTAGTAGGGGTTGTGGCTGGCGGAAATCATAATGCCACGAGTCGAAATCATCCACGCGGGCAATGTAGGCCACGGACGGGGTAGTCGTAACATGCAGCAGGTAGGCATCCGCCCCGGAGGCTGTCAGGCCCGCGACCAAGCTGTATTCGAACATGTACGACTCCGACGAGTATCCTTGCCGATGACGATACGGGCGGGGTCGGTATCTCCATTGCGCTCACGTAAAGCATTGTAATACCAACCCAGGAATCGGCCTACTTTGTAGGCATGGTCTGCTGTTAATGTAATTCCGGCTTCACCACGGAAGCCGTCCGTTCCAAAATACTTTCCCATTTTTCGTTATTCCTTTACTTTTTTCTTTCCCACCATCCATGGCGCAACTCTTACAACAGCTCATATGCCATACTGCATATTGCCATCGTAATAGCTACCATGACCAATAAGAAGTTTTCTCTCACTACATCTGTTCCCATGTGCAGCGAAATTGACACGATTTTTAACATCCCTCCACATAGAATCACGATCAAAAAAATCGTATTATTTTTTTATCATTCTGATAATTCTACTGAAAGCACTGTTTTTCAGCATAAACACACACAAAAAATACACTAATATAGCTATCACAATCTCAACAAGCAGTCTCATCCATACAGCCTGTCCAGAAAATAGTTTATGGCATAAAACAAGCGTGAGCGACATGAAGAACGCTGATGTTAATATTGAAAAAACATCTCTACAACACATATTGACTTTAATCGTTCTTCTTGTTGCTACAATCATGCTTATGGATACAGTAAATTCAGCTATGACAGAGGCAATCGCAGCTCCGTTTTGTGTAAAAGTAGGAATTAACAGGTAATTTAATACTGCATTGACGACTGTTCCAATTAAGACACAAGCTAAATAACTTTTTTCTTTACCAGCGGTGAGCAACAGCTGACAAAAAACCCCACCAGACAATGGCATCAATACAATAAGAATTGATAAAATTCTAATCGTACTAATAGCAGGCAAAAACTCAACGCCAAAAAGCACTTCCACAATTTGGTCTGCGACCAATATTATTCCACAACAACACGGTACAGATATTAAAAAAGTTATATTGAGGAACTGTCTTGACAACTTTTTATCTCACTTTTATTATCCTCGCTAAAAAGATAACTAAATCTAGGCATCAAAACAGCGGAAATACCTGTTAACGTATTTGCAACAGCTTTAACAATTTTCGTAGAATTAGAATAGTATCCTACGCTTGTAGCATTAGACATCACTGTAAGCATTGACACATCAAGTAAAGAATATATCTCAATGGCGATAACAGAAACAAAAAACGTCATAATAGGTCTAATGTGTTTTTTCAAGGAGATATTGCAAAAGCTTAATTTCACATACCTTTTTAGATTGATAAAATTCAAAACATAATTTCCAATGCTACCGAAACAAATAATAAAAGCATATGCAACTAAATCACTTTTTTTCCTGACAAAAATAAAAAGCAACAAAATGGATACTATTTTTATAACAAGGCTACGAATCATAATATATTCATATTCTTCATAGCCTTGATAAACCCATTCAATATTAATGACATTAAATACGATAATACTAGAGAAAATCAATGCCAGTGCCGTATTCGAATTATTAATCTTAAAATAGAATGCGGTGATCAGATATACAACGGTTGCTATAATGGAGGATATGAAATTAATCGTAAAAAGTTCCGAAAAAGTTTTGTTACAACTATTTTCATCTCTTTTTGATTGAGCAATTGCTCTTACACCATAAGAAGGGATTCCTAGCGCAGCTGCCATGCTAAAATAAGTCGCCAGGTTTTGTGCTGAGGAAACTTCTCCAATTCCTGCCGCTCCTAAAACTCGTGATATATAAGAAACCGTCACTAGAGGAAAAACGACGGATAACCCTTTATTAATCATGCTAAAAGCCGAATTTCTTGAAACTGATTTTCCCATTGACGATTACCCCTTTCACATAAAGATTACTTTTTAATCACGATAAGACTCTATCAATGATGGAATTGATATATGTGCTATCATTATCATAAACATCTGAACAAGTTTTCACGCCACTCTCATTAACATACTTTCCTTCAATGGTTTCCCTTAAAATTGCATGTCTTAGATACCACATATATTCAACATCAACATGTCCAATATCCACAAATTGATATCCCTCATCACACAACTGCGACGCTAGAATAGAAGCTGTAGGTCCTAATGCACCTAAAATCAACGTATCCTTTTCCACATTCAATCTTATTGAAGATTTTATAGCTTCTAGCTTGCTATATGCATTTTCTGCCGGACAAATAATCCGCTTTATAGAAGTTGCATTATCAAACAAGTCGTTGCCCATCCCCAATTTTGTTTTTTCGCCTTCGACGATAACTACATCTCTTTTATCCCATATTCTCTTCAACAAATCGAAGATCTTGGCACTATAATTTCTATCTCTATAATCAATATATGGTCTTGTTATGCTCGCATCACTATACACCTGTTTACATCCATAAATTTCACTAGTCGGGAAAGAAAATTGGCACGAATAATTCTCCAATGCATTTTCGCATAAAGATTGCATTTGATGAATCAAACACTCCGTGAGGAATTCCAACCAATAAGTTTCATTATCGTTTTTAAATGCCAAAGTCAAATCTCTCGCAAACTCAGCTGAATAGTCTTGAAAAGAAGAGATGCGCTCACCTGACATCCACATAAACTCTCCATCACCAAATCGGCTAAGTGATTTCCGCTCCTTGACAATTAATGACACTGTTTCTTCATCCGAATAAAATTTAATATCCGGAATTTGAGATTTGTCCTTTAACGCCTTCAGATATTCCGGAACAGTCCTTATCACATTGTAACTGTATACCAACTTATCGGGTAACAATTTTTTTATCTTTTTCTTCCACGTCATTCAGCTATTTCCCCTTCCCGAATTCTTTGCATTTTAATTCCGTAAAGCAGCACGATGATTGCCAAAAATTTTGATGTAAATGTTATTTCGACAGTTGCCAGTAAGACAAACACATATGCCAACGCTGTTAGTGATCTGACATCACTATGGTTTATGTTGCAAAGATTCTTCGGTTGTTTCATTGCAATACATAGCCATATAGCCAGCAGCATTGTTCCAAAAACTCCTATTTGCTGTATCCAATCAAATATGCCATTCTGCGTATCTACTATTCCGTACTTCATTAACACTTCATATCCCGTACCATATCCAAATCCCCAAAGCCAGTGACCCTTCATGATATTAGGAAGCATTGAATAGATCAAAGTTCTAAATGATAATGTAACATCTTTACCTAGTAATTGTGTTATGACATATGTAACCACACTGTTAGAAAGAATCACCTCAACAAAAACTGCAAAAAGCAGACTTGCCATTCAAAGCGACAAAAAAAATCTTACCGCTTAAAAAGAGACCAATATTTTTTTCATTCAGCCATAAAAACAGCAGCAACGCAACAGTACCCACTATACCAGTAGCCGCCCCCAATTCTATAGATATTGTCATTGTCATTATAAAAAATAAAACTAGAATTGCATTATTAAGTGAACTTTCTCTAACTGTTCGCAGTCTAACATTTTTATCAGCAATGAAAAATGAAATAAGATAAAAATGCATATAAACCACTTGAAATTTTGTTCCTACAAGAAACACATTTCCTCCATATTGTAGATGAATAGTTGTAAACAGTATCAAAAAATCTGTAGCTATCACAACTAATAGGGTCATTCGATAAAAAACCTTAATTAGATTCTGCATTTCCTCTCGTTGACAAAACATTTCCACTGTTAACACAAATTCCACTAATGTTGCCGTAAAAACAATAGCTGCCAAAAACGGATTCCTATCCGTGTAGCCATTCCTATTAATATACGATACGATCAGTGTCGCTAAACAAAAGAAGCTATGCCGACATTCAGTCCTAGATAAGTATTCCTAGACAAAATCTTAATATTTGATGCTATCATCATTGCTACTATAACAAGGAGGAAATACTTTATGGGATTGTATGAAATATATGTTGTTGAAAAAAAGACAAGTAAATATACTAATACAGCATGTATTGTTGAAATTTTAATCTTCATTCGCTTTGCTCCTTTACGCAATTAGTACATTTCTCAAAACATTTTTCTATAAACTCATCATAGGAAGAAAACATTGCTTTATGTGCACGCATATATTCAACAGTATCCAGTTCATTTTTGCATAATGCGATTTTATTTCTAAATACATCATTTTTTTGTGCCTCTTCAGCCGTTTCAAATAGCATAAAGTACTCATGGAACACTTCTTTCCCGGGTCTTTTTCCATATCTATCAAAATACTCAACAGCAAGTTCTTTGGCTTCATTGAATTGTGCTCGTTCTCTTTTTTCATAATATTCATCTATTGACATAATTCGTTTTGCTGGCACACCTGCATACACGCCATTGTGATCACAACTAGAAGTGACAACGCTCCCTGCACCAATGATTACATTGTTACCAATTTCAACATTTCTGGTGATAATAGTGTTCATTCCGATGAACACATTATCACCAATTTCCACTGTACCGCTCGCTCCTAATATAGCTCCCGGATTCTCTGAAACACCCTCATATAGCTTGAGCACCGACCAAGAGTAATCATGTGTTAATATTTTAACCCCCTCAGTGATACGCACATGATTTCCAATTGTTATCATCCATGGATACTGTTCATCAATCAATGTTTTGGATGGGACATATATAGTACAATCCTCACCTATTTTCACACCGATTCTTCGGAGATAATCTATATATGTTTCAGATGAGTATCTTTTTCCATATGCAATTTTCTTTAAAACTTCTTTGACTCCCATGAATTATCTCCTCACCCTTTTGCCTTTAACATCCAATAGCAAAGTTCTTTCTGCCGTTTTTTTTATTGCTTCGAGTAATAATTTTCGCAACATTTTTTTCTTTTGTCAGCGGAGTCTTATTTATAACTTCCTGCAACACTACATCGTTTATAACTGTTTCAAGCTGCTTTAACTGTTCTTTTTTAGGCTGTTCTGCCCCAACGATCATCTTCATTACCTTCATTTTTGCACCTTTACTTTTAGAGATATTCTTTTATCAACCATAATGGGGTAATCCATCTCCACTTCACGCACCATGTCACAAATCTGTACTTTATTGGCATTTGAAAAATCGGATACGTACTGATTATTTTTCTAATAGTTGTATCATTTATCATTATTCGTATGTTTTTCTTCGCTACTGTAGAGTTCTTATTACCAACCATTTCGCTTTTTATACACATACGCAATCTTGTCAATAGATGCCTCTCAAGCCTCAATTTACAATTCTCGTATATTCCACACTCTTTGCTACGTCTAATCAATTCATAATATAGTACTAGTTCTTTAGCAAATCTATCTGTTTTATATGTCTGCGTTAGTGACTTCTCGTTAACAATATAATGATAAAATTTTTGATTAATAACTGCAGCCCTCTCACAACTCATCATAAAATCAATATTAAAAGGAATATCTTCAGATATCAAATCTCGTTCTGAAACAAACTGCAATTTCAAACTATCTATTATTGCTTTCCTATATATATTTCTCCACACACTTGCAGGAAACATACTTTGAACCGTCATCCGAAGGATTTAAACCCAACTGTGTATATAATAATTTCTCTCGCAATTCTTGTTGATTATAAACCCCCTCATGCATAGGTGCACATAGTTTTGATTCAAGACTGCACCATCCGTGCGTTCCTTATAATTGTCGACGCGAACAAAATCTGCATCATATTTTTTTGCAGAATTATACATTGATTCAAACATATCTAAATCAACATAATCATCCGAATCTACAAATGCTACATATTCGCCAGTCGCAACCTTCATTCCTGAATTGCGTGCGTATCCCAGTCCACCATTCTTTTTATGAATAACTATGATTCGAGAATCCTGTTTCGCATATTCATCGCACATCCTTGGACAGTCATCCGGTGACTGATCATCTACTAGGATAATCTCAATGTCTTGCAATGTCTGGTTACAAAGTGACCTCACACATCTATCTAAATATTTTTCTACATTGTAGATTGGAACAATTATGCTAATTTTAGGCATTGCTCTTTCCCCGATTAATTCTAATAATATAATTATGCATATCAAGTACACTTCTCACAGTTTTCACATCATCCCTATTACCCATGATAACGCCGAGGAATTGGTGGCCTCCTGAGAGTACTTCATGCATTGCATTAATTCCAAACAATTTTTTTCCATACAAGCCACGATCTACACCATATTCCGGTTTCATTCTATATACAATATCTGGATAATTTTCTACTTTCGCACCTTCATAGATTTCTTCACGCCTTTTCACCCAAATCATTATAGGTTGACCATGATCTTCAATTTGCAATAGTCCATCAATAATCTTCTGTCGCATTACTTCATATTCTTCGTCAGAATCAAACTCAGATCGATTTACCATAATTCCACCGAATGGATTACAGCCATCAAATTTGGGTGCGTACACTTTCTGCTTTTTATCCGAAAAAACATAATCTGCGTTCTTTACCTTATGTGCAAACTTAAACTGCTTAAAGAATTTAGTACCTGACTCAACAATATGAAAAGTAGCCAAAAATCTAAACATAGAGTTTTTGGCGTACTCGACCGCTCTTTTTTTCTTGCTCTTGTCCTTGATTATCCCCTGACTAATTAACCATTGATTAATATAAAATGTTTTTTCACAGCGTTTACCGTGTCCGTGGTCACTGATAACAATAATATTGTATTCACTTCCATACTCATCCATTATTCTTTTTACATTTTTTTCCATTAACTTATACATCTCAAGAATGGAGTTCTGAAGGTTGTTCTTTCCGGGATAAGTTCTGTCACTTTGGTCGGTATACCGCCATAAAAAATGCTGCATTCGATCTGGTGTGGTAACACCCAGAAAAGCAAAATCATATTGATCCTTCTTAAAATACTTATGAAAAGTATCAAACTGCCTCTGTGATAATTCCATTGTATTCTCAAAAAAACTTTGGCATTTCTTTGTCAGTCGGGTGGTCAACCATTCCTCCAATAGAAGGCATAGTCTTCATATCTACTAAATCAGGGCGATTTGTGCTAACATCTCCGCCTCAAACACGGGACCACAAATCATCAATCCATTAACATTCCAAGCTGGATATGCCATAAATGGATTAAAAATGAATACTTTTTTTCCTTCTTCACTCAATACATCCCAAAACGAGTGTCCTTGAATAACAGAGTAGTCTCCTTTAACTTTGTTTTTGAAGTCAAGGTAATCGATTGATTCAAGCACTCCATGTTCTGCTGGATTGAGCCCCGTATATATAGTAGTCCAAGACGGAATCGAATCCGCTGGAACTACTGATTCTAAAGGACACAGTTTTTTATTATCATATAAATTTTTGAAGAAATGGAATTTATCAAGATTTTTTTCAATATATGTATAATCAAACCCATCCAAAAATGATCATGATCGTTTTCTTTTTTGTATCCAATTTTATGCGCCTCCAAACAAATATTTATCAGTCTAAAACTACTTTTTTAATCTGAGAGTTCACTTTTTCAAAAGGCTGTTCTCCATCAACTGTAATCCATTTATTTCCTTTTGCCAGGAATTCATAAATCTCATAGCGCTTGTTCAAATAGTCCATATTGGGAATATCATTTTTTCGCTTATAGCAGGTTTCAGGAGATACGCGAATATATACATAATTATCCATTCGTGGAAAAAGAAATCTATATTTTTGTATTTCCTTACTAATTCTATCTGGAGGAAAACCGAAATTAATTCCCTGATCAACAAACAAGTCAAGATAAAAACGATCAAAAATTATATTTTTACCCGTCAATATAAAAGATAGCGTTTTTATGTGAAATTGGAAAAAATAATCTACCAGCGCAAAAAACATCCACGTTCCTCTCATTATGGGATTTCTAAATATTTTTCCCTTTAAACCAGCCTTAGTATTATAATCAGCATTTAATTCCGCCTGCTTTACTCCGCATTTTCCGTCAACTTGGACATTCATCTTGATGTTCTTATTCTTATCAGATACCTTTTTTTCCATCAACATATAAACCGGCTTTAAGAGCGTTGGTTTCCAACGAACCCATAAAAAATTATAATCCGAATAATCAGAATCCCGTTTCATCTTTTCAATATTTGCAGACTTACCAGAACCATCCAAGCCAATCAAAGCAACTCTTTTACCCATTAATCTATTCTCCTATATTAATTATCCTCTGAAGATTGTCAATAGAATTCTTCCAATCATATTCCAACACTGCTTGTCTGTTATTGACTTCTGTCTTTAACAATGCCTTTTCCAATGCCTGGTTTAATGAATCCGAATCTAACGCATCAATAAAAAGAAAACCCTCTTGTTCTCTAAAAGCAGTCAGTTCTCCATATTCTGTTGTTACAATCGGCAAGTTACAAGAAGCTGCCTCAAGAACGGACAATGGAACATCAATACAATTTTCGATATCCATTACGGGAAACAAATAGACATCTGCTAATTGATATATTTCCTGAATACTCTGCAAATAAGAATCTATTATAGTCACGTTACCTCTATTTTCAAGCAAAGTTCTAATTGAGCTATCCTTCTCAGATTCTGTAACCGAACTAACTACCAGTATAATATGATATTGATTATTAATTTCTGCTAGTTTGTCAACATTCCGACCGCCTTTTAAGTGCCCAACATGTAAAACAACTTGTTTATTAGTTGGAATATGGTACTTTTCTCGAAGAAATATTTTCTTTTTATCATCTACTGGAACGAATGTCTCTGTATCAATTCCTGTCTTTAAATAGAAAGCCCTATTGCCAACTATTTTTTTATAAAACTGGTAAGATGCCTCTGACAAAGCTATTACTTTTGCGCCACTCAGAATTAAAAACAGCTTTGCTAGGGGATTCATTTGATACCTCAACGCGAATAAAACTCCCTCTTTTCTTCTTGAAAAAAAAGAAAGAATGAATGTACGCAAACAACTTGCCGTTGTGTTAGATGCAAATGGTATATATAAAACAGGTTCTTTCTTTTGATACATTATCTCACATAAGCGCTTATTCAAAAAAATTTGTTCAATGACATGTGAATATCAGAATAATCCGGTTTACGTTCAAAAGAAATAACCATGGTGCTAGCATCTGCTTTTTTCAGTCTCTTTGTAAGACTATTAGCCACCTTTAAGCAGCCTTCATCAATTTTATTTGTTAGACAATCAGATAATACAATCATAATTTTTTCCTTTGTACGTTTACTTCTTCTAGAAATATTCTACCCACTTCATTTTCTTCATAATTCAAGCTAAAATAATTGAGTCCGCATTTTTCTCTTGTTCTTACCGCTGTTTTTTCACTCATTACTTCGTCTCCATCTGCTGTGCGATATCGGCATCCACAATTTCCTCGCCAGACTTATGCTTCAGCTGCTCTTTACTTGCCTCACTCAGACCGTTGTTGATCACACAGTTCATATCGCAAGTGCTGCACTTATCCAGTTCCTCTTTGGTAACTTTTCCATCACGGTAGTCACGGCAGATTTTCAGCTCATACATGCTGTACGGATGCTTGGTGAACAGAGCCTTAAACTTGTGAACCAGAACCAGGTAGCAGGCTTCCAGATGTACTTGTGCATAGCCGGGGAAACAGAACCGATCATCCAGCAATCGCGGTCACAGCAACGAACCTTCGCACGAACCTTCTCGGCTTCCGGGCTGTTCCACAGCTCATCCCAGGTCTGATTGTTCAGGTTACCCATGACTTCCTTATCCTTGGTACCATTGCAAGGCATAACATCGCCATACGGATCAATGAAGAAGGTATCAAAGCTCATGTCGCAAGGCAGCAGACGCTTCTGGCCGTAGATGTAGTTGATCAGGCCGTGGTTAAAGTATGCACGGAACCACTTTTTCGGGCTGTTACTACGAAGCAGTTCGTTAACCAGATTCTCGAAGTTCTTTGCGACCATCGGACGGTCGTGGATGATGTTCTTGGCCTCAACGAAGTAGAAGCTGTTATGCAGAGAAGCCGTAGCAAACTCCATGCCCATCTCATCGGAAATCTTGTACAGAGGAACCAGATCAGGAGCATTTTTATCCTGAACGGTCATGCCGAAGCCAACGTCCTTCATGCCCATTTCACGCAACTTCTTCAGCGTACCGTAGCCACGCTGGTAGCCGTTTTGCAGGCCACGGATCTCATTGTTGGTCTGCTCCAGACCCTCGATAGAGATACGGATACCGATCTGCGGGAACTCCTTGCACAGATCAACGATACGATCGGTGAAGAAACCGTTCGTGGAAATAACGATACGATCAGACTTCTTGTACAGTTCACGCACGATATCCTTCAGGTCGGTACGGATGAACGGCTCACCGCCGGTAATATTGGTAAAGTACATCTTTGGCAGCTTCTTGATGGTTTCGATGCTGATTTCTTCTTCCGGCTTGGAAGGTGCTTTATAACGGTTGCACATAGAGCAACGAGCGTTGCAACGGTAAGTGACGATGACCGTACCATTCAGTTTCTTTTCGTTATTGTTAGCCATTTTTCTAATACCTCTATCTCTCTTTTTATCTATAAACCTTCATAATTTTCTCGTAATACTCATCAATGGTATCGAAGCTGATGTCCTTACAGTTCGCACTGTACTCCGCACACAGCTTCTTATCGCCCCAGAACTTCTCGACCTTCTTCTTTAGTCTTCAGCGTTACCGCTCTCGAACAGCTCGCCGGTCTTACCAACCTGAATCAGTTCCGGGATGCCACCAATGTTCGCTCCCAGCACCGGTGTGCCATACATCTGAGATTCCATCACAGAGAACGGGCAGTTCTCATACCACTCAGACGGGTAGATGGAGAACCGCGCCTCACGGATGAGCTTTTCCAGTGCCTCGCCTTTCTGGAACCAACGTTCTTGATGTTCTTAATACCGTTTACTGTCTCTTCCAGCGGCCAGTACCAGCGAAAATGAACTGAACATCCGGCAGTTCTTTACAGACCTTGATAACGTGTGCCGACTCCCTTCTCCTTCGAGAAGCGGCCGAAGTAAAGGACGTTAATCCTTCTTCTTCCGTTTCTTTCCACTCCACCTTGT
>ENA-OQAZ01001465-OQAZ01001465.1-human-gut-metagenome-genome-assembly--contig:-NODE-1465-length-11220-cov-5.582259_pt1 | contig 11220 bp, 9 predicted proteins | sample MGYA00242737_ERZ504531 | MGnify/ENA primary metagenome ERZ504531 (study PRJEB26092, sample SAMD00036244) | human gut metagenome | host: Homo sapiens | study: EMG produced TPA metagenomics assembly of...
TGAACAGATTGGAACCTCAGGAACTGTCTATGTATTCGGCGGCGGACATGTCTCACAAAAGCTTGTCCCAATCCTTGCAAGCGTTGATTTTCGCTGTGTTGTCCTGGATGACCGGCCGGAATTTACAAATCCTGCTCTTTTCCCAGGAGCAGTTGAAACAATACTTTGTGATTTCAACCATCTGGACCAGTATGTTTCTATTACAGCTGCTGATTATTGCTGCGTCATGACACGTGGACATTCCTATGATACCATTGTACAGGCACAGCTTCTCGCTACACCTGCATGTTATATAGCGTCATTGGAAGCCGTGCAAAAAAAGCTGCTGTATTTCGCCGTCTGATTGAAGAATACAACATTAATGAACAAGATTTAAACCGTATCATCTCACCTATAGGACTGGAGATCAAAGCAGAAACACCGGCTGAAATCGCCATCTCCATCACAGGACAGATGATCCAGGTTCGCGCTGACAGAAAGGATACATCAAAATGATGGCAAAATCAGTATATAAAACTGTAATATTTGGTGCCGGACAAATTGGACAAATGACCGCAAGACTTCTCAGCAGTCCCTGTCAGCTCCTGTGCTTTGCTGATAATGACCCCCATAAACACGGATCATATATTGGAAATATTCCAGTCTGTTCTCCGGATACTGCAGCAGCACTTCTCCCGGATCTGGTCATCCTGGGAGTTCTGGATGAAGAACGGCGCAATTCTATGATAAAGCAGATGGAAAACTTAGGTTATCACGGACCTTTTCGTGATCCCTCCGTCCTTCGCATGTTTGACGCACGGGTTGCTGTTATGCGTCTTTTATCTGAGCAGATCTATCAATTGGATATTCCGGGAAATGTTGCAGAACTAGGTGTTTTTCGAGGTGAATTTTCTTCCCTGATCAGTGCAGCCTTTCCAGACCGAAAAATCCATCTTTTTGATACTTTTGAGGGCTTTTCAGAAAAGGATATCACAATAGAAGCCTCCGGTAATCTGTCCCGTGCCAAAACAGGTGATTTTTCTTCTACTGATATTGACTCTGTTCTTCATGTTATGCCTGATCCTACACGTACTGTGATCCACAAAGGATGGTTTCCGGATACCTTTTCCGATGTCACAGATGAAACTTTTTGTTTTGTATCTCTGGACGCAGATCTCTATGCTCCAACTGCAGCCGCACTTCCTCTGTTCTATGAACGCCTGGCCACCGGAGGAGTTCTCCTGATCCACGATGTGTACAGTACACAGTTTTCCGGATGTCGAAAAGCGGTCGGGGAATTCTGTCTGAAAAACCATCTGTTTGCAGATCCTGTATGCGATCTGCATGGAAGCGCAATGATCCGAAAATTATAAAAGGAAACGCCGGAACCGGTATTTACCGGAACCAGCGTTTCTTTTTCATTTATTTATTGTATAGCCCTTTTCCACGTCCATGCCTAACCTTTATAAAATTCCTTTCAGAACATTTTCCAACGCTTCTCATGGAAGTAATTTCAGGACTGGCCAATCAAAAAAATAACCGCTAGAAGCCTTGATTTCTAGCGGTTCTACGTGCGTTAGAGGTTGCTGCGTGCCAGTGGCACGCGTTTAGCAACGACCGGAGCGAAGCGTAGATCGAACCCGTTCGAGTCCGACCCGGACTCGAATAAAAATAAGACAGTGCATTTGCACTGTCTTATTTTTTATTAGCGTGCGTTAGAGGATTCGAACCCCCGGCCTTTTGGTCCGTAGCCAAACGCTCTATCCAGCTGAGCTAAACGCACATCCTTGTGAAGTTCTTATCTCGTGTCCCTCACAACAATGAGTATTCTACTCTATACTGGAGCATTTGTCAACACTTTTTTTGAATTTTTTATTTTTTTCTTTCGATTCGCAAAATTATAACAATTTACAACTATTCTGTAATAATATCAGTACACAGGTACACCAAAATTAATTCCGCCGCAAAGCCTCGATCGGGCTCAGTTTTGCTGCTTTCTTCGCAGGATAAATTCCAAAGAATACTCCTACTGCACAGGAAAACAAAGTCGCCGCCATAATTGTACTCAGGCTGATTCCCGGAGTAATGGACATTCCCATACTGCTGCTTATGATTGAACAGATCACATATCCGCCGATCACACCCAGAACAATTCCTATCACCCCTCCAATCACCGTCAGAATTGCCGCCTCTGCCAGAAACTGCATCATAATAGAAGATGTTTTCGCTCCCAGTGACTTACGGATACCAATCTCTCTGGTACGTTCTGTTACGGAAACCAGCATAATATTCATAACGCCGATACCGCCAACCAGAAGGGAAATTCCCGCCACAAAGGAGATAAAAGCAGTCACCATATCCAGCATCTGATTCATAGAGCTCATAATATCCTGAAAGCTCTGTACCTGAAAGTAATCTTTTCCTGCACACTGATGTCTTTTTTCCATCAGTTTTACCACTTTATCAGCAACATCCTGACTGTTTAAGCTCTTATCTGCCTGCATTGTTACTGAGAAAAAGTAATCGGATACACCGGTGAATTCATTCATTGTAGTATAGGGAACATTAATGGTTATCGGCATACCTTCGTAAGTATAACTGACAAAGGTTCCATTTTCTTTCTGGGTTGTCACTCCGCAGATACGAAGACTTTTGGTCAGTCCATAGCAGTTGACATCTACAGTCATTCCAACCACATCATCTGTGCCAAAAAGTCTTTTTGCATCTGCATCGGAAAGCACACAGACATTTTTGGCTTCCTGAACTTCATTTTCCCCGAAATATACTCCATGCTTCATGGTGGCATTATTTAACAGCTTTGCATCCGGTCCCTCACCCGTCAGCATAAGAGAAAAATTTCCCTTACCTGTGGTAGTTTCTCCACTGAATGAATCCGAAACATTTACTCCTTCTATACCGTCTACCGCCCGGATTGCTTCCACATCATCCGCAGTGATCCACTCCTCATCTGTCTGTGCCTCATCGCTGACACTGATGGCAATCTGCCCGCCGCCGATATCATCAATTTCACTGTTCATCTGGTTCTTGGTTCCTTCACCCACAGATACAATGGCAATTACAGAAGCAATGCCAATGATAATGCCAAGCATAGTCAGAAAAGAACGTCCCTTATTTGCCATAATATTATGGACTGCCATCTTGATATATTCATACAGATTACTCATCAGCATCCTCTCCTGTCTGTTCAGGAACTGCCTGTACTTCCATTCCCTCTGTGTAATCACCCAGATCTGCGATCACTTCTTCTCCTTCTTTGATTCCCTTCGTAATTTCCACATAATCCTCTGAGCTGATTCCTGTGGTAATATTTCTCTTTGTCACCAGTCCATCTTCTATCACATAGCAGAAGGAGCCTTCTTTTCCGATATTGACCACTTCCACAGGAAGAGTCACCACATTTTTCGCAGAAGCCGCATAAATCTTAACCTTTGCATCTACTCCCAGGAAAATATCTTCATCCGGATTATCAATGCTTACTGTTGCTGAAATGACCGGCGTTCCTTTTTCATTCTGCACCGCAATATGACTCATTTTTGTTACAGTACCCTGATAAGTATTATCCCCCAAGGTAATCTCAACAGACTGCCCCTCTTTCACTGTATTATAATCATATTTAGAGAGAGTCACATCCACACTTGCCTTGTCTGCATTCTCAATAGTAAACAGTTCCATACCCTGAGTAACTGCTGCTCCCTGCTTAATATCTGCCTTGGATATGATTCCGTTAAATTCCGCGGTGATTCCTTTCTTTCCTCCTTCACCAGCTCCTCGGCTGATTTTGCGTCCAGTTCGGAAAGATTATCTGTTACTTTCAGTTTCTCTTTTTCTTCTTTTGTCAGGCTTGTGGAATCTGCCTCTGCGATAGCTTTCTCAGAAGCCAGATCTGACTGAAGCTCTGCAAGTTCATCGCTTGCTGTCTCAAGTGCACTTTCCAGAGCAGAAGTATCCGCAGTTACTGTCCCGCCATCACTTCCACTGTAATCATATCCGTAGGAGGAAGAATCTTCCCCATCGCTGTCATCTGCATCTGAACCGTCTGAAATTCCCCATGAGTAATCTGCACTGCTTTCTGTGAAATCAGAAAGTACCGGCATTTTCGGTGTCTGCTGCTTAAGATCATTATAAGTCTGCTGTGCCTGCTGCATTGCGAGCTGTGCCTGTGTTCTTGCAGCCTCCGCATTATCCAGAGCCTGTGTATTCTCATCTGAAGGGTCTGCCTGCCATGTTGCAAATGCCATCTGATATGTGGTGTCTGCCTGATTATACTGTGCATTCAGATCTGAGAGCTGCTGCTGGTACTGCGGAAGAGTCTCCGTCTTGTATGTATAAAGTGCGGCCTGATATTTACTCTGGATTTCCTCCTGTTTCTTTGCCTCTGCCTGGGCTTTTGCCTGAGCTTCCTGCTGCTGTGCCTGAGCCTGAGCTGCTGCCTGTGCGGATGCCTGAGCTGCCGCTTCACGCTGTGCCGCTGCTGCTGCCGCTGAAATCTGTGATTTCAGAGACGAGACATAAGCTTTTTTATCCTTTATTTTCTTCTCAAGCTCCTGAACATTCTTTTTGGCATCCTTCTGCTTCTTCTCTGCTTTGTAAGATTTATTTCTTGTATCCTTTGTATCATACTTTGTTGATTTCAGATTCAGTTCTGCTTTCCGATTATCTTTCTCCAGATCCTCTGTATTAAACTCGATCAGTTTTGTTCCCTTTTTCACCACATCTCCCTGGGCAAAAGAAACCGTTTTCAGCTCTGCATTTACAGGAGAATAATAGGTCTTCTCCTCTTCACTTCCCACTGTTCCTGTAGCATCTACAATTTCCTCAACATCACCCTTCTCTGCAATTACCACCTGAACCTGCGGGATCTGATTTTCTGTGGAATTCCTCTGACCTGCTACTGTAACTCCGCCGGCAACAACGAGAACAGCAGCTGCTCCAATAATAATTTTCTTTTTACTTTTCTTTTTTTTCATAATATTTGTCTCCTTGTAACCGGGTTTATGCATCCAGCTGATTTTTTATATATTCTTCTTTCCCATAGTTTTTATTGATAAAATCTGACTCTATCTTTCCATCCATAATTCTGACTACACGCCTTGCCTGAGCAGCAATCCCATTATCATGTGTGATCAATATGACCGTTTTTCCCTGCTCGTGCATACTTTTAAGAATCTGAAGAATCTCCTTACTGGATGCAGAATCCAGATTTCCTGTAGGTTCATCTGCCAGGATCACCGGTGGCTGGGCCGCGATTGCTCTTGCAATAGCCACCCTCTGCTGCTGTCCTCCTGACATTTCATTTGGTCTGTGATCCATACGTTTCTCAAGCCCTACCATGGTCAGTGACTCTACTGCCAGCTTATGTCTCGTTTTTCTGTCTACCCCTCTGTAAACCAGCGGTAGTTCCACATTTTCAATTGCAGTCAGATTTGAGATCAGATTAAATCCCTGAAAAATAAATCCGATCTCCCGGTTTCTGACTTCTGAGAGTTCATTGTCTTCCATTGTGGACACATCAGTTCCATTCAGAAAATATTCGCCGGATGTAGGCACATCCAGACAACCCAGCATATTCATAAATGTAGACTTTCCTGAACCTGACTGTCCGATAATAGCAACAAACTCACCCTTATTAATTTCCAGATTAATATGATCCAGCGCCCGTACTTCATTCTCGCCGGGATTATATATTTTACACAAATCTTTTACTCTGATCAGCGCTTCCTCCATCTTTCCCTCCCGTCTATTAAATATCCTGCTCCAATCCAGATCTTACAGAATCGCAACCTGTCTTTCGTAAGATATCAGAAATACCTTTTACAATCATAACCTCACTTATATGTTAAAAGGGCAGCGCTTCAGTTTTCCAAAAGCTCTGCCCTTATCTGCGGAATCTGCAAGTCTCTGTTATCAGAAACGATACAGCTTCCACGATTTCTTCATATTTTTATTCCGCATCTGCCTGACTTTTTATGCTTCCAGCAGAAATGCCTTATATGCTTTCTTAGCTTCGTAAATATCTGCCTTACTTGTCACTTCCCATGGTGCATGCATACTGAGCACTGCCACACCGCTGTCAATGACTTCCATTCCATAAAGTGCTGCGATATAAGCGATTGTTCCGCCTCCGCCTACATCAACTTTACCAAGCTCAGCTGTCTGGAACGCAACTTCATGCTGTCAAAAATATTTCTGACTCTTGCCACATATTCTGCATTTGCATCATTCGAGCCGGATTTACCTCTTGCTCCGGTAAATTTATTTAATACGATACCTCTTCCAAGATAAGCTGCATTCTTTTTCTCAAATGCCTCCCCATAAGCCGGATCATAGCCTGCACTTACATCAGAGGAAAGCATACTGGAATTCTTCAGAGTTCTTCTCAATCTCAGATCACTGTAGCATCCCATTGCATCCAGAAGTTCAGCCACTGCGTTCTCAAAGAAACGTGACTGCATACCGGTTGCACCTACGCTTCCAATCTCTTCTTTATCAGTAAACAGACAGCAGGAAGTGTGTTTCGGGGTGTCCATCCCAAGCATTGCAAGCAGAGAAGTATATGCGCACACTCTGTCATCCTGTCCATAAGCAGCGATCATACTTCTGTCCAGACCACACTCTCTTGCCTTTCCTGCCGGTACGATCTCCAGCTCTGCAGAAAGAAAATCTTCCTCTTCCATATCATACTTCTCTTTAAGGATATTCAGTACATTCTGTTTTACTGCCTCTTTCTTCTTATCATCTTCCAGGTCTTTCAGTGGTCTGCTGCCGATCAGGATGTCCAGATTCTCTCCCTCGATCACTTCTGCCGCTTTTTTCTGCATCTGCTTTCCTGCAAGATGGATCAGAAGGTCTGTGATATATACGATCGGATCATCCTCATCCTCACCGATATTTACTTCTGCTGTACTTCCGTCTTTCTTTACCACTACGCCATGAATTGCCAGGGGAAGAGTCACCCACTGGTATTTCTTAACACCGCCATAATAATGGGTATCCAGATATGCAAGATCCGTATCCTCATATAATGGATTCTGTTTGACATCAAGACGTGGAGAATCAATGTGTGCTCCCAGAATATTCATTCCCTCAGAAATATCATCCTGTCCGATATGAAACAGTGCAATGATCTTCTTCATTCCGACTGTATAAACTTTATCTCCTGCTTTCAGTTTCTCACCCTTCGCAGTCTTCTCTTCCAGAGATTCATAACCTGCTGCCCGTGCTTCTCTGATGATCTGCGTCACACATTCACGCTCTGTTTTTCCCACATTAAGAAAATTGCGATACGCTTTTGCAACCTGCTCCAGTTCTTTTTCTTCTGCTTCTGTATAAGAAAGCCATGCATTTCTACGTTCCATTTACTGTTCCGCCTTTCTTTATGACTGTCATTCATAGTATTGCTTTGATAACGGTAACTATTCATCAGTTCGCTATTATGTAATGATATTGAACAATTACCTGTTTTTCATTATAAAACATCCTCTGAAAATTTTCCATATGATTAATATTTATTTGTCAGTGGACATTATGATTCATTTCCGCTATAGTTGATGGCAGGTTAATGTTTCTCCTCTCAAATTCATTATTTGCGAGGATTATTATAAAAATATCTGCAATACCAGGAGGTTCTGTCATGAAAAATTCAGAGGAACTGCGTCAGCAGCTTCGTTCCATAAACCGCAAAAGTTATCCGGCATATAAAGGGCTGAAAGGTCTGTATCATTTTGGAAATTATATTCTGTCCATCGACCATGTGCAGGGAGATCCTTTTGCTTCTCCCTCTCATGTCAGCATTCAGATTTCACACAGAGATACCGGATTTCCCGTCGAATATTATAAAGATACACTTACCGGGACTACTCTTTGCGACTATCTTACACGTCAGTTTGAAAAACAGGTCAGTCAGTACAGCTTTCGTGCAAAAGGCTCCGGCAAAAGCGGCCTGCTCACTGCCAGTCATTGTGGTCAGGAGATTCTTTCCCGGACAGCCTGTGAAATAACAGAAAAAGGCATAACCGCCCGCTTTTTTGTGGGCTTCCCTGCTAATGGCCGCACGATCAATGCCACTGAACTGGAGAAAATCCTTTTTGATTTTCTGCCTGTATGCATTCAAAAATCCTTTTTCTACTCCAGCCTTAATGCAAAGGAATTACAGAATTATATAGAGCTTGCAGAGGATCAGGAATTTATCCGTCAGACGCTGCCCGCAAAAAATCTCTGCGCATTCATAGCCGATGGCTCCATCCTCCCAAGAGAAAGCGGTATTTCCTCCCGCCCTATGAAAGCTTCCATTCCCTTTACTTCTCCGGACAGTCTGCGCATTTCCATAAATCTTCCCCATAAAGGAAAAATCACAGGCATGGGGATTCCAAAGGGAATCACTCTGATCGTAGGCGGTGGATATCATGGCAAATCCACGCTTCTGAATGCACTTGAACTTGGTGTATACAATCATATCCCCGGAGATGGACGTGAATACGTGATCACAGATGCAACTGCTGTCAAACTGCGTTCAGAAGATGGCCGTTTTATCAAGGATGTGGATATTTCCATGTTTATAAATGATCTTCCAAACAAGAAAGATACCCGCTGTTTCTCTACACTGGATGCCAGTGGAAGCACTTCCCAGGCAGCCGGTATCGTAGAAAGCATGGAAGCCGGAAGCCACCTTTTTCTTCTTGACGAAGACACCTCCGCAACTAACTTCATGGTTCGTGATGCTTTCATGCAACAGGTTATCCAGCGTGAGAAAGAGCCGATCACTCCGTTTCTGGAACGTGCAGAAGATCTTTATAAAAAAGCAGGGATTTCTACAATTCTTGTTGCCGGTAGTTCCGGGGCATTCTTTCATATTGCAGATACAATTATCCAGATGGACAATTACGTTCCAAAAGATATTACAGCTTCTGTCAAAAAATTATGCAGCCAATATCCTCTGCCTGCTGTTTCAGTTACTGATTTTCAGCTTCCGCACAGCCATCGCATTATGAGCAGACCTGCCGAATCTTCTAAGCGCCTCATACATAACAGTCGTGGAAATCATTCCGATTCCGGTGCCGCAAAACCTGAGCGCCTGAAAACCAGAATCTCCGGAACAGATGGCTTCTCTCTCGGCAGACAGGAGATTGATCTCCGCTATACAGAACAGCTTATTGACGCAGAACAGACCGCTGCCTTAGGTCTCCTGCTGAAATATGCAGTTGAACATCTGGCAGACGGCAGACGTACCCTGCCTGAGATTGTGCAGTTTCTTTGGAAAAATCTCTCTTTACATGGTCTGTCCTTCTTTACGGAGAATCAAAAAATTTCCTGTGGTTACGCTACTCCCCGTATTCAGGAAATTTATGCCTGTCTTAATCGTTACAGAGGTTTATAAGAAAGAATCCTGCTTCAGTGACATAATAAAATCACCGCTTCTCCGTCGATCTTGTCGGCTAAGCGGTGATTCACGTTCATTTTACACTTTTTAGGGAAAGGAAAGATTTTCTCTTAAGGTACGTCATTTCCTTAAGATGTAAATATCATAACCTATAAATGTGAGAGAAATTTGTCTAATTTCTAATATAATTATAAAATTTATAAAAAAACTGCAAAAATTTGTTACTGTTCACTCCGTTCTCAGCAACACAAAAATTTTACACTTTTAGAAATTTTGTAGGAATCAGTTGCATCTCCCTTTCAATCCGTTATAATATTAGATGTATGTAACTATTTAATAATCAAAGAAATCTCTGCGGAACAGTTATCTGATATAGAGCTGCATAACACAACAAAGGTTAGTACACCGTTTTCGAAATAACTATACCACTCACTTGTCTGCGAATCCGATTGGTATAGTTATTTACGAAACGATGTACCTGGAAAGAGGAAAATAAATGTTTAGAAAAATAGATAAAACCAGTACATTCAACGATGTTCTGAAACAAATTATCGAAAATATCCAAAACGGAGAATTACAACCCGGCGACGCACTTCCTGCTGAACGTATTCTGGCAGAAGAATTCGGAATCTCCAGACCAGCATTACGAGAAGTCCTGAAGGCTCTTTCCCTGCTCGGGATTACTGTCAGCGTACATGGCGGTGCCAATTATATTGCAACTGATCTTCACAGCTGTCTTACTGAACCTCTGTCTATCATATTTCAAATGTACAACAGCAAAATTCAGGATGCATTGCAGCTTCGAGGCGCACTGGAAAGCAAAGCTGCTTTTCTCGCTGCCCAAAACTGTACACCGCTGGATGCTGCTGAACTCCAGCTTATCATTGCCAGACTGGACAGCACTCAGGATGAAAAAATCCGCGGTGATCTGGATCGTGATCTGCATCTGAAAATTGCTCAGATTTCTGACAATCCATTAATACTGAGTGCCTTAAATGCCTCTGCACAGATTACCGAAAATATGATCGTTGGAATACGTTCCTATCTTATACAGAAAAATAACGATGCACCGGAGATTGATTCCCAGCACACTCGGCTTGTTCAGGCAATAACCAATAATGATGCACCTCTTGCAGAAAAAGTTATGAACGAACATATGCATACTATAGAATATCTCCTGAATGAAATTACGTCTGACAACCTCACAATTTCTGATAACGTTCAACAACCATAAATTACCCTGATCATGTTATCAAAAATTATATGTCAGACCCACTTATCAAACCTATGGCAATCCTCTAAAATCATACTTTATCTGGAGAATTGCCATATCTGCTTTACAATCATTCTGTTTCTTCACTGAAAATCTCGCACATCAGCTTGCCCCTGTTTTAAATCCCATGGCAAAACTTCTTCCAGCTCTTGTGGATATATTTCCATATGTTTATTCATCAGTTCATCCAGTTCTTCAGCAAGCTCATCTGTCAGTTGAACTCTCAATTTCTGATAGCACTGGTATGCCTTCTCTTTTTTCTCTTTACATAAATCATCATGCATTACTGACATTTCATTTTTTTCTCTATTGTCATTATCCATATACATACCATACAATTTCCGAATCACATTTTCCATATATTTACCCAGTCTCTCTGAAAATATTTATTTACTGCATTCTAGAGCGTGTCTGAAAAAGGCTTTCTGCAAGATGTGCGTCACAATTTGTGGGATATTTTGCCCGGATGAGGCGCCGTAGCGGGCTACGGCAACTGAATTCGGGTGAAATATCCCGCAAGTGGGGCGTGCAGATTGCGGGAATGATTTTTCAGACACACTCTAATGTTACA
>ENA-OQAZ01001467-OQAZ01001467.1-human-gut-metagenome-genome-assembly--contig:-NODE-1467-length-11211-cov-3.636142_pt1 | contig 11211 bp, 18 predicted proteins | sample MGYA00242737_ERZ504531 | MGnify/ENA primary metagenome ERZ504531 (study PRJEB26092, sample SAMD00036244) | human gut metagenome | host: Homo sapiens | study: EMG produced TPA metagenomics assembly of...
CGTGCACGACCGCTTGGTGCAGACCGTTCCGGGTGCGTGGGTACAACCAGGATCTCGTCATCGACCGCATCGACGGCGGCGTATCCGTTCCGTACGAGGAGCTCCTGTAGAAGGCGTCGTGGAGATGTGGTTCGAAACGAAAGAAGCGTTCGACGAGTACTACGCTTCCCCCGAATTCGCGCGCGCCTCTGCGCACAGCTCGGAGTTCATCGGGGCGATCAACACCTACCTGACCGAAACCTATCCGGTTGCCTTGCCGTCTGCATAGGAGCCTGCGATCTTCCGTCAAAAAAGCTGCGTTTCAGTAAAGAAGAAGCACGAGAAAAAGGATCAACGATATGAAAGCTTACGAGAAGTTGCTAGAGCCGATAACCATCGGTACCCACCAGTGGAGAAATCGCATGGTCAAAGCGCCGTCGTCCGCGATGTCGTGGGATCCGGGCCAGTTCTGCAACGAGAGGATCATCGGTCTGTACGATGCGATTTCCAAGGGCGGCGCTTCGGCCATCATCTTGGGCGGCATGATCTGCGACGATCCTGCCACTTTGATCGACGATGCCGACGGCGGCGTGTACACCGTGGAAACCTACCCGCTGGGCGGTTTGTACGATGACAAGTTCATTCCCGGCCTTTCTCAATTGGCTGACGCCGTGCACGGGAACGGATGCGAGCTCATCGCTCAGATATTCCAGAACGGTGCCGCTATCAAGACCAAGGGCGGGCCTGGTGCTCTTCTACGTTGACCGCAGAGAGCTCCCGAGCCCGAACCGTACTGCAATCCCACGCGCGGCCTTTCGCTTGAAGAGATCGAGGCGTTCAAAGAGCGCTATTTCGCAGCGGCCGAGCGCGCCAAGAAGGCCGGTCTCGACGGCATCGAGCACAGCCTGCCCCTGCCCGAGGCCGTGAACCGCAACCTGTTCCATCCCAGCGCCGCGGCGGGTCTGGACAGCCTGCCCCGCACCCTGCGCGAGGCCATCACCGTGGCCGGGCAGAGTGAGTTTATCAGCCGTGAGCTGCCCGTTGCCCTGATGAACAAGTACTTTGAGTACCAGACCCAGCTCTGCCACGACGCCGAGGGTGCCCCCGACACCGAGAGCTGGGAAAGAGCGCACAGCTTCCTGATCATTTGATTTTACGGGAGTACGTAGGCAGCCTGCCCTCAGGCCGCCGTGCCCGTGTGCCCGGAGAGAAAACTTTTCCGTGCGGCACACGCCCACGGCGGGGTGGGGGCACCCCGCCCTACGCCCTGTCCGAAAGCTTCATCGTAAATTATCAGGAAGGGAGGGCAGCCTATGGCAAAGCTGATCGTTTCGGCGGGGAATAACGCCAATGAATATCTGGCGCGGCATATCGGAGAGCTGGGCTATACCCGCCCCACGATTGTCGCCAGCGGCGGCGAAGCGCGCCGCCGCATGGATACCAACGACTTTGAGGTCGTCATCATCAACACGCCCCTGCCCGATGAGTTCGGCCACGAGCTGGGCACCGACGCCGTGGAAAAGACCGACGCAGGCGTCATCCTTCTGGCCAAGACCGGCACCGCGGAGCAGATCGCGGATAAACTGCAGGATTTCGGCGTGCTTGTGCTGGCCAAGCCGTTCACCGGCGCACAGTTCCGGCAGGCCGTGCAGATTGCGGCCAGCAGCTACAAACGCCTGGCCGTGCTGCGGGCCGAGAACGCAAAGCTGCTGGACAAAATCGCCCAGCTGCGGCTGGTGGACCGCGCAAAGTGCTATTTGATTGAGAAAAAAGGCTACACCGAGACCGACGCCCACCGCCTGATCGAAAAGCGCGCCATGGACACCCGCATGAGCCGCGGCGAGGTCGCGCAGGAGATTCTGGAGGATGAGGAGGAGGAATAAGCAAGGTAGCCTTCCCCCGCGGGGGAAGGTGGCCGAGGCCCCGACCGAGGCCGGATGAGGGGCGAGTGTGCCGCAATTACCCATTCACGAGATGCATTGAGCCGCCTGCGGGCGCAGCCCGAGGGGGAAGCTTAGAGACGCAAAAAAGAGGACGCTTTCGCGCCCTCTTTTTATTTACAGATACCCATACTTCTTTCTCCCTCTCACAACAAATCCTCCGGTGCATACCAGCGCCATGGCCTCGGCGGCAACTACCGCAAGCCAGATGCCGTCCACGCCGATGATAAGCGGCAGGGTCAGGATGGACACGACCTGGAACAGCAGCGTGCGCAGGAAGGAGATAGCCGCCGACACTGTGCCGTTGTTCAGCGCCGTGAAGAACGCTGAGCCGAAGATGTTGAAGCCTGACAGGATAAAACTGATGCAGTACAGCTTCATGCCGTGGGTCGTCAGTGCCAGCAGCCCCGCATCGTAGCCGACGAAGATTTTGGCCAGCGGCTCGGCCAGCAGCTCACTGGAAGTCAGCATTGCCACACCGGCCACCGCAATGATGCCCGCACTTTTGCGCAGCAGGTTTTTCAGTTCGTCCTTATTGTCCGCGCCGAAGTGGTAGCTGACAATGGGCGCTGTGCCCTGAGAATAGCCGATGAACACCGCCGCGAACACAAAGCCCACATACATAAGCACGCCGTAGGCGCAACGCCGTCCGCGCCGAACAGCTTGAGCAGCTGCATGTTGTACAGCGCACCGACCAGCGACATCGAGATATTCGTCATCAGCTCGCTGATGCCGTTGGTGCAGGCTTTGAACAGCTCCCGCAGGCTGAACAGCGGCTTTGTGAGATACAGGCGGCAGCCGGGACGGCGCTTAGCAAAGTAGAAAATGGGCGCCACACCGCCGACCATCTGGCTGATGACCGTCGCCGACGCCGCACCGGCCAGCCCAAGACCCGCCACGCCGACGAGCACGAAGTCCAGCACCATGTTGGTCGCGCCCGCCGCCACCGTGAAGAACAGGCCCAGCTTGGGCTTTTCCGCGGCAATAAAGAAGCTCTGGAACAGATATTGCAGCATGAACGCCGTTTGGAATGTCAGCAAAATGCGGCCATACAGCAGACAGCTGGGCAGCAGCTCGGGCGTTGCGCCCAGCAGCAGCGCCACGGGCCGCAGCAGTGCCAGGCCGATGGCGCTGAAAATCGCGCCGATGCCCACAGTCGCAACGGCCAGCATACTAAACAGCCGGTTTGCGCGCTTCTCATCGCCCATGCCCAGCGTCATGGCGACCAGCGCACTGCCGCCCGTGCCGATCATAAAGCCGAGGCAGCCCAGCATCTGGATATAGGGGTAAATGAGGTTCAACGCCGTGAACGCCGTTTTGCCCGCGCAGTTCGAGACAAAGAAGCCGTCCACAATCGTGTAGATCGACGTGAAGATCATCATGATAATGGGCGACGCCGTGAATTTCAGCAGCCGCCCCGTGGTAAAGTGGTCGGACAGCTGGATCTGGTTTGATTTTGACATAAATGCTCCTGTTTTTGCGCGTTTTCAAAGGCTTCCCCCGCGGGGGAAGCTGTCGCCGAAGGCGACTGATGAGGCAAAGTTTGCCGTTATATCCCTTTAGAGGGAAATTCCGGCAGGTTCACCCTCATCCGGCCTCGGGCGGGGCCTCGGCCACCTTCCCCCTCAGGGGAAGGCGCTTATCGTTTCAAACTCCCGCTGCAGGCATTCCAGATGCCGCTGCGCCAGACGGTGCATTTCCTCGGCGCTTGCAAGGCCAAAGGCGCGGATGGCCTTTTCCTCGGCGGCGATGACCGGCACGACGGTGCGCTCGGCCAGCGCACGGCCCTCGACGGTCAGGGTCACGATCTTTCCGCTGTGGCTCCTTTTCCCGGGCAAAGCGCCAGCAGGCCCTTTTTGACCATGGCCGCCACGGCGGAGTTCAGCGTCTGCTTGGGGATGCCCCAGTCCGCCGCAATGCGGTTCTGGGTCAGCGGCTCGCACGACGTCACCAGTGCATACAGCGTCCAGAACGCTGCGTCCGACAGGCCGCACCGCTGCGCCGCCGCGTGGTACAGGGCGTTGCACTCATTGAACTGGCGGTTCGTTTTGTCCAGCAGGGCACGGGCCTGGGATTCCTTTTCTTCCATTCTCTTTCCTCTTTAAAATCCGATTTCGGATTCCAGTATAGTCCGAAATCGGATTTATGTCAAGTGTCGAATTTTGATGCTGCTTTTTGTGCAGCTTTCACATTGTCTGCACCCGCCGCGGATATTATAATGAAAGAAAAGCAAAGGAGGCTTTCCCCATGTACCAAGCCGCACAAAACCGCTATCAGGTCATTCCCTACCGCCGCTGCGGGGCCAGCGGCCTTATGCTGCCCGCTGTCTCGCTGGGGCTGTGGCATAATTTCGGTGACACCGCCCCGTATGAGAATATGCGCGCGCTCTGCCGCACGGCGTTTGACCACGGCATCACCCACTTTGACCTTGCCAACAACTACGGCCCCGAGCCGGGCGCTGCCGAGCGGAATTTTGGTAAAATTCTGCGGGACGACCTCGGCGTCTACCGCGACGAGCTGATCATCTCCACCAAGGCCGGTTACCTGATGTGGGACGGCCCCTACGGCGACTGGGGCAGCCGCAAGTATCTGCTGGCCAGCCTGGACCGGAGCCTGCAGCGCATGGGGCTGGACTATGTGGATATTTTCTACCACCACCGCATGGACCCAACACCCCGCTGGAGGAGACGATGGGCGCACTGGCGCAGGCCGTGCGCAGCGGCAAGGCGCTGTACGCCGGTCTGTCCAACTACGACGGCCCGACGCTGGAAAAGGCCGCGGCCATTCTGGACGAGCTGCATGTACCGTTCGTCATCAACCAGAACCGGTATTCGATCTTTGACCGCACGATTGAGCACAACGGGTTAAAGGATACCGCCGCAAAGCTGCACAAGGGCATCATCACCTTCAGCCCGCTGGCGCAGGGGCTTTTGACGGACCGCTATCTGCACGGCATCCCCGCCGACAGCCGCGTCCACACCGACGGGCGGTTCTTGAAGGAGAAGGACATCACGCCGGAGCGCCTTGCGCAGATCAGCGCCCTGAACGACCTTGCCCGGCAGCGCGGTCAGACCCTGGCCGAGATGGCCCTTGCCTGGCTGCTGCACCACGACGAGGTCACAACGGTTCTGATCGGTGCCTCCAAAACGCAGCAGATTCTGGACAACATCAAGGCCGTGGAGCACACGACGTTCACGCCCGACGAGTTGGCCGTGATCGACAGGATCAGCAAATAAACTCTATTTACGCGCAATAAACCGCCGCCCGCCGGGGAAGTTTTCCACGGCGGGCGGCGGTTGTTGTTGAAAGATGGGTTTGCGGGATGTACGCCCGCGGTTCGCCGCTGTAGGGGGCGGCAGCGATTTCCCGTAGGGGCGGATTCTATATCCGCCCGGGGTAGTTTCCCGCAGGCGGGCGCTTTCCGTCAGGCCGCGGGCCGGGCATGCCCGGCCCCTACCGTGATGCTGCGATTTTTTTTGCGCGAAGCACAAATTCCAGCGTGTCGAAAAAGGTGTGCTCCCCCCTTGGCCCCCTCTGCCGAGGGGGCTCCGCCCGGCAGGCGGTGGGGGAGAGAACTGTACGATTACCCGAAATATTTCGGGCTATGGCAAGGTTCTCTCCCTCCGCCCCTTCGGGGCACCTCCCTCGCAGAGGGAGGTTTTTCGACAGTCTGCAATTTTTTGCGCTTCGCACAAAAAATCCCCCACCGTCCGGAGCAGAGAACGATGGGGGGCAAAACGCAATAAGCAGACCGCTAAAAAGGCGCAGAGCAAAACGCCAAAACGGAGGCGCAGCTGTTATTGGCAGGAACCGCACCGGAGAGGCAAACAGCCGGTTGACGGTTCGAGGTTGGTTATGGTTAGTAGACGCTAACCACGCATATACTTTACCATATTGCAGCAGGGATGTCAAGCATTTTCCCAAAATAATTCCCAGGGCAACACCGCATAATTCCCGCCTAACGGCTTAAGCACCGCTCCGGCGGCTGCGGCACGGCATCTGCGTTGCCAAAATGCTCGATAATACACAAAGTATTATCTGCGCTTTTGGCTTAGCAGCTGCCGTACCTCGCTCGCCGTATCGGCACTTAGAATTATGCGGTATTGCCCCAGTATTTTTGTAGAAATTACTTTGCGGTGCCGCCCTTGGGTGCATCGGGATAATCGCGCACATGCAAAAGCTGCTCCGCGGTTTCGACCTCCTCCGCCGTGGGTACGCGCACGCCGTCCAGCGGGTACGGGATACCGAGGTTCTGCCACTTGAACAGTCCCAGCGTGTGGTAGGGCAGAATTTCTACGCGGCGCACGGTGGGCAGCGTTTTAATAAAGGCATCCAGCTGCCGCAGGCCGTCGGCGTCATCGGTCAGGCCGGGGACCAGCACATGCCGGACCCAGAGGTCCACGCCCCTGGCCGCCACATACTGTGCCATGGCCAGAATGTTTTTGTTGCTGTGGCCGGTCAGTTTTTTGTGCTTCTCGTCGTCAATTTCCTTTAAATCCAAAATGACGAGGTCGGTGTTTTCCAGCAGACGGTCAAAGCGGGCCATCCATTCGGCGTTGTCGGGCGCAAAGGGCTGGGCGCTGGTGTCCAGCGCGGTCTGCACCTTTTTGGCGCGGGCCAGACGGAACACCTCGCTGACAAAGTCCAGCTGCAAAAGCGGTTCGCCGCCGCTGATGGTCAGCCCGCCGTTGCCGCGCCAGTAGTTGCGGTAGCGGTAGGCGGCAGCAAATGCCTCCTGCGGGGTGCTGGCGGTGTCCTTCGTAAACGCCCAGTCTCGGGGTTATGGCAGTATTGGCAGCGCATGGCGCAGCCCTGCAAAAAGATGATATACCGCACGCCCGGCCCGTCGACCAGACCGAAGGTTTCAACAGAATGGATGTAGCCTAGAGTTTCGGACATAAGTTTGCCTCCGTTTATTGGGAAAATGAATTGGTAGGGAGCGCCGTCCTCGACGTCCCGCGGCTGCCGCACACGTCCCGGGAGGGATAAATTCCTCCCCTGCGCATTCCTTTTGCGGGCGCTTGTAGGGCGGCCAGCCCTCTGGCCGCCGCGGAGGGGTCAAGACCCCTCCTACAATGCAATTTGAAAAGGGGTGCTGTAAAACGTGAACGGGTAGCTTGCGCAAGCCTGCGGGCCGGGCATGCCCGGCCCCTACCGGGTGGTATAACACAGTATACCACAAAAAAGGCCCGCAGCCGCGGCTGCGGGCCCTATTCTGCTTACAAAATTACAGGACCTTGTGGCAGGTACGTGCGATAACGTCGAGCTGCTGCTCCTTGGTCAGGTCGATGAACTTGACCGCGTAGCCGGAGACACGGATGGTGAAGTTGGCGTACTCCTCCTTCTCGGGGTGCTCCATGGCGTCCAACAGCTTTTCCACGCCAAAGACGTTGACGTTCAGATGGTGGGCACCTTGGTCAAAGTAGCCGTCCATGACCTGCACCAGGTTGGTGACGCGCTCGTCCTCGCTGTGGCCCAGGGCATCGGGGTTGATGGTCTGGGTGTTGGAGATGCCGTCCAGTGCCAGTGGTAGGGCAGCTTGGCAACGGAGTTCAGGGACGCCAGCAGGCCGTGGGTCTCGGCGCCGTAGCTCGGGTTGCCGCCGGGGGCAAACGGGGTGTACGCCTTGCGGCCATCGGGCATAGCGCCGGTGGCCTTGCCGTAGACGACGTTGGAGGTGATGGTCAGGATCGAGGTGGTAGCCTCGGAGTTGCGGTAGGTGTGGCGGCGCTTGATCTTCTCGAGGAAGCTGCGCAGCAGCTCGACGGCGATGTCATCGGCGCGGTCATCATCGTTGCCGTACTTCGGGAAGTCGCCCTCGATCTCGTAATCGGTGACGAGGCCCTGCTCGTTGCGGATGCACTTGACCTTGGCGTACTTGATGGCGGACAGGGAGTCGACCACATGGCTGAAGCCGGCAATGCCGGTAGCGAAGGTGCGGCGGACATCGGTGTCGATCAGGGCCATCTCGGCAGCTCATAGTAGTACTTGTCGTGCATATACTGGATGAGGTTCAGGATGTTGACATACAGCCCGGCCAGCCAGTCCATCATGACGTCGTACTTGGCCGTGACCTCGCCGTAGTCGAGGTACTCGGCGGTGATGGGGCGTAAGCGGGGCCGACCTGCTCGCCGAGCTTCTCATCGACGCCGCCGTTGATGGCGTAGAGCAGGCACTTGGCGAGGTTCGCACGTGCGCCGAAGAACTGCATCTCCTTGCCGGTCTGGGTGGCGGAAACGCAGCAGCAGATGGAGTAGTCATCGCCCCAGACAGGCTTCATGACGTCGTCGTTCTCGTACTGGACGCTGGACGTGTCGATGGAGATTTTAGACGCATAGTCCTTGAAGGTCTTGGGCAGGGCGCTGGAATACAGCACCGTCATGTTCGGCTCGGGGGCGGGGCCCATGTTCTCGAGCGTATGCAGGAAGCGGAAGTCGTTCTTGGTGACCATGGAGCGGCCATCCATGCCGATGCCGCCGACCTCGAGGGTCGCCCAGACGGGGTCGCCGCTGAACAGCTGGTTGTAGCTGGGGATGCGGGCGAACTTGACCATACGGAACTTCATGACCATGTGGTCGATCAGCTCCTGGGCCTCGCTCTCGGTCAGGGTGCCGTTGTCCAGATCACGCTGGATGTAGATGTCCAGGAAGGTGGACACACGGCCAACGGACATGGCAGCGCCGTTCTGGGTCTTGATGGCGGCCAGATAGCCGAAGTACAGCCACTGGACGGCCTCTTTTGCGTTGGCGGCGGGCTGGGAGATGTCGAAGCCGTAGGCAGCAGCCATCTCCTTCATGCCCTTCAGGGCGGAGATCTGCATAGAAATCTCCTCGCGCTGGCGGACGACATCCTCGGTCATCGTGCCGTCGCCGCAGTTGGCAAAGTCGTTCTGCTTGGCTTGATGAGGTAGTCGATGCCGTACAGCGCCACGCGGCGGTAGTCGCCGACGATACGGCCGCGGCCATAGGTGTCGGGCAGGCCGGTGACGATGTGGCTGTGGCGGGCCTTCTTCATCTCGGGGGTGTAGGCATCGAACACGGCCTGATTATGGGTGCGGGTGTACTTGGTGAAAATCTCGTGCAGCTTCTCGCTGGGCTGGTAGCCGTAGGTGGTGCAGGCCTGCTCCGCCATCTTGATGCCGCCGTAGGGCATGAAGGCGCGCTTCAGGGGCTTATCGGTCTGCAGGCCGACGACCTTCTCGAGGTCCTTCAGCTCGGGGTCGATGTAGCCGGGGCCGTAGGCGGTCAGGCCGGAGACGACCTCGGTCTCCATGTCCAGCACGCCGCCCTTGGCGCGCTCGGCCTTCTGCAGCTTCTGCAGCGCGCCCCACAGCTTGTTGGTAGCGTCGGTAGGACCAGCGAGGAAGCTCTCGTCGCCGTCGTAGGGGGTGTAGTTCTTCTGGATGAAGTCACGGGTGTTGACTTCCTCTTTCCAAATGCGGCCTTCAAAGCTTCCCACTGTTTGAAATCTGTCATTGTGCACCTCTTTTAATGTATGGACCGCCGGGCGTATTTCGCCCGGCTTTGAGTATTATACCAGAATTACAGGGCTTTGTGTGTTGTTTGGGCAACAGTTTTTGAAATGGTAGACATTAGGAGATTCTACCGCTTTTCCGTCGTTGTAGGGGCGGATGCGAGCATCCGCCCGCGGCATTTTCTCTCCTATCTCCTCTCCGGCCCTTACTTTTTAATGTTAAACGCCCCAAACCCCGGATACTGCGCGGCGCCGCCAAGCTCCTCCTCGATGCGGAGAAGCTGGTTGTACTTGGCGACGCGCTCACTGCGGCTGGGGGCACCGGTCTTGATCTGGCAGGTGTTCAGCGCAACGGCCAGGTCGGCAATCGTGGTGTCCTCGGTCTCGCCGGAGCGGTGGGACGCAATGGCGGTGTAACCGGCCTTGTGCGCCATCTTGATGGCTCCAGCGTCTCAGAGACAGAGCCGATCTGGTTCAGCTTGATGAGGATCGAGTTGCCGCAGCCCAAGCGAATGCCCTTGGACAGGCGCTCGGTGTTCGTGACGAACAGGTCGTCGCCGACCAGCTGGACCTTGCCGCCCAGCTCCTTCGTCATGTGCTGCCAGCCCTCCCAGTCCTCCTCGTCGAGGCCGTCCTCGATGGAGTAGATGGGATACTTCTCGACCAACTGCTTCCAGTGCTCGACCAGCTCCTCACTGGTAAAGACCTTGCCGCACTTGGGCAGCTTATACTCGCCCTTTTTGCTGCCCTTCCATTCGCTGGAGGCAGCATCCATGGCCAGCACAAAATCCCTGCCGGGCAGGTAGCCGGCCTTCTCGATGGCCTCAAGGATATACTGAATGGCCTCCTCGTCGCTGGCAAGGTCGGGTGCAAAGCCGCCCTCGTCACCGACGGAGGTGGCCAGACCCTTGGATTTCAGCAGCGCCTGCAGGGCGTGGAACACCTCGGTGCACCAGCGCAGACCCTCCTTGAAGCTGGGCGCACCGGCGGGCATGATCATGAATTCCTGCACGTCCACGGTGTTGGCCGCATGCGCACCGCCGTTCAGGATGTTCATCATGGGCACGGGCAGCTTGTTGCCGGACACGCCGCCCAGGAAGCGGTACAGGGGCACATCCAGCGAGATGGCCGCCGCGCGGGCCGCCGCGATGGAAACCGCCAGAATGGCGTTTGCACCGAGGTTGGACTTATCCTTGGTGCCGTCGGCCTTCAGCATAGCGGCGTCCACGGCGTAGATGTCGGAGCATCCATGCCGGCGAGAACCTCGTTGATGGTGGTGTTGATGTTCTCAACAGCCTTGCTGACGCCCTTGCCGCCGAAGCGGCTCTTGTCGCCGTCGCGCAGCTCCAGAGCCTCAAATTCACCGGTGGACGCACCGCTGGGGGCAGCACCGCGGCCAATCGTGCCGTCGGCCAGCCATACCTCTGCCTCGACGGTGGGGTTGCCGCGGGAGTCGATGATCTCGCGGCCAATGACCTTCTCAATTTCCAGATAGCTCATGGTACAAAGTCCTTTCTCTATAAACTGCTTTTTCAGTATGCCCGGAATGGGATAAAGCGATACTTCAAGGTTAGCGCAAGCTAACCAATGACAAGATAGCATAGACTAACCGCTTTTGTCAAGAGGGAGAAATAAACACCCGTTCGGCACAGTGGGCAGCGGAAATTGTTGGTGAGTTTGAGGGGGCGAACATTTTTTGTTTTCCGTACCCGGAAAGTGCCAGAGCCCTTCCGGCCTCGTTTCACTCGGCCACCTCCCCTATGAGGGGAGGCTTTCGCCCGGGCTTCGCCCGCGAAAAAGGCGCCCCACAAAGTGGGGA
>ENA-OQAZ01001469-OQAZ01001469.1-human-gut-metagenome-genome-assembly--contig:-NODE-1469-length-11200-cov-5.931545_pt1 | contig 11200 bp, 17 predicted proteins | sample MGYA00242737_ERZ504531 | MGnify/ENA primary metagenome ERZ504531 (study PRJEB26092, sample SAMD00036244) | human gut metagenome | host: Homo sapiens | study: EMG produced TPA metagenomics assembly of...
GGCGAGTACCGGCATGATATCCGCGAATTACTTGGTTCAGCAATCAGCTTGGTGCGGCCAGCATGATCTGGTCGGCAATGTTCTTGGGAACCGGCTCGTAGTGAGAAGGCTCCATGACATACTGGCCACGGCCCTGGGTCTTGGAACGCAGGTCGGTGGCGTAGCCGAACATCTGAGCCAGAGGAACGAAAGCGTTGACACGCTGAGTGCCTGCCATTGCTCCATGCCCTGGATCTGGCCACGGCGAGCGTTCAGGTCGCCGATGACATCGCCAGATACTCATCGGGAACGATAACAGCAACCTTCATGATGGGCTCGGTGATGATGGGGTCAGCCTTGCGCATAGCGTCCTTGAAGGCCATAGAACCTGCAATGGAGAAGGCCATTTCAGAGGAGTCGACCTCATGATAAGAACCATCCACAGGGTGACCTTAACATCAACGACAGGATAGCCAGCCAGAACGCCGGACTTCATAGCACCCTGGATACCGTTGTCGATAGCCGGGATGTATTCCTTCGGGATAGCGCCGCCAACGATGGCGTTGACGAACTCGTAACCCTTGCCGGGCTCATTGGGCTCGATCTTGATCTTAACATGACCGTACTGGCCCTTACCACCAGACTGACGAGCGTACTTGGTCTCCTGATTGGCCTCCTTGCGGATGGTCTCACGGTAAGCGACCTGAGGTGCGCCAACGTTGGCCTCGACCTTGAACTCACGCAGCAGACGGTCGACGATGATCTCCAGATGGAGCTCGCCCATGCCTGCGATGATGGTCTGACCAGTCTCTTCATCAGTGTAGGTCTTGAAGGTCGGATCCTCTTCGGCCAGCTTTGCCAGCGCGATGCCCATCTTCTCGTTGCCAGCCTTGGTCTTGGGCTCGATGGCAACGCGGATAACGGGCTCGGGGAACTTCATGGACTCCAGAATGATGGGATGATTCTCATCACACAGAGTATCACCAGTGGTGGTGTTCTTCAGACCGACAACAGCAGCGATATCACCTGCATAGCAGCAGTCGATATCCTTGCGGTGGTTGGAGTGCATCTGCAGGATGCGGCCCATACGCTCTCTAGCGTCCTTCACGGAGTTGTAGACAGTAGTACCTGCCTCAACCTTACCGGAGTAGACACGGAAGTAGGCCAGCTTACCAACGAACGGATCGGTTGCGATCTTGAAGGCCAGAGCTGCGAAAGGAGCGTCGTCGGAAGACGGACGGGTCTCCTGCTCTTCGGTCTCAGGGTTCACACCCTTGATGTCCTCAACGTCGGTAGGAGCGGGCATATAATCCACGATAGCGTCCAGCAGCTTCTGGACACCACGGTTCTTGTAGGAAGAACCACAGACCACGGGCACCAGAGTATTGGCAATGGTCTCCTTGCGGATGGCAGCCTTCAGCTCCTCACGGGTAATCTCCTCACCCTCGAGATACTTCTCCATCAGGACTTCGTCGTTCTCGGCAACAGCTCGATCAGGATGTTGCGGTACTCCTCGGCCTGCTCGACCATATCCTCAGGGATGGGCTCAGTGCGCATATCGTTGCCCATGTCGTCATAGTAGACTCAGCGTTCATATCGACCAGGTCAACGATACCACGGAAGGTATCCTCCTGGCCGATGGGCAGCTGGATCGCCACGCCGTTAGCGTGCAGACGATCATGCAGCATCTTGATGCAGCGGAAGAAGTCGGCACCCATGGTATCCATCTTGTTGACGTACACCATGCGGGGGACTTTGTATTCATCAGCCTGACGCCAGACGGTCTCAGACTGAGGCTCGACACCGCCCTTAGCAGCCAGAACGGTCACAGAACCATCCAGGACGCGCAGGGAACGCTGGACCTCAACAGTAAAGTCCACGTGACCCGGGGTGTCGATGATGTTGATACGGTGACGGTTCTTCTTGAATGCAACCGGATCCTTCTGGGTCTCAGAATGAGACCAGTAGCAGGTGGTTGCTGCGGAGGTGATGGTAATACCACGCTCCTGCTCCTGAACCATCCAGTCCATGGTAGCGCCGCCATCATGGACTTCGCCGATCTTGTGGTTGATGCCGGTGTAGTACAGAATACGCTCGGTAGTCGTAGTCTTACCAGCATCAATGTGGGCCATAATGCCGATATTTCTCGTCATCTGAAGAGAAACTTCTCTGGGTGTAGCCATGAAATTAACCTCCTACAGAACAGATCAATAACGGAAATGAGCGAAAGCCTTGTTGGCCTCGGCCATCTTGTGGGTATCCTCGCGCTTCTTCACGGCGTTACCAGTGTTGTTGGCAGCATCCATGATCTCGGCGGCCAGACGCTGGGCCATGGTCTTCTCACCACGCTGCGGCTGTAAGCGGTCAGCCAGCGCAGACCCAGGGTCTCGCGGCGGGCAGGGCTGACTTCCAGAGGAACCTGGTAGTTAGCGCCACCAACACGGCGGGTCTTGCACTCGAGGCTGGGCATGATGTTCTCCATCGCCTTCTCGAAAGTTTCCAGAGGATCGTTGCCGGTCTTTTCCTGAATCATGGAGAAAGCCTCGTAAACGATCTTCTGAGCGACGCCCTTCTTGCCATCCAGCATCACGCTGTTGACCAGACGGGTGACCATCTTGGAATTGTAAATAGGATCAGCTAAGACATCGCGCTTAGCAATGTTACCTCTTCTAGGCATCTTTCTTCCCTCCTTCACAGAATGATATCATCGGTACTCGAAAGTAATAAAACTCCCGTTGTGTCACAAAGAGCTGACCTTACATAAACCGTTACCCTCCGCACAATGCGGACTTGTTATTTATATAATGGAAAGCCGTTTATGGCGGTTGTCCTCAATTACTTCTTTGCAGCACCGGCCTTAGGACGCTTTGCGCCGTACTTGGAGCGGGCCTGATTACGGCCTGCCACACCCTGAGTATCCAGGGTACCACGGATGATGTGGTAACGCACACCGGGCAGGTCCTTAACACGGCCGCCACGGATCAGCACGACGGAGTGCTCCTGCAGGTTATGGCCGATACCGGGAATGTAAGAGGTGACCTCGATACCATTCGTGAGGCGGACACGAGCAACCTTACGCAGAGCAGAGTTAGGCTTCTTGGGGGTCATGGTACGAACTGCAGTGCAGACACCACGCTTCTGGGGGCTGCTCAGATCAGAGTACTGCTTCTTCTGAGAGTTATAAGTCTTCTGCAGGGCGGGAGCGGTGCTCTTGGTAACCAGGACCTCACGGCCTTTGCGTACAAGCTGGTTAAAAGTAGGCATTTTGTTTCTCCTTTCTTAATAGTGAACATCGGATATTTTCCGACTTTTTAGCCGCACTTCCCCTATGGGGACGCGCAACAGTTATATAATACTCGTTTTGATTAGGAATGTCAACAGTTTTTCCAATATTTTTTTGTTTTATTCGCCGAAGGACTCAGCCGCTGATTTTTCCTTTACTCCTTCAGCCTGCTGCGCAGACAGCCCCCTCTCAGAGGTGGCCTTTCCCCTGCTTCGCAATGCCACCTCCCTCCCAGAGGGAGGTGGCATTGCGAAGCAATGACGGAGGGAGTTTCAAATCAAAAAAGCCGCCCTCCCCTGCGTTCAGGGAAAGGCGGCTCATGGATCGATTCAGTTCCGGGCAGACAGAGTTTTACTGCTGGTTTGCTGCAGCCAGCTCAGCGGCAACAGCCTCATCGCGCTCCTGCTCACGGCGCTTCAGATCCTCACGCACCTCCGGCAGACCGGTACCGGCGGGGATCAGCTTACCGATGATGACGTTCTCCTTCAGGCCGGCCAGCGGGTCAACCTTGCCCTTGATGGCGGCTTCGGTCAGGACACGGGTGGTCTCCTGGAAGGATGCGGCAGACAGGAAGGACTCGTTTGCCAGGGCAGCCTTGGTGATGCCCAGCAGCACCTGCTGATACTCGACCAGCTTGATGCCCTCTTCACCGTCATCAATGCGCTTCTGCAGCTCGGCGTTGATGTTCTCAACTTCCAGACGGTTTGCCAGTGCACCGCCGATCAGGTCGGAGGAGCCGGAGTCGGTCACGCGGACCTTGCGGCACATCTGACGGACGATGACCTCGATATGCTTATCGTTGATCTCAACGCCCTGCAGACGGTAGACCTTCTGGACCTCGCTGATCAGGTAGTTCTGCACATCGCTCAGACCCTTGATGGCCAGGATATCCTGGGGATACAGAACACCTTCGCGGGTGATGATGTCGCCCTTCTCCACACGATCGCCGGGCATGACACGAGCATGCTGGGTGAAGGGGATGGAGTAGCTCTTCACCACCTCGGCACCGTTCTCGTCCTTACCGGTGACCTTGATGACGACGTTCTTCTTGGTGTCATCCTGAGAGACAACACCGGAGATCTCGCTCATAATGGCCATGCTCTTGGGACGGCGGCTCTCGAACAGCTCCTCAACACGGGGAAGACCCTGGGTAATATCCTCAGCAGATGCGATACCGCCGGTATGGAAGGTACGCATGGTCAGCTGGGTACCGGGCTCGCCGATGGACTCTGCTGCGATGACACCGATGGACTCGCCCAGCTGGACGGGCTCACCGTTTGCCATATCGCTGCCGTAGCAGTGTGCGCAGACACCCACCTTGGCGCGGCAGGTCAGCAGGCTGCGGATCTTCAGCTTGGTGATGCCTGCAGCCTCGATGTCGTTGGCATCGTACAGGTCGATCATCTTGCCCTCAGGTACGATGACCTCGCCAGTGACGGGGTTGATCACATCGCCCACGGCGTAACGACCGATGATACGCTCACGGAAGCTCTCGATCTTCTCCTTGCCCTCGTGGATCTCAGAGACCCACAGGCCGTCGGTGGTGCCGCAGTCGATCTCACGGACGATGACCTCCTGAGAGACATCGACCATGCGGCGGGTCAGGTAGCCGGAGTCAGCGGTACGCAGAGCGGTATCGGCCAGACCCTTACGAGCGCCACGGGCGGAAACGAAATATTCCAGGATGTTCAGACCTTCGCGGTAGTTTGCACGAATGGGCATCTCGATGGTCTTACCTGCGGTGTTGGCCAGCAGCCGCGCATGCCGGCCAGCTGCTTGATCTGGTTCATAGAACCACGCGCACCGGAATCAGCCATCATAAAGATCTCGTTGTCCTTGGGCAGGTTGGCTGCCAGAGCCTTGGAGACCTTATCGGTGGTTGCCTGCCAGATGTTGATGGTCTGGGTGTAACGCTCGTTCTCAGAGATCAGCCGCGGTTGAACAGCTTGTTGACCTGAGAGACCTGCTTATCCGCGTCAGCGATCAGCTCGTCCTTCTGCGGAGGAATGACAGCGTCACACACAGCAACAGAGATTGCAGACAGGGTGGAGTACTTATAGCCCTGAGCCTTGATGGAGTCCAGCATCTTTGCGCAGGCACGGGTGCCATTGCGGGTCATGCAGCGGGAAATGATGTCGGGCAGGGTCTTTTTGGTCACGCGGAAGCTGACCTCATACTCCAGCCAGTGCTCCGGGTCGGTGCGGTCGATATAACCAGGTTCTGAGGAACGGGGTTATTGAAGATGATCCGGCCGACGGTGGCATCCACCAGACCGGTGCGCTCCACACCATCAATGACCATGGTGCGGCGGACCTTGATGGGAGCGTGCAGGGTCACAACGTGCTCTGCATAGGCCATCAGGGCCTCGTTCTCATCACGGAAGATCTTGCCTGCACCCTCTTCGTTCTCACGAACGGTGGTCAGGTAGTAGCTGCCCAGGATCATATCCTGAGTAGGAACGGTAACAGGTGCGCCGTCAGAGGGCTTCAGCAGGTTGCCGGAAGCCAGCATCAGCATCTTGGCCTCGCGGCAGGCATCCTCGCCCAGGGGCAGATGAACTGCCATCTGGTCACCGTCGAAGTCGGCGTTGAATGCGGTACATGCCAGGGGGTGCAGCTTGATGGCACGGCCCTCGACCAGCACGGGATTGAAGGCCTGAATGCCCAGACGGTGCAGGGTAGGTGCACGGTTCAGCAGGACCGGGTGGCCCTTGATCACGGTCTCCAGGCTGTCCCAGACCTCGGGCTTTGCACGCTCGACCATCTTACGGGCAGACTTGATGTTGTTGGCAACACCCTTCTCGACCAGATCCTTCATCACGAAGGGCTTGAACAGCTCCAGAGCCATCTCCTTGGGCAGACCGCACTGATCCATCTTCAGCTCAGGGCCGACGACGATAACAGAACGGCCGGAGTAGTCAACACGCTTGCCCAGCAGGTTCTGGCGGAAGCGGCCCTGCTTGCCCTTCAGCAGATCGGACAGGCTCTTCAGGGCACGGTTGTTGGGGCCGGTGACCGGGCGGCCGCGGCGGCCGTTGTCGATCAGGCTGTCAACTGCTTCCTGCAACATCCGCTTCTCGTTGCGCACGATGATGTCGGGAGCACCCAGCTCCAGCAGACGGCGCAGACGGTTGTTGCGGTTGATCACGCGGCGGTACAGGTCGTTCAGGTCGGAGGTGGCAAAACGGCCGCCGTCCAGCTGGACCATGGGGCGCAGATCAGGGGGCAGCACGGGCAGCACGTCCATGACCATCCACTCGGGCGGTTGCCGGAAATGCGGAATGCCTCAACGACCTCCAGACGCTTCAGGATGCGGACCTTCTTCTGGCCGGAGGACTTTTCCACCTCAGCGGTCAGCTCAGCGCTCAGCTGATCCAGATCGATCTCCTTCAGCAGCTCCTGGATGGCCTCAGCACCCATGGATGCCTCAAACTCATCGCCGTAGCGCTCACGCATCTCGCGGTATTCCTTCTCGGTCAGCAGCTGCTTCTTCTCCAGCGGGGTCAGACCGGGATTGGTAACGATATAGCTTGCAAAGTACAGGACCTTCTCCAGCAGGCGGGGGCTGATATCCAGCATCAGGCCAATGCGGCTGGGGATGCCCTTGAAGTACCAGATGTGGCTGACGGGCGCGGCCAGCTCAATGTGGCCCATGCGCTCACGGCGAACCTTTGCTTGGTGACCTCGACACCGCAACGATCGCAAATCTTGCCCTTGTAGCGGATGCGCTTGTACTTGCCGCAGTGGCACTCCCAGTCCTTGGTAGGTCCAAAAATGCGCTCGCAGTACAGGCCGTCGCGCTCCGGCTTCAGGGTGCGGTAGTTGATGGTCTCAGGCTTCTTGACCTCGCCGTAGCTCCAGTTGCGGATCTGCTCCGGAGAAGCCAGGCCGATTTTAATGGAATCGAAAACGTTGTTTTCCATGAAACGAACCCTTTCTTAATCTCTAGTTAAAAATCCACTTCGTCGGAAGCGGGAGCCGCACTGCCGGAGTTGTCATCTTCCAGCACAGAAGGATCATCGAAGCCTGCGTCAGCATCCTTGATGGTGTAATCGTTCAGCAGCTCATTCTCGTTGGTAACAGTCTCGGAACCTGCAACATCACGCATATCAAAGCCGGTCTCTTCGTCGTCGAAGTTCTGGCGCATATCGATCTCGTTGCCATCCTTGTCCTGGACCACAACGTCCATACCCAGAGACTGCAGCTCCTTCAGCATAACGCGGAAGGACTCGGGGATGCCGGGCTGCGGGATAGGTTCGCCCTTGACAATGGCCTCGTAGGTCTTGACACGGCCCTCAACGTCATCGGACTTGACGGTCAGGATCTCCTGCAGGGTGTAAGCGGCACCGTAAGCTTCCAGAGCCCAGACTTCCATCTCGCCGAAGCGCTGACCGCCGAACTGAGCCTTGCCGCCCAGAGGCTGCTGGGTGACCAGAGAGTAGGGGCCGGTGGAACGGGCATGGATCTTATCATCGACCAGGTGATGCAGCTTGAGGTAGTACATATAACCAACGGTAACGCGGTTATCGAACTTCTCGCCGGTACGGCCATCGTAAACGGTGGTCTTGCCATCACGATCCAGCTCGATCTTGGAGAAGTCGATGATGTGGCCCTTCTCACCCATGATCTTGGGCAGCTTGGTGGGATATGCGGGAGCATTCTCACCGTGCCACAGCTCACGGGCGGTATCGAAGGTATCGCCGATGTCGTTCTCACGCGCGGAATCGAACACGGGGGTCATAACCTTGATGCCGCATGCTTGGCAGCGTAGCCCAAGTTGACTTCCAGCACCTGACCGATATTCATACGGGAAGGAACGCCCAGGGGGTTCAGCACGATGTCCAGCGGGGTGCCGTCGGGCAGGTAGGGCATATCCTCCTGCGGCAGGATGCGGGAAACAACACCCTTGTTGCCGTGACGGCCTGCCATCTTATCGCCGACGCTGATCTTACGCTTCTGAGCGATGTAGCAGCGGACGACCTCGCGGACACCGGGCTGCAGCTCATCGCTGTTCTCAGGAGTAAAGACCTTGACATCCACGATGATGCCGTACTCGCCGTGAGGCACACGCAGAGAGGTATCACGGACTTCGCGGGCCTTCTCGCCAAAGATGGCGCGGAGCAGGCGCTCCTCAGCGGTCAGCTCGGTCTCACCCTTCGGGGTGACCTTGCCGACCAGGATGTCGCCGCTCTTGACCTCGGGCACCGATGCGGATGATGCCGCGCTCGTCCAGATCCTTCAGGGCATCCTCGGAGACGTTGGGGATATCACGGGTGATCTCCTCAGGTCCGAGCTTGGTGTCACGGGACTCGGTCTCGTACTCTTCAATATGGATCGAGGTGTACACATCCTCGCGGACGATCTTCTCGTTCAGCAGGACAGCGTCCTCGTAGTTGTAGCCCTCCCAGGTCATAAAGCCGATCAGGGCGTTCTTACCCAGAGAGATCTCACCGTTGCGCATTGCGGGGCCGTCGGCCAGCACCTGACCGGCCTTGACGCTCTCGCCCACTTCAACGATGGGGCGCTGGTTGATGCAGGTGCCTGCATTGGAGCGGGCAAACTTGACCAGCGGGTAGTTGTCCACGCCGCCCTGTGCATTGCGGACGGTGACGTGGTCGGCATCCATCTTCTCAACGATACCGTCGTTCTTTGCCAGAACAGCGGTGCCGGAGTCGGTGGCAGCCTTGTATTCCATACCGGTAGCACGATGGGCTGCTGGGTGACCATCAGAGGCACTGCCTGACGCTGCATGTTGGAGCCCATCAGAGCACGGTTACAGTCATCGTTCTCCAGGAAGGGGATGCAGGCGGTCGCAACAGAGACCATCATTCGGGGCGAAACGTCCATATAATCGACCTTATCGGCATCGATCTCCAGGATGTCATCGCGGCGGCGGGCAGAAACGCGGGGACGGATGAAATGCTTGGTCTCATCCAGAGGCTCGTTGGCCTGAGCAACAACGTACTCGTCCTCAACGTCAGCGGTCATATACTCCACTTCATCGGTAACGACCTGATCGATCAGCTTGCCGTTTTCGTCGTAAGTCTTTTTGACCTTGCGATAGGGAGCCTCAACGAAGCCGTACTCGTTGATCTTGCGTAGGATGCCAGATAGGAGATCAGACCGATGTTGGGGCCTTCAGGGGTCTCAATGGGGCACATACGGCCATAGTGGCTGTAGTGAACGTCACGGACCTCGAAACCTGCGCGGTCACGGCTCAGACCGCCGGGGCCCAGAGCAGACAGACGGCGCTTGTGGGTCAGCTCGGCCAGCGGGTTGTTCTGGTCCATGAACTGAGACAGCGGAGAGGAGCCGAAGAATTCCTTGATGGCGGCGACCACAGGACGGATGTTGATCAGTGCCTGCGGGGTGATAACGCTCTGATCCTGGCTCTGCAGGGTCATGCGCTCACGGATGACACGCTCCATGCGGGAGAAGCCGATGCGGAACTGGTTCTGCAGCAGCTCACCAACGCTGCGGATGCGGCGGTTGCCAGATGGTCGATATCATCGGTGGTGCCAACGCCGTGGCCCAGACCGTTCAGGTAGTTGATGGAGGACAGGATGTCCTTCACGGTGACGGTGCGGCCGATCAGCTGGTCGTGGTTGCGGCGGAGCATTTCCTTCTGCTCCTCCACATCAGAGGTGGTGTCGAGGATCTTCTTGATCTCATCAAAGGAGCAGCGCTCGTTGATGCCGCACTCCTTGACATCAAAGGAGAAGAAGCCCTGTGCGTCCACACAGCCGTTGGTGATGACCTTAACCTTCTTGCCCTCGATGCTCAGAATAACGGTATCCACACCGGCGGCATCTGCCTTCTCGGCCAGCTCACGGGTGATCTTGCCCTTGGCCTCAACGATGATCTCGCCGGTCAGGGGAGCAACGATGTTCTCAGCGGCAACAAAGCCGGTGATGCGGCGGGCCAGAGACAGCTTCTTGTTCATCTTGTAGCGGCCGAAACGAGACAGGTCGTAGCGGCGCGGATCGAAGAACAGCATGTTGATCTGGTTGGTAGCGGACTCCACCGTGGGGGGCTCGCCGGGACGCAGCTTGCGGTAGACCTCCAGCAGGCCCTCGTCCTGATTCTTGGTGGTGTCCTTCTCCAGAGTGGCCAGGATGCGCTCATCCTCGCCGAAGAAGTTCAGGATCTCCTCATCAGAGGAAAGGCCCAGCGCACGGCACAGCACGGTGACGGGCAGCTTGCGGTTCTTATCGATACGGACATAGAACACGTTGGCGGCATCGGTCTCGTACTCCAGCCATGCACCGCGGTTGGGGTTCATGGTTGCGCTGTACAGGTCGTTGCCTACCTTATCTTTGGCATCTCCGTAGAATACGCCGGGAGAACGGACCAGCTGGCTGACGATGGCACGCTCGGCACCGTTGATCACAAAGGTGCCCGCATCGGTCATCAGCGGGAAGTCGCCCATGAAAATTTCCTGGTCCTTGACCTCGCCGGTCTCCTTGTTCAGCAGACGGGCAGTCACACGCAGGGGGGCAGCGTAGGTCACGTCGCGCTCCTTGCACTCCTTGATGCTGTACTTGGGCTCCTTATCCAGACGGAAGTCCACGAAGCTCAGCGCCAGGTTACCGGTGTAGTCCTCAATGGTGCCGATGTCGTGGAAGACCTCTTTCAGGCCCTCGTCCAGGAACCACTGGTAAGAGTTCTTCTGGACCTCGATCAGGTTCGGCATACTGATACTTCGTCGATGTGGGAGAAGCTCATGCGCTCGGTTTTGCCGAGCTTTACGGGCTTGACTTTCATCATAAAATCAACCACTCCTTACTTTTATACTCTACGGATATTGCGTTATACGGTCAGATTTGAGCACACACACATAAATCGACCGTATCCTCCAAGGAAGTTCGTCGCTTTTCACAAACTTTTCGGTCAACACCTGTCCAGCTGCTTCCAGTGCAGCTCCTTTTGGCGCACTAGG
>ENA-OQAZ01001471-OQAZ01001471.1-human-gut-metagenome-genome-assembly--contig:-NODE-1471-length-11187-cov-1.536347_pt1 | contig 11187 bp, 12 predicted proteins | sample MGYA00242737_ERZ504531 | MGnify/ENA primary metagenome ERZ504531 (study PRJEB26092, sample SAMD00036244) | human gut metagenome | host: Homo sapiens | study: EMG produced TPA metagenomics assembly of...
GGAGAAGCGTTCCGGGAATTTCTGGAGTGGTCTGCCCGACACGGGGTGCAGGAGACGGCGGAGATGATCTTTGACGTTTGCATTGTCGGTTTGAGGGAGAGCCGCGGATGATATGACGGTGCTGGTGGGCGGAATATACGGGTAAAGGTAATCACAAATGCACAAAGATTTTAGATATCATTACAGGAAAAACAGCGGAGAAGAAAATGGCAGGAAAAACAGCAGTGAAAACAGATGTAAAAGCGGGCAGATTTCGGCAGAAAGTTCTTAGCTTTATGAAGAAAAATCATATGACAGACCGGGGAGACAGCGTCCTGGCGGCAGTGTCGGGGGGCGCGGACTCGGTCTGCCTGCTTTTGCTTTTGCATGAGATGGCGGCGGAGCTTGGAATTAAAGTCTTTGCATTTCATATGAACCATGGGATCCGCGGAGCGGAGGCTGACCGGGATGAGCAGTTTGTGATGGAACTCTGTGAGCGGTTAAATATTCCGCTCACCGTGGCGCATGAGAAAGTGGAAGAATATGCAGCGGAACGTGGTTTATCGGGCGAAGAAGCAGGGCGGATCCTGAGATATCATCATTTGGGAGAGACTGCGGAAAAGTATCAATGCGCGAAGATCGCTGTCGCACATCATGAAGATGATGATGCGGAGACGGTGCTTTTGAATCTGTTCCGGGGAAGCGGACTTGCCGGACTTTCCGGGATCCGGCCGGTGCGGGAGAATATTATCCGGCCGTTATTATGTGTTTCACGGAAAGAAATTGAGGAATACTTAAATGAGCAGGAGCTTTCCTGGTGCGAAGACTCCACAAATAAGGAAAATGACTACACTCGGAACAAGATCCGAAATGAACTTCTGCCCTGGGTGACAGAGAATATAAACAGCCGGGCAGCAGAACATATTCTGGCGGTGTCGGAGTTTGCGACGCAGGCAGACGCATATTCTGAGATGGAAGCAGAGAGAATTCTGGAAGAAAGCTGTTCAAAAAGAAGAGAAGAGGGGAAACAGCCAAATTCCAAAAATGCGGGGGAAGCAGATGGAAAAGAGCCTGGGACAGGTCAGAGCTCGAAAGTGGCAGAAAATGAGATGAAAATGTGTACAAAAATAAACACAGACATTTTCGATCCACAGCCCGAGATCCTGAAAACCTACATCGTCCGCCGCATGATCCTAAACGCCGCAGGGAAAGCGAAGGATATCACGGAACGCCATATCCGCTCCGTAATGGATCTCTCCGGTCCGGGTGGTGGGCATACTGTAGACCTGCCATATGGTCTCAAAGCGGTGCGTGGATATGAGACATTAGGGATCGTACAGAACAAAAATCCATCGCAAATGTCTGAGTCAGATCAGAAGCAGGAGAGAAAACCAGTTTTTGAAAATAAAATCAATCTGGAAACAGATATGGATGAGATTCTGGACCTGGGCGGAACACACATCCGCTCCATGCCGTCCACCGGGAAAAAGAGCTGGAAATTCCGAAAAACCAGTATACGAAATGGTTTGACTATGATAAAATAAACGTTGGATTATCCATAAGATACAGGAAAAATGGGGATTATCTCACACTTTCCGGGGGTGGAAAAAAGAAGCTCCGCAGGTATATGATCGATGAAAAGATCCCGGAAAACGAGCGGGACCGGATCCCGGTCCTTGCAGATGGAGACCATGTATTATGGGTAGTCGGATACCGAATCAGTGATTATTATAAAATAACAGATGAGACTGAGCACATCCTGGAGGCGGAGGTGATCCTGCCTGGTGGGGGAGAGCCGGAAGGCAGCAGACAGGCAGGCATCTGGAATTGCAAAGGAGAAGACCATGGCTGATAAAATTCGTGTATTATTAAATGAAGAAGAAGTTGACAGGCGGATCAAAGAGATCGCGGAGCAGATCAACAAGGACTATGAGGGAAAAGCGGTTCATCTGATCTGTATCTTAAAGGGCGGTGTATTCTTTACCTGTGAGCTTGCAAAGCGCCTGACTGTCCCGGTTACACTGGACTTTATGTCCGTGTCCAGCTACGGCAGCGGCACAGAGTCCTCCGGCGTTGTAAAGATCATCAAAGATCTGGACCAGCCGCTTGAGGGAAAGAATGTCCTGATCGTGGAGGATATTATCGATTCCGGACGCACACTTGCGTACCTTATCGATATTTTACACAAGAGAAATCCGAACTCCATCCACTTATGCACTCTGCTTGACAAGCCGGAGCGCCGCGTAAAGAAACAGGTAAAAGTTGATTACACCTGCTTTACGATCCCGGATGAGTTCGTTGTAGGCTATGGCCTCGATTATGACCAGAAATACCGCAACCTTCCGTTCATCGGCGTTGTGGAGCAGCAGTAAGGAGGCACCCCAAGTTGAAACAGAACCAGCAGTTCCGCGGAATCGGTCTCGTCCTGCTTGTGATCGCGCTTATCACATTCGCGTCAAGCCTGACGAGCCAGGGGAGCTTATTCAGCCAGGAGATGACCCACCAGGAATTCATGGTGGCCGTGGAGAATAAGACCATCGAATCCGTAGACATCAATCAGAACCAGCAGCCGCCGACCGGAATCCTGGATATATTGCTGAAAAGCGGAGACCGGGCAGTTGTCGCAGTGTCCGATGTAAAAGAAGCAGAAAAACTTCTCCGGGAAAACTCTATCGACTATATTGTCGAGAATGTTCCACAGGAGAATTACCTGATGTCCGTTATCATCCCGGTAGCATTGAGCGCTGTGGTCATCATGTTCATGTTTATGTTCATGAACGCGAGACTCGGCGGTGGCGGCGGCGGAAACTCCAAGATGATGAATTTTGGAAAGAGCCGCGCGAAGATGAGCCGGACAAATTCCGTGAACTTCTCAAAGGTCGCAGGTCTTGAGGAGGAGAAGGAAGAACTCGAAGAGATCGTTGATTTCTTGAAGAATCCGAAGAAATATACGGATGTGGGCGCGAGGATCCCGAAGGGAGTGATCCTTGTGGGCCCTCCGGGAACCGGTAAGACACTTCTTGCGAAGGCGGTTGCCGGTGAGGCCGGTGTCCCGTTCTTCTCCATCTCCGGATCGGACTTCGTAGAGATGTTCGTCGGTGTCGGCGCATCCCGTGTCCGCGACCTTTTCGAGGACGCAAAGAAGAACGCGCCGTGTATCGTCTTTATTGATGAGATCGATGCCGTTGCGAGACGCCGCGGTACCGGTATGGGCGGCGGACATGACGAGCGCGAGCAGACCTTAAACCAGCTCCTCGTTGAGATGGACGGTTTCGGCGTCAATGAAGGAATTATCGTTATGGCGGCGACAAACCGTGTAGATATTCTGGATCCGGCGATCTTGAGACCGGGCCGTTTTGACCGGAAGGTCGGAGTCGGAAAACCGGATATCCGCGGACGTGAGGAGATCTTAAAGGTCCACTCCAAAGAAAAGCCGCTGGGCGACGATGTAGATTTGACAAGAGTGGCACAGACCACAGCCGGATTTACGTCGGTCGGCGATCTGGAAAACCTCTTAAATGAGGCGGCAATTCTCGCTGCAAAGCAGTCCCGCCGCTATATTCTCCAGGCTGATATCGATCAGGCATTCGTGAAGGTCGGAATCGGTGCGGAGAAGAAGAGCAAGGTGATCTCCGAGAAGGAGAAGAAGATCACGCTTACCATGAGACGGGCCACGCGATCCTGTTCCATGAACTCCCGGATGTTGGTCCGGTCCACACGATCTCCATCATCCCGACCGGCATGGGCGCGGCTGGATACACGATGCCGCTTCCGGAGAAGGACGAGATGTTCAACACGAAGAACAAAATGCTGGAGACCATCATGGTTTCTCTCGGTGGACGGATCGCTGAGGAGATCATCTTCGGCGATGTGACCACCGGTGCCTCCCAGGACATCAAGCAGGCATCCGCGATCGCCCGGGCGATGGTGACCCAGTACGGTATGTCTGAGAAGCTTGGAATGATCAACTATGGCAGTGATGATGACGAGGTGTTCATCGGAAGAGATCTTGCGCATACGAGATCCTACGGCGAGCGTGTTGCCTCCGATATCGACAGCGAGGTAAAGCGGATCATCGACGAGTGCTATGCGAAGGCGAAACAGATCATTCTGGAGCATGAGGATATTCTCCATAAGTGTTCTGCGCTGCTGATCGAGAAAGAGAAGATCGGTCAGGCGGAGTTTGACCGTTTATTTACAGGTGCTGAGGAAAAGTCTGCAGCAACAGAATAAATTTCTGCGTCGGTGGTTCCCTGGGCAGCAGAAAAAGAAAGACTTAGAAATGCTTTGACGGGTCATTTTGAGTAAAACTTTAGAAACTTAAATAAATCGACGTTTGTGCAAGAGAAATACAGCCAAACGTCGATTTTTTGCTTGAAATGATAAAAATGCATAAAGAAAAATGGACCAGTGGCAGAATGAACAAAAAATATTTTCATGTTTTTAAATGTTTGTGCACACTTATCCGGATTCCTATGCTATATTACTACACGTAACCCCCCAATACATTATATAGTTTTTGCTATACCCCATAAGAGACATAATACCTTTTCCGGAAGAAGGCCAGTGGTTCCCCCCGCTGGCTTTCTTTCTGTCCATTTTTAGACAAAAGACCTGAAATTTTTGCCGCAGTTCAGAGCGGCTGGTTTCAGGTCTTTCTATTTTCGGGTCTATCTATTTTCAGAAAAAAACGTGCAAACAGGTGTGCAATCCTGTATAATAACACTTGTGAGTGAAGTAAATGAAAACAGATATCAGTCATACGGCTGCGTGCTGACCGGGCAGCCGTTTCAGATCAGTAAGGGAGGCCATTCAAAATATGTTGAAGGCGGCACTTTTCAGTGATGGGACAAAAGAGTACCGCATCCCGGAAGAACCGGAGTGCGGGGAGCAGGTAACGATCAGGTTCCGGACTGAAGCCGGGGATGTGGATCGTGTGTATGCGGTGGTCCGGGATGCCGTAAGCCGGGAAGAGGGCAGGCGGCTGGAGCTTAAGAAAAAGGAATCCATCGGAAGATTTGATTTCTATGAGACAGAGATTTTAGTGGGGGAGACCCCGCTGCGATATGATTTTGAAGCGGTAAAGGGGAGCGAGGTCTGCCATTACAATCGTCTCGGCGTTCTGGAGGCCGGCGGCATGGATGCGCCTTTCGTGATCACACCGGGATTCCATGTACCGGAATGGGCGAAGGGTGCCCTGATGTACCAGATCTTCGTGGACCGGTTTAACAACGGCGATCCGACGAACGATGTTCTGGGGGACGAGTATGTCTACATCGGATTCCCGGTGACGAAGGTGGAAAAATGGGATGAGCGGCTTTCGGTTCTCGATGTGGACCGGTTTTACGGCGGTGATATTCAGGGGATCTGGGATAAGTTAGACTATCTTCAGAGTCTGAAGGTGGAGGTCCTCTATCTGAGTCCGGTGTTCGTGTCTCCGTCGAACCATAAGTACGACTGTCAGGATTACGAGCATATCGATCCGCATTACGGCGTGATCGTAAAGGATGAGGGCGGGCTTGTGACGGGAGACGCGTCAGACAACGGGAATGCGAAGCGGTATTCCGTGCGCACCTCTGACCGGGAAAATCTGGAGGCCAGCGATGAGTTTTTTGTCCGCTTTGTGCAGGAGTCCATAAGAGGGGGATGCGGATTATCCTGGACGGCGTGTTCAACCACTGCGGTTCCTTCAATAAATGGATGGACCGGGAGAAGATCTATGAGAAGGACGGCGGGTATGAGCCGGGGGCTTACCTGACAGCGGACAGTCCGTACCGGGATTTCTTCCTGTTCGGAGATCAGGACGGATGGCCGGACAATGATTCCTACGAAGCTGGTGGGGACATAATACGCTGCCGAAGTTAAATTACGAGGGATCCAAGAAGCTGTACCAGTATGTGCTGGACATCGCGAAACGCTGGCTCTCCCCGCCATACTCCATCGATGGCTGGAGACTTGACGTGGCGGCGGATCTCGGGCATTCACCGGAGATGAACCACCGGTTCTGGAGAGATTTCCGGAAGACGGTGAAGGAGGTGAACCCGGACGCGCTGATCCTGGCGGAACATTATGGGGACGCTTCAGACTGGCTTTCCGGGGATCAGTGGGACACGGTGATGAATTACGATGCGTTCATGGAGCCGATCTCCTGGTTCCTCACAGGCCTTGAGAAGCACAGCGAGCGGAAGGATGAGCACCTGCTCCACAACAGCCAGGCGTTTATGTGCTCCATGCTTTCCAATATGAGCCGGATGCAGACGGGATCGCTATACGCGGCGATGAATGAGCTTTCGAACCACGATCACTCGAGATTCCTTACGAGAACGAACCGCATGGTGGGACGGCTTTATAAGCCGGGAGGACGCTGAGAACGCAGAAAAAGGCATCAATTACGGAACATTCCGCTCCGGCGCCCTGATCCAGATGACATGGCCGGGGGCTCCGACGATCTATTACGGGGATGAGGCCGGTGTCTGCGGCTGGACAGATCCGGACAACCGGAGAACGTTCCCGTGGGGAAAGGAAGATCTGGAGCTCACGGAATTCCACCGGTATCTGACGGGGATTCGGAACAGGACTCCTGCGTTCAGGCGGGGCGCGTTTAAGTCGCTGTTGGCGGAGAACGGCATGATCGCTTACGGAAGGTTCGACGCAGACGAGCAGGGAGTCGTCGTGGTGAACAGCGAGGACTATGCACAGAGAGTCCGGATCCCGGTATGGGAAGCGGAGGTGACCGCAGATGCCATGGTCCGTGTGATGCTCACGGACGCGAAGCGCTACAATGTAGGAAGCCTGAAATACCCGGTGGTGGATGGTGTGATGGAAGTGGAGCTTCCGGGAAATGGAGCGATGATCTTTATCGCGCGGAGTTCTGGGCAGGATGATGAAAAAACTGCTTGATTTTTGAATTAATGTATGGTATCATTTTGAATTGTCAGAATGATATGGGCGGATTCCCGAGTGGCCAAAGGGGACAGACTGTAAATCTGCTGCAACTTGCTTCGGTGGTTCGAATCCACCTCCGCCCATTAAATAGGTATTGATTTTTCGATATTTATTTTGTATAATTAAAAAGCATCGTCGCGGGGTGGAGCAGTCTGGAAGCTCGTCGGGCTCATAACCCGAAGGTCGTAGGTTCAAATCCTGCCCCCGCAATTATGCCCAGATAGCTCAGTTGGTAGAGCAGAGGACTGAAAATCCTCGTGTCGCTGGTTCGATTCCAGCTTTGGGCATTACAACTTCATAGTTGTATGGGATATTAGCTCAGTCGGTAGAGCACTTGACTTTTAATCAAGTTGTCCGGGGTTCGAATCCCCGATGTCTCATTAAGTTGCGGAAGCCGAGAGGTTTCCGCTTTTTAGTATTCTAAAGTTTGCTAAAAAAGAGGTTGCTGCACATTTCACACAGCAACCTCTTTTTAGGTTAAAGTATATGTTGTTGAAAGTCGAAGATCAGTTTGATTTTGTCGGAATGAACTGTGCAATGCGTCCGGCGAAATCAGCGATATTCTGAGTCTGAAGGATCACACGGCCAGGACCGGTAAGCTTTGTGAGGAAGAGACCTTCGCCGCCGAAAAAGATGTTTCCAAGGCCTTTGATCGTCTCAACTTCATATTTTACGGTTTTCTCGAACGCAACGATATTTCCTGTATCAACTTTGATCACTTCGCCCGGTGCAAGCTGTTTCTCGACAACATCGCCGTCGATTTCGAGAAAGGCCATTCCGGAACCGGAGATGGATTCAAGGATGAAGCCTTCGCCGCCAAACAGTCCGGAAGTAAATTTCTTTGTGAAGGTGACATCAAGATTTACAGAATCCTGTGCGCAGAGGAATGCACCTTTCTGGCAGATCATGCCGCCGTTTTCTGCCGCGTCGATCGGAAGAACCTGACCAGGTACAGTTGACGCAAATGCGATCGTGGCACCCGGAGCATCCGCACGGTAGGTAGCCATAAACATGGATTCACCGGCAAACATGCGGCCAAGACCTTTCATAAATCCGCCGCGTGTGTTTGTGGACATGGAAATCCCTTCAGACATCCAGGACATTCCGCCGGACTGTGTATACATGGTTTCGCCTGGAGCATCAAATTTGATCTCAACTGCAGGGATAGTTGTGCCAATAATTCTGTATTTCATAGGATCCTCTCTTTCTGGCGTATTGAACGATGAAAATACGCTTGTATTGCTGTATCCAAAAGATACACAAGGGTGAACAAATATATTATATCATACTCTGCCGATAGTTACAGAAGAAATACTGGAATGAAATTTACATGAAATTTACAGTGAAAAATCCTGTTTATGAAAATAACAAAATGATAACATGTTTACAGTTTCCTTAAATATGGGGGTGCTCGCTTGTGTGAAAAAATTATGGATGATAGAATATCGGTAACAAGTTCAGTGACAGGCGAGTTCAGTTTTGGAAAAAGAAGGTGGCAAGGTGAAAAAGATTTGGATGATGACGGCAGCTTTAGGACTAGGAATCTGGCTGACAGGGTGTTCGCCGGCTTTTGTTCCGGTAGAAGATCCGAGTGAGCCACAGACAGAGGAACGAAATAGTCCTGAAACGGAAAAAGAAGATCAGAGGGAAAATCTGGCCTTTCAGCCACTTTCGAAGGAAGAACGTCGGTGGATCGTAACAGAATTGGAATCCTTTGATGGAGATCATAAATTTTCGGATATGGATCCGGAAAAGGCAGCATCCTGCGGCGGAGAGATCCGGGATGCGTATGATTTTGTTGGACGGGAGACGGAAAATGGTTACGGGTATGTCCTGGGATTTCGAAAAGGCAAGGAGGATCCGCTGAAAGATCTCAGCATTTACAGCATTGATGATGTGATCGAGGCTGAAAAGTGGAACGAGGACGAAAGTATTTTTGAAAAAGTATATACTTTCGAAAATGTTTATGAAATGTATTACACGGAAGCAAAGGATGTTCTGTTTTTTGTTCCGAGCGGAATAGAAAGAACCGGAAGAACTCAGAAAAGCGTTTACATATAGCCTCTGTGACGGTGACGAGGGGGTCCGGTATCTGGAGACTGTAAAGAAGCGCGGCGTGCGGATGTCACCACCGGAGGACGGCGGATATCTTACCGTCCGAAGATTTGAAGATGCAGAGGTACTGGAGGAATATATTCCTTTGACTGAGGATCAAGAGAAAGAGATCACCGGCTCGGATGAGATCATTGATCCGGTCATGTATGGAATAGATGGGATCACATATGCGGCAAGCCAGGAAATTTATGAGTCAGAAAACCCGGATCCGGATGAGATCACGGTTCCGGCATTAAAAATTGCAGAGGAAAAAATGTGAATTTCAGACGGTCGGAACGGAAGACATGAAAGAAATTACAAGTGCGGAACTTGAGGTGGTCCCGATTTCCAAAGAGCTGGAGAAAAACACCGATTTGGCGCGCAAAGATTCTGCTGACTCGGAGGTCGTAGGGATTTCCGAGATGCTGCAGGATCCGGAATTGTTAAAAAGGCTGGAGGAGATCCTGGCGGGGGCATCTTTTGATGAAGCGAAAGAATGTCCGTATAACGGGATCCTGACGCTGACAAAGGCGGATGGGACACAGGTAGTGGTGAGACTGGCATCGGACGGATGCGATTCGATGGTTTATGGCAGCTATAGCTTTTATCAGGCAGCCGGGGGTGAAGTCGCGGAAATTTGGGATATGTTTCCGGAGGTAAAAGCGGAGATTGTAAAGTAAGCCGGCGTTTGTAGTATTGACATTTCTTATGGAATACAGACAGATATTAGACTGGGTGAACAAAGAAGACTGGAGTGCATTATTGGATGTAGGACAGTCGCAGATTGAGAAACTTCTCTCGGAGCAAAAGAAAAAATATTTTATAACGAATGCGGATGCGAATTTGACGGACAACTCCCAGTTCATTGCAGGCGGATGGGAAACAGGAGAATAAAAATTTTGAATTACAGAAAAGAAAAACAGCCGGGACTTTTAGAACGGCTGACAGAATATGCGGGCTCGGATGCGTATCCATTTCATATGCCGGGACATAAAAGACGGGAGATTACGGATGGGATCCCGGGGGGATTTCCGGACCCGTATGGGATCGATATCACGGAGATCGATGGGTTTGACAACCTGCATCATGCGGAAGGAATTTTGAAGGACGCCATGGATGAGGCGGCTGCGATCTACGGGACGGACCGGTCCTGGTATCTTGTGAATGGGAGTACCTGCGGGATTTTAAGTGCAGTTTTTGCGACTACGGAAAACGGCGGAAAGATCCTGACAGCGAGAAACTGTCATAAGGCGGTGTACCATGCGATCTGCCTGAACCGGCTGGAGGCGGAGTATCTGTATCCGGAGGAGATCACGGAATTCGGGATCAATGGAGGAATCCGTGCGGAGGATGTGAGAAAAGCGCTTGAAAAGGATGCGATGCACTGTGCGGGAAATTCGGGGGATGTGAGAGGAAAAATCACGAAAATCCAGGCAGTGCTCATCACATCCCCAACCTATGAAGGCGTGGTGTCGGATATCCGGGCGATCGCGGATGCGGCTCATGAATACGGGATCCCATTGATCGTCGATGAGGCGCATGGGGCACATCTGGAGTATGCAGATCAGTGTCACAGCTTTCCGAAATCGGCGTTGGAATACGGGGCTGATATCGTGATCCAGAGCCTTCATAAGACGTTGCCATGCTTTACACAGACGGCAATCCTGCATGTGAAGGGAAAGTTTGTGGATCAGGACAGAGTTTCGAGGTATTTGTCCATGTTTCAGACGTCCAGCCCGTCATACCTTTTTATGGCTGGGATGGAGCGGTGCATCCGGTATATGGATGGGGACGGAAGAAATGAGATGGTCCGGTATGAGAAAAGACTGGAGCGCTTTATGGAGCGGATGGAAGGACTTCAGGTACTTGAGGTTCTGGACCGGGAAATCTGTGGGAAATATCGGACTGTGGCCGGATGGGATCCGTCGAAGATCGTGGTTTCCACGATGCGCGCAGAGGATTTTCACGGGGAAGAGCTGGCGGAGACACTGCGGAGAAAATACCATCTTGAGATGGAGATGACAGCGCCGGAGTATGTGATCGCGATGACGTCGCTGATGGACACGGAAGAAGGATTTGAGCGGCTTGGAACGGCGCTGCTGGAGATTGACGGGGCGCTGAGACGCCGCACGGATCGACGAAGGAGAAGCAGCTAGTGAGACTCCAGAA
>ENA-OQAZ01001472-OQAZ01001472.1-human-gut-metagenome-genome-assembly--contig:-NODE-1472-length-11179-cov-1.529497_pt1 | contig 11179 bp, 12 predicted proteins | sample MGYA00242737_ERZ504531 | MGnify/ENA primary metagenome ERZ504531 (study PRJEB26092, sample SAMD00036244) | human gut metagenome | host: Homo sapiens | study: EMG produced TPA metagenomics assembly of...
ATTGTTTTTCATAATGATTCTTCCTCTCTTTGTCCGCAGGTGTTTCGTTACTGTAACGGTATATTTTCTATGATGTCTCTTTCTGCGGTACGATACATCTTACTACGAAAGCTGTGTTTTTACTATGTTTTTTTTTATGAATTTTTCCTTAAACTTTTCCCTGGGCTTATTTCTAAAAATGATCTTTTTCTTCTTTTTTGCGCCGTTTCATAATAAACAGTAAAATGATACCTATCAGGATCCCGATGATCCCTATAGCCACTGTGATCACAAAACCGGTGCGGATCAGGTACCAGAAGGGTCCTTTTTTGGACGCAGATATCGGCAGTTCTGGTTCTGCCTGCGTTGTAAGTTCTTCGGCAGACTCTTCATTAACTTCCTGTGCCTGATATACAGCATGAAGTTCATAATGATCAGGTTCTTTTAAGATGACCTCACCTTTGTAAACAACTTCTACATCTTTCAAAAGGCGTTCCCCTAATGCAATGGCATTCCGGCAAAGCTGGCCATCTTCATCTGTAAATGGTTCTCCGCTCCAGACCATAGAAGTGATGTGGTATGCCTGGTCAGACAGTCCGAGACTGTCAAGGATAAGAGAACCTTTTTTTGCGGTTTCTTCAAGAAGGTGGTCAGCTTCTGCTGAAATAATAATATTTTCCAGCTGAAATTCATCTGCCCCATAAGAATAGAAAGTAACTGGCAGATATAAGTCGTCTTTCCATTGTTCATTTATAGTTTGGATTTCTGTTTTATGGAGTGATCCGGATAATTGTGCTGGTGTTTCTTCTTGGTTTTCTCTTAGCTGACTCTCTGTTATCGTTGCTTCTGGTAAATTTGGCTGCGGAAAAGGTGTTTTGGCATTGATCGTTTCCGGGATCACTTCCCCATCTTCCAGGCCAAGATAGCGTACCTGTTTTTCCAGGGGTACTCGTGTTTCTTTCTCCTGCTTTTTCTTCCAGCTCCCATTCTGTCAGCTGATATTTAATTCCATCTTCATCTTCATAAAATGCATCCGGTTCTTCAAAATCTGCGGCTTCTTCCCTGGTCAGTTTTTTTGAAAAGGTAATATTTTTTGTTTCCTGTGCCAGTATGGGGGATGTCTGGATCGTACACATCATACACACTATAAAACACATAAATGTTAAAAGCTTTATACTATTGTTTTTTTTCTTCATACCTTGCTCTCCTTTGTAAAATATGTTTCATATGGTCTTTTGACCCTGGTATCTTCATATTTAATTGTCAAGGTACAAAGTAAAAATTGGATAATTTTGGAAATTACCGAAAATAATGAAAATAATGAAAACCATGAAGCCTGTAACAGGCTGCAGAAGTAACTGTAAATCTTATTATACGGAGGGGGAGCCATTTTGTCAAAGGGAAGCGGATAAATTTTTTACATAAAATTAGCACTCACATCTTGACAGTGCTAATAACTGGTGTTATAGTACGCATAGAACAAAAAAAACAAGACAACAAACGCACTGTTCCGGAAAGGGGAGTGGGCATATGAATATTAATAAATTTACACAGAAATCAATGGAAGCAGTTCAGAACTGCGAAAAGCTGGCATATGAATATGGGAACCAGCAGATCGACCAGCCGCATCTGCTGTACAGTCTGCTGGCACTGGAAGACAGCCTGATCATGAAACTGATCACGAAAATGGCAATCCAGGGTGACATGTTTAAAAATGAGGCAAAGCAGGCTATAGAGAAACTGACCAAGGTAAGCGGAGGCGGTCAGCTGTATATCAGCAATGACTTAAATAAAGTCTGATCAATGCAGAAGATGAAGCAAAATCCATGGGAGATGAATACGTTTCTGTAGAGCATCTTTTCTTGGCTCTGTTAAAACAGCCTTCTAAGGAAATGAAGGATCTGTTTAAAACCTATGGCATTACTAGGGAAAAGTTTCTTCAGGCACTTTCCACTGTAAGAGGAAATCAGAGAGTGGTAAGCGATAATCCGGAGGCAACTTATGATACATTACAGAAATATGGCTACGATCTGGTAGAACGTGCCAGAGACCAGAAACTGGATCCGGTCATTGGCCGTGACAGCGAGATCAGAAATGTAGTCCGTATCCTTTCACGAAAGACGAAAAACAATCCGGTCCTGATCGGTGAACCTGGTGTTGGTAAAACAGCTGTTGTAGAAGGCCTGGCTCAGAGGATTGTCCGTGGTGACGTTCCTGACGGCCTGAAGGATAAGAAGCTGTTTGCCCTGGATATGGGTTCTCTGGTAGCCGGTGCTAAATATAGAGGCGAATTTGAGGAACGTCTGAAAGCTGTTCTGGAAGAAGTAAAGAAGAGCGAAGGACAGATCATCCTGTTCATTGATGAGCTGCACACCATTGTAGGCGCAGGTAAGACAGAGGGATCTATGGATGCCGGAAATATGTTAAAGCCTATGCTTGCAAGAGGTGAACTTCACTGCATCGGTGCAACTACATTAAATGAATACCGTCAGTACATTGAAAAAGATGCTGCTCTGGAACGCCGTTTCCAGCCGGTTATGGTAGCAGAGCCTACAGTAGAAGATACCATTTCCATTCTTCGTGGCTTAAAAGAGCGTTACGAAGTTTACCACGGTGTAAAGATCGCAGACTCTGCACTGGTAAGTGCAGCAGTGCTTTCCGACCGTTATATATCTGACCGTTTCCTTCCGGATAAGGCCATTGATCTGGTAGATGAGGCATGTGCCATGATCAAGACAGAACTTGACAGTATGCCGGCAGAACTGGATGAATTGTCACGTAAGATCATGCAGCTGGAGATCGAGGAAGCGGCTCTTAAGAAAGAAACAGACAGACTGAGCAAAGAACGTCTGGAAGACTTACAGAAAGAGCTGGCAGAGCTTCATGATAAATTCGCTGCCGGCAAAGCCCAGTGGCAGAATGAAAAAGCCAGTGTAGATAAGTTATCCAGTCTCCGTGAGGAGATCGAGCTGTGAACCGCCAGATTCAGGATGCACAGCAGAAATATGATCTGAACAAGGCTGCAGAGCTGCAGTACGGCAAGCTGCCTCAGCTGCAGAAAGAGCTGGAAGCAGAAGAAGAAAAGGTTAAAAATGAAGATCTCAGCCTGGTACATGAAAGTGTAACAGAAGATGAGATCGCCCGTATTGTATCCAAGTGGACAGGTATCCCCGTTGCAAAGCTGACAGAAAGTGAGCGCAGCAAGACTTTACACCTGGATGAAGTCCTTCACAAACGTGTAGTAGGACAGGACGAGGCAGTAGAAAAGGTTACAGATGCCATTATCCGTTCCAAAGCAGGTATCAAGGATCCTACAAAGCCTATTGGTTCTTTCCTGTTCTTAGGACCTACCGGTGTAGGTAAAACAGAGCTTGCAAAGGCACTGGCAGAGGCATTGTTCGATGATGAGTCCAATATGGTGCGTATTGATATGAGTGAGTACATGGAGAAGCATTCTGTGGCTCGTCTTATCGGAGCGCCTCCAGGTTATGTTGGCTATGATGAAGGTGGCCAGCTGACAGAAGCTGTACGCCGTAAACCTTACAGCGTTGTCCTCTTTGATGAAGTAGAAAAGGCACATCCGGATGTATTTAATGTACTGTTACAGGTACTGGATGATGGCCGTATCACTGATTCCCAGGGGCGTACTGTAGATTTTAAGAATACCATTATCATTCTTACTTCCAATATTGGTTCCCAGTATCTGTTGGAGGGAATTGATGAAAACGGCAATATCCGTGAAGAAGCGAGAAATATGGTCATGGGTGATCTGAAAGCCCACTTCAGACCTGAGTTTTTAAACCGTCTGGATGAAATGATCCTGTTTAAGCCTCTGACTAAGGATAATATCAGCCGTATTGTTGATCTGTGCGTAGCAGACCTGAATAAGCGTCTGGCTGACAGAGAGTTAAAGCTGCGTCTGACAGATGCTGCCAAGACTTTCATTACGGATCATGGATATGATCTGTATACGGTGCACGTCCTCTGAAGCGTTATCTGCAGAAAAATGTAGAAACGCTGGCTGCACGTATCATTCTTGCAGATCAGGTAAGCGAAGGTTCTGCTATTGTGATCGATGTTGCGCCTGAGGGAGATCATCTCAGTGCAAAAGCAGAGTAAATAGATAAAGCCACTGTGAAACAGGTAAAAATGTTTCGCAGCGGCTTATCTTGTTATGTGTTCTGCTCATTTTTTTCAAAAAGGCTTCTCAGGCATGTTTTTTGGCAGATCCCGAGTTCAAAAATCCTCCGGCAAGCAAGCTTGCATCGTATTTTTGGGTCTTTGATTATGGTATTATACAATGCATATAACATACATTATATAGTGAATAACCCCACATATTCCTATATTTTAATCCCAAAAATCTTCCTGAAATTACAAGATTACAGTTGAAATGAAAAGTCGCAGATGATATAATTCCCTGTAATCATAGATGAGCATGAATGATCATTTATAAAGTTCGGGAAAGGATGGCGTTTGTATGAGTACACTGCCTAAAGATCCTATGATACTACTAAGTTATATAAATACCCAGTTGAGAGATAACTACAGTTCCCTGGGAGAAATGTGCCAGATCCTGGATCTGGATGAACTCCATATCAGGAAAACATTGTCTGATATTGGCTTTGAATATGTGTCTGAAAAAAATTGTTTCCGTTAGGATGTGCCGGTTTTATCTGAACAAGGCTGCTCAGGTAAGGCCGGTTCTTTCGTTAGTACCGCCACTAAAAGGAGCAGAAAACAGATGAGCCTTTACAGATACCGTGCAAAAGATAGAAAAGGACATAAATATAAAGGAATAAGGGAAGGGGAAAATGAGGCCCAGCTGGTGAAATCACTGGCAGAAGACGGTCTTTACTGTTATTTCCTGCAAAATGAAGACAGAGTTGTTTCCATGAGACACTTTACAGTCCCGTTAAAATGGCTGCCGCCTTTTTGCAGCCAGGTCAGTTCTATGTTATCTTCAGGTGTTCCACAGTCAGATATTTTGAAAACAGCCTGTAAAACAGCACCTACCGGGAAATGAAGGCCCTTCTTGCAAGGCTGGAAGAGAAGATCCACAGGGGACAGACTCTTTCAGAGGCAATGGGATCCATGGGAAAGTGTTTTCCAAAACTCCTTATATATATGATACAGACAGGAGAAGCAAGCGGTACACTGGATGATATTTTACAGAAAATGTCTGTCTATTATGCCAAAGAAGTAGAAATGGAAGGAAAGGTGCGGACTGCCATGATCTACCCTTTTATCCTTTTACTGGCTAGTATAGGCGCATCCGTTTTTCTTCTTACAACCGTACTTCCGCAGTTTGCAGATATATTGGAAGAATATGAGCTTCCGGCTATTACCCGTTTTATGATGGCGGCAGGAGAACATTTACAAAAGGACTGGATCCTGTACTGTCTTTGGATACCAGTTGTTTTTCTGGTATTTGCCTTGTTATCGGCTATTCCCAAGCTGCGGTTAAGGGTGGATGGCCTGTTTTTCCATATACCGGTGATAGCAGGCCTGCTTAAGACTATTTATACATCCCGTTTTGCTTCCGCATTTTCTGTTTTGTATGGCGGTGGAAACGGGATCATAGACTGTATGGCCATTACCGGCCGTGTTATGGGAAATACATGGGTGGAGCGGAAAATACAGGAAGCGGTAAATGGTCTGGAAAAAGGAGAAAGTCTTTCAGCGGCATTGAAACGCCAGAGAATCTTTCATCCCGTATTTCTTTCCATGGTGGCAGCAGGCGAAGAATCAGGAGAACTGGAGTCGGTGTTGCTGCAGGCGGGAGTTTATTATGGAAAAGCGGCAGAACAGTCAGCGCAGAGGCTGGTAACATTAATAGAACCGTGTATGATCTTAGTGATGGCAGGCATTGTGGGAACTATTGTTTTATCCATTATGCTGCCGGTATTTAACATGTATTCGGCCCTGCTGTAACTGCTGTGAAATTTTTGCAGGAAGGATGCGATGCAGTGAAACATTTCGTCTATCTTACAGAAGACAAATTATATTATATCCGGAGAGCGCCAGGCAGATCAGGTGGTTATTACTTTCTGGGTTTCAGGCCTGTAGCCGGGCTGGAAGGCGTAGAAAGTGCCATGGAATCCCTGTCAGAGGTTTATAACTTAAAAGGCAGAAAGGTAACTGTGATCATGGGAGTAAAAGTGGGGATCCATGTGGTAAACCTTCCTGCTTCCACGAAAAGTACAGCACTTCAGATGGCGGAAAAACAGCTTCTGATCCTGGGCGGAGAAGAGGAACAGCTTCTGGCAGCCGATTTCTTTCCTTCTTCTCAGGAAGGAATGCTGCGGGGCGTGGTCTATACAGCGCCGGGAAGCTGGCTGTGGGCAGTAAGATCAGCTGCTTCACGGGTCAAGCTGCATTTAAAAGAAATCCTTCCGTCACCTGCCTTTGTGGCATCCTTTCCAGATCCCAAAGAGTATGGTATGGAAGAAAGTCCCATGGTGCTGGTCCATCTGTCAGAAGACTTTATAGCCTGTATGAAATAGAGGACGGCCGCTGTTATTATTGGGAAAAACTGGAGCTGAAGCCGGGAATCTTCTCAAAAATGGGAAGAAGAATGTGTCTAATGGAAAGAATTGCAGGCCCAGATCTTAAAGAATCTGCAGGATACGTAAAAAATAATGATGAAGGCTTTAAACTGGGAGGTGTCCTGATTCAGAATGACTGTCTTATAGCACCAGGATCATGTGCCAGATATTTAGGCGGATTGCTGGAAGTTCCATGTGAAGCTTTAAATCATGGCACCCTGTGGGAAAAACAGTTCAGGGCAGAGAATCTGAAAAACCTTCAGTTCAGTGAAAGAACTGATTATATAGATGATGAAAATCTATGGGTGCGGATCACAGATGCTGGATTTCCGCTAAAACCGGTATGTATCAGTCTTATTTTATTTGCTGTGATAGCTGTCAGCCTTCTTACGATCCGGTTTTATACCCATAGGAAGCTGCACCATCTGGAATTAATGTATGCTGACCGTCAGGAAGTTTATGAGGAAGAGGAAAAGAAGCAGCTGGAGGCACAGCTGAAAGAATTGGAAGGACTGGTTAATGAGATGGGGAGATTTCCGGAAATGCTGTTATTGATCCTACATTATTTTCCAGCCTTGATAATGCCTTAAAGCCGGAAATGGAACTGGAATCCCTGGAGTTTCTTGCAGAAGACGGAAGGATCCGCATAAAGATTTTAACGGATGATACCAGGGATATATCAGGGTTTATCCGGATAATGGAGGAAAATGGATTTATAATGGATCAGAGCCGCTGGCAGAAGCAGGAACGAAGGTTCATGGTGAGATCCTTTTTAAGTCTGGAAAGGAGACTGGTCATGAGACTCAGTAGAAGAGAACGTTTTCTGGTGACTATGTTGATGCTACTTCTGCTCTGGACCGGATTTTATAAGCTATGGGCAGGACCGGAAATGTTTAGGATCCTCTGGGAATGGGAAGAGGGAAAAGACCTGGAGACCCGTGTGAGGGCAAAAGGAACGGGAAATAAGAAAGATAACAGCAGGCTTTTGGAAAAGCTTGAAAATGCAGGAAAGGGCCAGATTTATTTCGCTGATGTGAGTCCTGGTCAGATGGATATACGCCTTCAGGATCTGGCCGGGGCATCCCATGTACAGCTTGTAAGTTTAAATACCGGTGAGACAAAAGCAATGGAAACAGAAGGGTATGTATATACCACGTTGTCATTGGAATTTTTGTGTACAACCAGAGATCAGGCGGCTGCTTTTGTGGATAACATAGGTAAAGAAGGCAGTGCGTTGTGCATCAGTTCCCTGAAACTGGAACAGGCAGAAGAAAACCTGAAGGGATTTATGGAGGTGTCATATTGCCATGAACAGAAGAAATAAGGAAAAACAGGCTGGATTTTCCCTGGTAGAAGTGGTGGTCAGTACAGCGATCCTCTTTTCTGTGGCAGGAGCATTTCTTGCCATGACAGCTGCAAATGGAAACTTCTTGCCAGAGAGCATTCTCTGGTACAGGGCGCTTATGAATTGTCAGCCCTTGCCAAAAAGGGTGAAGGAAGCCCAACAGGTGAAACATTTGAAGTCATTTTTCAGGGGAATGAAGGAGATGCCCTGGAAGTATTTTCCGGATATAAAGTAACAGATGAAAACGGTGATGGAATGATTTATTACAAAAGGGGAGATCCATGAAAAGCAAAGAAGGATTTACGCTGCTGGAGCTGATCGCCGTTCTTTCTATCAGCGCAGTGGTGGCTGTATGGGCGTCCGGCTTTTTTGGCAGTCAGCTGACGGTGTACAGAAAACATATGCAGTTATATCAGGCGGAAAGCATGGGAGATGCAGCTGCGTTTAAGATCACATCCAGATTGGAGCAGTCTGTTTCTTTTCGCATAGATCCGGGAAAAGATGATGTTTTGTATTATCTGGAAGGAGAAGATTGGAACAGCCTTACACAAGAAGACATTGACCAGGTATCAGCTGGCGATTACCGGGTAAAACTGGATTTTTCTGATACAGAACCGGAAATAGCAGTGGTATATATCACCATTTTATATAAGGAAGAAGAAATCCATACCCGGAAAATAGAACTGCCGGCTCTTTATGGTCATCAGGAAGCAGAACAGATGGAGGGGACATAAACCTATGAAAAGGAGATTTCACAGGAAAAATAAGAAGATCAGCCGGACAGAAGGTGGAAGCCTTTTGTATGTGATCTTCTTTGTTACCCTCTTATCCATATTGTCCTGTGGTTATATGGCGGCTTCTAAGTATCATATCCGTGCAGCCCTGAAAAACCGGGCTTACATGGAAGCACGTCTTACTGCCCGGATGATCCATAATTCTTTCTGTGAAGCAGTGCGTATGGGCGAAAGTGAAGCACTTGGCCTGTTGATGGATGAGTTTGAAAATGACAGTTCTGATCTGGAAGCAGATGAAGAAAATGATGATATAGATGAAGAAGTGTTATAGATAAAGAAAATGATATAGATGAAGAGTTGGAAGATAAAGAATATATAACGGTAGGAGAAGGCAGTTACACAGATGAAAATGGTGATCCCTGTACCGTGCGCATCCGTTTAAAGGCATATCCTGTCAGGGGAACTGCTTTTGTAGATACATGGACAAAAACAGGTGGTTTTTCCATGCACCTGGAAAGTGAAGTCCCTTAGGGGATGCAGAAAATATTCCATAGGGAAAAGTACCAGGCAAGCAGGGGCTTTTCAAAGAAGAGCATCAGGATCATGGCAGCTGCGAAGAATGGTGCCATGGGAATCCTGGTCTTTAAAGAGGCTTTTTTCAAAAGCAGAACAGGAAGGCAGAAGAGGCCTGCAAGCATATAGGAAAGCATCAGGACAAAAATGCCTGGAACAATTCCGAGATAGAAGCCACAGGCAGTCATCAGCTTTACATCACCCATACCAATACCGCCTTTGCTTATTAAGCGGATCAGTTCCAAAAGACCGCCGCAGAAAAATGCACCTGCTATGCGGATTAAAATCCGGGACCGTATCCGTTTAACACACTGAAAAGTGACAGGACAAAGATCAGAATGCTGACCTGGTCCGGTATATAGCCTTCTCTTCCGTCGGTCCATGCGCTATAAAGAAGAAGGCAGCTGCACAGGACAGAAATAAAGATAAAAGAGTTCATTTGTCATCACCTGTATTATTGAATGTAAGCAGTATAACATTTATGAGGGAAAGGAGCAACCATGTCAGTAAAGACCAATGTAGAAGAAATGCTGGTGGAAAAAGGCATCATCACCAGAGCACAGCTGGAACGTGTGAAAAAGGTACAGTTTGACCACAGAGACAAAAGCCTTACAGATATCATGCTCCTTTTAGGGTATACAACAGAAGCGGGGATTTTAAAATGTTTCAGTGAGAAGGAAGCAGATGACGTAGTCTGTTTAGATGAGAAACCTGCAGATCCGGCGGCGTTAGCTGCTCTTCCTGCATCTTTTATCAGAAGAAATAATGTTTTCCCTGTATGTTTTGCAAAAGGAGAGCTGGTAACAGCGTTTACATTTCCTGTTGATCCTCATGTTTTAGATGAGGCAGAGGCTTTGTCAGGAATGGTGATCCGACCGGTCCTGACTTCCCTGGACCAGATGAAAACGGCTATTGCAGGCATAGGAAGTACAGCTGAGCATGAAAATGAAGATGGAAAGGCAACTGAAGAAAAAAGTGAAAGTGCCCGGTGATCCGTCTGGTAAATACGCTGATCGAATCTGCCTATAAAAGAAATGCCAGTGATATTCATATAGAACCGGGGAAAGATTATCTTACCATTCGTTTTCGCATTAACGGGGATCTGGGGCTGTATACAGAGATGGAAATGCTCTATCACCGTCCGGTAGTTACCAGATTAAAGCTGATGGGCGGAATGGATATTGCAGAAAAAAGGCTTCCCCAGGATGGAAAATACCGCTATGAAAGCCAGGAGATCACTACAGACCTGCGTATTTCCACATTGCCTTCGGTTTATGGAGAAACCGTGGTGCTGCGGTTGCTAGGAAATGACAGAGACAGTAATCTTATGGATATACGCCGTCTTGGAATGAGCGAAACACAGGAAGAGATATTCGGCAGAATGTTAAAAGCCCATTTGGTATCATCCTGGTAACCGGGCCTACAGGAAGTGGGAAATCTACCACTCTTTATGCAGCATTAAACCGTCTGGGCGCCAAGAAGATCAACCGCGTTACAGTAGAAGACCCGGTGGAAAAGGTAATCCCCGGAGTGACGCAGGTACAGGTCAATGCAAAATCAGGGCTGACATTTGCAGCAGTACTCCGTTCTATTCTCCGGCAGGATCCGGATGTGATCATGGTAGGCGAAATGAGGATGAGGAGACAGTGGCCATCGGAGTTCAGGGCAGGCCATCACAGGACATCTGGTCCTGTCCACCCTTCATACCAATGACTGCGCTTCCACCATTCACAGACTCCGCAATATGGGAGTTCCTCCTTATATGGCAGCGGCTTCCCTGTCCGGAATCATAGCCAGAGACTGGTAAAGCTGCTCTGTCCCAACTGCCGTCAGCCTACGAGCCGGACGAGCGGGAGCAAAGGATATTTGCGGAGCGGGGGAGACATATTCCAGACAGGCTGTGGAGGTCTGCGGGCTGTCCTCTTTGCGGGGGTACGGGATATACCGGGAGGACAGCGGTCTATGAGATAATGGATGTGGATGAACAGATTAAGGCCATG
>ENA-OQAZ01001473-OQAZ01001473.1-human-gut-metagenome-genome-assembly--contig:-NODE-1473-length-11175-cov-3.678132_pt1 | contig 11175 bp, 12 predicted proteins | sample MGYA00242737_ERZ504531 | MGnify/ENA primary metagenome ERZ504531 (study PRJEB26092, sample SAMD00036244) | human gut metagenome | host: Homo sapiens | study: EMG produced TPA metagenomics assembly of...
GTTTGTTATGACTTATTTAAGAAAAAACAGTATGATAAAGTGATTCTTACTTATTTGGCAAACTTCTACTGTGGAGCAACACAGGAGATGAAGGAATTGTGGAAAGTTGCTAGAGAGTATGAAGTCCATACGCACAAACTGGCAGAACGGATCATTACACAGATGCTCTTTTCTGAGGAATTATTCCAGGAGACAAAAGTATTTGAAGCTTATTATGATGAAGGGGCATATTTCCGGCTCCAGCAGGCTTATCTGGCATATGTCTCCAGAGAATATGTTGTAGAAGCACGTAAGATTGAGAAATCTATAATTGATATTATCTGCAGGGAAGCAGAGAAGGGTGAGGCAACAATCGATATTTGTATGATTGCTGTTTTAAAATATTATTCGAATCAAGCGTATGAAACAAACCTTAAGAAGACGCTGAAAAAGTTTATGCAGGAACTTTGCGGCAAACAGATTTATTTCCCATTTTTCCTTAAGTATGATAAGGAGTGGCTGATTGAATTCCAGTTGTGGGATAAGACACTGGTAGAATACAAGGGTCAGAAGGATAGCCGTGTCATGTTGTATTATCAGTTGCAGAAAGGTGGAAACGGAGATTCTGATTATGCAACAGAACTTCTGACACCAATGTATGAGAATTTGTATGTGAAGAAGTTTGTGCTGTTCTCACATGAACGACTGATCTATTATTTTAAAGAAACAATTGACGGAAATTCTTACAGAAGTGAGAAAGAGCTCTGTCAGCATACGGTTGAAAAAGGTGAACCGGGCAGATATGGAAGGCTCAATGACATTATTCTGGAAGAAGATCCGGAAGAACGAGAGAAGAAGATGAAGCAGTATGCACTGGAAGATGCGGTTGCATCACATATGTTCATACAGTATTAAGGAGGAAATCTTTTCATGGGACAGGGAAGTATAATTGGATATGAGATAAATGAAAAGACATGCCAGATCAGTTTTTATAATGATAAAGAGATGGAGCCTCAGACACTGGAAGTTGATGCAGATAATTTTCAGATTCCTTTGATTATTGGAAAACTAAGAGACACAATGCATATGGAAAAGAGGCAAAACGTCTTGCAACACTGAAAGAAGGATTTACAGTTGCCCGTCTGCTTTCGAGAAGTCTTTGCAAATGAAAAAATTGAAATTTGGAGATGAGACATAATGATGCAGTATGGCTGCTTTCTCAGTTTATTCAGATGTCTTTACAGGCATTTCCCAAAATTGATGGAATTGTGTTTAGCGTACCGGTCTTACAGAAGAATTGGCACAGATGCTTCGAAGGATCGCAGTTCGCATGAATATTGATAAAAGACATATCTTTATTCAGGATTATAAAGAGAGTTTTTGTAATTATCTCTTCTATCAGCCGAAAGAACTGTGGCAGTATGATGCAGCATTGTTCTGCTGTGACCGTAATGAGATCAAAGCATATATGCTGCGCAGACTGAAGCCGGGACTTGGTGGTGGAAAGACTACATTTGTTACGGTTGATGAAGTTGCAAATGCACATATGAAAGAACTGGCGCTTGTTTATCCGGTTTTGAACGAGGACAGAGCAAAAGAAGCCGATGCGATGTTCTGCAAATTTATACAGAGCGTGTTTGATAAGAGAATTGTTTCTTCTGTATTCCTGACAGGAGAAGGGTTCGAAAATAACTGGTATCCGAAGTCATTGCGAGTGCTTTGCAATGGAAGAAGAGCATTTATCGGAAATAATCTGTACAGCAAAGGAGCTTGCTATACTGCATACAGAAAACTGTATATGCATATAGAGAATCCGGTTTATCTATCGGAGACTAAGCTGACAGATCAGATCACAGTCAATATGCGTGTGGATGGTCAGGAAATGTGGTATCCGCTTGTTTCCTGGGGTGCACACTGGTATGAGTCGAATAATCAGTGGGAAGTGATCCTTGAAGAGGGTGATGATATAGAATTCCATATCGAGTCACTGGTTCAGGGAACGGTTAAGACCGAAAAAATCTCTCTGGAGAGACTTCCGAAGAGAGCAGAGTATTCGATAAGACTTCAGATAGAAACGATGTTTCTGGATGAAAAAACCTGCAAGATTACAGTACGTGATGTCGGATTTGGAGATTTCTTCCTACCGACGGATTTCCGTGAGGAAAGGTGATACATTTAGGAGGTAATGATGGGAAATTTAATTCTTTGTCATGACAGACACGCGGCACATCCTTATGAGATTTCCAGGATCCATTGCAGGATCTTTACGATAGAAGAATTGTGTTACTATCTGTGTAATAATTTATATTTGATCGATTATACGATCATGAATGAACCGCTTTGCACCTGGCTGGAAGAAGAGATTGGGATGAAAGAACTGGCAGAGCAGCTTCGAGATTTGATGCGTATGCGTGGATCTGTCGAGAATTTTGTTCTTACAATCCTGAAAGCTTCAAAGATCTATAAAGAATCGGAAATGATCCGTATCCAGAATGTTTTGGAACATCTGAAAAATCAGAAGGATGTAGAGCGTAAGAAGTATAAAGGCGATAATCTTCTCGAAAGCGGTGAGATTGAAGAAGCGATCATCGTTTATCAGGAAATCCTGAATCAGGAAAAAGATGAGAGTGTAGATGAAAAATTCTATGGAAAGATCTATGCATGTCTTGGAGCAGCATATGGACGATTGTTCCTTTATCAGGAAGCGGCCAAAAATGTATGACAGAGCCTATCAGATCTGCGAAGATAAGGAATTACTAAAACCATATCTGTATGCGTCTTATAAGTATATGTCGCTGGAAGAATTTCACATTTTGCTTACAAAGCACAGTGAATATCAGGAAGTGAATGCACAGATGAGAAGCGAGATGGACGAAGTGAAGCAGAATCTTCAGATTGAGCCAAATGAAGTACTTTTGGAGAAGTGGAAGAGGAAACATAGAAGAAATCATACATAATACAGACTTTTTATGCAGCTGTTCACAGAATCTATGAGCAGCTGCATTGTTCTATACCTTTTGGGGTTTGACATATATTGTATGCTATGGTAGAATACAACAGTAACTTTACTGTGGTACAGTGACTCATTGGTAGAGAATAAAAGCCAAACTCAATGATGGAGGGTGTTATTATGAAAAGGAAAGTATTAAGTGTGTTATTATGTGCAGGACTTGCAGTTTCTATATTAGCAGGATGCGGTTCAGACTCTTCTAATGCGAATAAGAAAGCGGAATCAACAGGAAGCGACCTTGAATATGTAAAAGACAAAGGAACGCTTGTGGTCGGTGTTACTGACTTTGAGCCAATGGATTATAAAGATGACAATGGTGAGTGGATCGGATTTGATGCAGACATGGCGAAAGCATTTGCAGAGAGTATCGGAGTTGAGGCAGAATTTGTAGAGATTGACTGGGATAATAAAGAGCTTGAGCTTGATGGAAAGTCAATCGACTGCGTATGGAATGGTATGACACTGATTGATGAAGTGAAGAGTTCTATGGAATGCACAGATGCTTATATGAATAACGCGCAGGTTGTAGTTGTACCGGCTGACAAAGCAGATAAGTATCAGGATGAGGAAAGTGTGAAAGATTTAACTTTTGCAGTAGAAGCAGGAAGTGCAGGGGAAGATCAGGTTGAAAGAATTGGTGCACAGTATACATCGGTTACATCACAGGCAGATGCACTGATGGAGGTTGCTTCCGGAAATTCAGATGCAGCTGCAATTGATGCTTTGATGGCAGCAGCTATGATCGGAGAAGGAACAGGTTATGCAGATCTTACTTACACAATAAGTCTGAACAATGAGGAGTATGGTGTTGGATTCCGTAAAGGATCTGATCTTGCAGTAGCTCTGAATGATTACTTTAAAAAGAGTATGGAAGATGGATCAATGAAGAAATGTGCTGAGACTTATAAAGTACAGGCTGCATTGATTGAAAAATAAATTTAGGATGGAGCTTTAATAAAATGGAACTTATTATGGAACAATTTCCAATCGTTATTCACTCACTGAATGTGGGATTTTTACAGACGCTGAAGCTGTTTTTTGCAACGCTTCTTGGAGCTATTCCGTTGGGACTGGTTATTGCATTTGGATCGATGTCACATTTTAAACCGTTGAGTTATATTACGAATATTGTTGTATGGATCATACGTGGTACACCGCTTATGATCCAGATGCTTATCATTTATTATTTCCCGGGACTGGTCTTAGGAAACCCAATCTGGGGTGGCGGTGAAAGCGGAAGATTTCTTGCAGCTTCGGTTGCATTTATCTTTAACTATGCATGCTATTTCTCGGTAATTTACCGCGGAGGAATCCAGGGTATCCCACAGGGACAGACGGAGGCCGGACTTGTTCTTGGAATGACAAAGCATCAGATCTTCTTTAAGGTTAAGCTGCTTCAGATGGTGAAGAGAATTGTTCCACCGATGTCAAATGAGATCATCACACTTGTAAAAGATACTTCTCTTGCACGAATCATTGCACTGCAGGAGATTATCTGGGCAGGACAGGCGTTCCTGAAAGGTTCTCAGGGAATCTCAGGTGCGATCTGGCCGATGTTCTTTACAGCTTTTTATTATCTGATCTTCAATGGTATTCTGACAGTCCTTCTTGGAAAGCTTGAGAAGAAGCTGGAATATTTTAATTAAATTGGGAGGAAGAGATAAATGGCAATACTTGAAGTAGAACACATAAATAAAACATTTGGACGGACAGAAGTACTGAAGGATATCAGCTTTTCATTGGAAAGAGGACAGGTACTTTCCTTGATCGGTTCCTCGGGAAGTGGAAAGACGACACTTCTGCGCTGCCTGAATTTTTTGGAGACACCGGATAAAGGTGTGATCCGTGTAAATGATGAATTATTGTTTGATGCTGCAAATCCTGTAACAAAACAGGAAAGTGAGATCCGTAAGAAAAGATTACATTTTGGACTTGTATTCCAGTCTTTTAATCTGTTCCCGCAGTATACAGCACTTGGGAATGTAATGCTGGCGAAGGAACTACTTGCAAAAAGTCAGCCTGATTATAAGGCACGCAAGAAAGAGATACATGCAGAGATTGAAGCAGAAGCAAAGAACCTCTTAGATCAGATGGGACTTTCAGAGCGTATGAATAACTATCCGCATCAACTTTCCGGAGGACAGTGTCAGCGTGTGGCGATTGCCCGTGCACTTGCACTTAGTCCGGATATTCTATGCTTTGACGAGCCGACTTCAGCACTTGATCCGGAGCTTACAGGTGAAGTACTGAAAGTTATCAAAGGACTTGCAGATCAGAATACTACGATGATCATCGTAACGCATGAGATGGCATTTGCAAGAGACGTATCGGACAAAGTTCTGTTTATGGATGACGGTAAAATACTTGAGCAGGGAACACCTGAGGAAGTGTTTGAAAATCCAAAAGAAGAGCGTACCCGTCAATTTTTGTCACGTTATACAAACGGATAGTGATTTTGTAAATACTGGACAAAAATGAAGGTGGTAATAAGATACGAAGAATAAAAACGACGAATATATTAGAAATACTAATATATTGAACGCAAATAAAATAATGAGCAGGAAGAAATACAAGGCGGAGGGAATGTTGATTTTCACTCCGCCTTATATTATAATCGGTTTTGTATGATACAGAAATCATGATAAAAACTAGCAGGAACTAGGTAAGGAGCATAAACTGACATGAGTGAATTTGAAAAAGCAGTGACGGGACTTGGGGAAGAATGCGGTGTTTTTGGTGCTTATGATGTGGATGGACATGATGTGGCTGCATCAGTCTATTATGGCTTGTTTGCTTTGCAGCATAGAGGTCAGGAGAGCTGCGGTATTGCAGTGACAGACACTTATGGGAAGAGAAACGTCCTTTCAAAAAAAGGACTTGGCCATGTGGATGACGTGTTTGATGAAGAGGGACTTTCAGAGCTGAAAGGAAATCTTGGCGTGGGGCATGTGAGATATTCAACAGCAGGTGCAACACGTGTAGAGAATGCAATGCCACTTGTTATAAACTATGTAAAAGGAACACTTGCGATTGCACATAATGGAAATTTAGTAAATGCAATTGAGCTGAGAGAAGAACTCAGCCAGACAGGTGCTATTTTCCAGACAACAATAGACTCTGAAGTAATCGCATATCTTATTGCAAGAGAGCGTCTTCATACACCGACAGCAGAAGAAGCTGTGAAGTGTGCGATGCAGAAGATCAAGGGTGCATATGCACTTGTTGTGAGCAGCCCGAGAAAAATGATTGGTGCAAGAGATCCATTTGGACTCAAGCCACTTTGTATCGGGAAACGTGACAATACATATTTCCTTGCTTCTGAGAGCTGTGCGATCGCAGCTGTAGACGGTGAATTTGTAAGAGATGTTCTTCCGGGAGAAATCGTAACAATTACAAGAAAACATGGAATCCAGTCAGATACGAGTATGGTGATCGATTCTGAAAAACAGGCAAGATGTATTTTTGAGTATATTTATTTTGCAAGAACAGACAGTACAATCGATGGTGTAGGTGTATACCATTCCAGAATTCTGGCAGGAAAAGCACTTGCGGAATCTTATCCGGTAGACGCTGATCTTGTTGTGGGAGTTCCGGATTCCGGTCTGGTAGCAGCGAAAGGATATTCTGAGCAGTCAGGAATTCCTTATGGAATGGCATTTCACAAGAACAGTTATGTGGGAAGAACATTTATCAAACCGAAACAGAGCGAACGTGTTTCCAGTGTAAAGATCAAACTGAATGTAATTCCGGAAGTTGTAAAGGGAAAACGAATCGTAATGGTAGATGATTCCATCGTGCGTGGAACAACTTGTGCAAATATTATTAAGATGCTGAAAAAAGCCGGAGCAAAAGAGGTACACGTACGTATCAGTTCTCCACCGTTCTTACATCCATGCTTCTTTGGAACAGATGTTCCGTCGAATGAGCAGCTGATCGCACATACTCACACACAGGAGGAGATCCGCCAGCTGATTGGAGCAGACTCTCTTGGATACATGGAGATCGAGAAACTGAAAGACATGGTTGGAGACCTTAAGTATTGCGATGCCTGCTTTACAGGAAAGTATCCGATGGAAGTTCCGGAAGAGGATATCAGTCAGGCATTTGAACAAAATTGATTTTGAAGACTCAGTTTATGTGTTATAATAGATGAACAGTTACGATAAAGATATGAAACAAGGAGAAAAGAATTATGAGTAATGATCGTTATGTAAGCCCGCTTTCAGAGCGTTATGCAAGCCGCGAGATGCAGTATATCTTCTCACCGGACAAAAAGTTCAGAACATGGAGAAGACTTTGGATCGCACTGGCAGAGACTGAGAAGGAGCTTGGACTCAACATCACAGACGAGCAGATCGAAGAGATGAAGAGCCATGCGGATGATATTAACTTTGAGGTGGCAAAGGAACGTGAGAAGGTTGTACGTCATGATGTTATGTCTCATGTTTATGCATATGGTGTTCAGTGCCCAAAAGCAAAAGGAATCATCCATCTTGGAGCTACATCCTGTTACGTAGGAGATAATACAGATATTATTATTATGGCAGAAGCACTGAAACTGGTTCGCACAAAGCTTGTGAATGTAATTGCAGAGCTTGCGAAGTTTGCAGAGGAGCAGAAAAACCAGCCTACACTTGCTTTCACACATTTCCAGCCGGCACAGCCGACAACTGTTGGAAAGAGAGCGACTCTCTGGATGCAGGAGTTTGAAATGGATCTTGAGGATCTGGAATATGTACTTGGAAGCCTGAAACTGCTTGGATCTAAAGGAACAACAGGAACACAGGCAAGTTTCCTTGAACTGTTCGACGGAGATCAGGAGACAATTGACAAGATCGATCCGATGATCGCTGAGAAGATGGGATTCAAGGCATGTTATCCGGTATCCGGACAGACTTATTCAAGAAAAGTAGACACAAGAGTACTGAATGTACTGGCAGGAATCGCTGCAAGTGCTCACAAATTCTCTAATGATATCCGTCTGCTTCAGCATTTGAAAGAAATTGAAGAACCATTTGAGAAGACACAGATCGGATCTTCAGCAATGGCTTATAAGAGAAACCCGATGAGAAGTGAGAGAATTGCTTCCCTTTCAAGATATGTGATGATCGATGCACTTAATCCGGCAATTACATCTGCAACACAGTGGTTTGAGAGAACACTTGATGATTCCGCTAACAAGCGTCTGAGTGTTCCGGAAGGATTCCTTGCAATCGACGGAATTCTTGATCTTTGTCTGAACGTTGTAGACGGACTGGTTGTATACCCGAAAGTAATCGAGAAGCGTCTGATGTCCGAACTTCCATTCATGGCAACAGAGAATATTATGATGGATGCTGTTAAAGCCGGCGGAGACCGTCAGGAACTGCACGAAAGAATCCGTGAGCTTTCTATGGAAGCAGGAAGAAATGTAAAAGAGAAGGGACTCGACAATAACCTTCTTGAACTGATCGCAGCTGATCCTGCATTCAACCTGACTTTAGAGGATCTTCAGAAGACAATGAAACCGGAGAAATATGTTGGACGTGCAAGTGAGCAGGTAGATGCATATCTTAAGAATGTGATCCGTCCACTGCTTGAAAAGAATAAAGAAATCCTTGGTGTGAAGGCTGAAATTAACGTATAGAATCCTTGGAATCTATCAGGACAAAACGGAAAAATCAAAGGGATGTTGCATTTGGTTGCAGCATCCTTTTTCTTTTGATAAACTAAAATTATTTCGTGTATTAAAATGTGGGGGAAAGAGAAAGGAATAAGAGAACATGGATATAGCATTGAATTGGAATGAATGGCATCAGGAAACGGTGAGAAAACCATATGCCAGAGTGGGAGTGACTTTATTAAGTGGTGCGCTGATTCTGATGTCTGCACAGGAAATTGTTTCATTATTACTTGGAAAAGAATCTGAATTTCTGAATACATCTCTGGTTCATTATTACTTGTAATCGCCATTTTCTTTTGTCTTATTATACCAGATGTACCCAAATCCTCAACTCCTATTATGTCGTTCAGGACAACTTTTGTCACGAGGATTTTCACACTTATGCCCTCAAATTTCTATACACATCCTCCAGGAACACCTGCATCAGTTCACGCTTCTTTTCGTCGTTATCAAGCAGAAGGGCAAAGAAGTCCTGATTCTGTTCATACCCGGTAATCAGAGCATCCTGTACGGCGTCAAAATAGGCAAAGCGGAAGTCTTTCAGTGAGTTATTCCGTGCACTGTCCCTCAAATGTCCATTCTTCAGCAAAATGTCCCTCATTTGCAATGCAGACTTAGAAGCTACGTCAACATCAAAGTTCTTGTTATACGCTGCATTGATCTCGTCGATGATCTCGGACAGCTTCTTTTTCACAGCTTCATCCATAAAGACCTCATTGGGTGTCGGAAGGCTGACCTCCGGCTTGGATTCAATTTTGTGTGTGTTTTCCCCCGTCTTTTCCTGTCGGAAGTTTGAGGCAGTGATTTTGTCCGCAATGTCAAAATCATTTCCACCGCTGCCCACTTCGATTTCCTTAACCAGATACGAAAGGAAATTGTATTTCTTGTGCAGATCCACGCTTTCAAAGCAGGTTGCTTGGATCAGGAAGCTGTAAAATCGCAGGAAACACCTGATCGTTGCACGAATTTCCAGCTTTTCCAGTTCCGGGTGACGATTGATGATTTGCAGGGATTTATCCAGCAGCGCCCACATCCGAGCTTTTTCTTTAGATGTTCGTTTATCTTGATACAAGTAACCGTTGAACTCTTCAATATCGTCAATGTCCAAGAAATTATACTGATCCACCTGGCTTCCACCGTACGGATATCCGAAGGAGTGATTGTCTCGTTCAGAATTGTCTCAGTATAGAATGGGGCAAAGGATGCTTGGATATCCTCATATTCATTTTTGAAATCCAACACAAAGGTTTTCTTATCATAAGGGGCACAAATACGGTTCAAACGGGAAAGGGTCTGCACAGCATTGACTCCCCGCAGGCGCTTATCCACATACATAGCGCAGAGCTTTGGCTGGTCAAAGCCGGTTTGATACTTATTTGCCACCAACAGCACCTGATAGCTGTTGCTGTCAAACACTTCCGGCAAATCTTCTTCCTTAATGCCGTTCATCACCGTTTCGGTGTATTCGTGGCCGTCCAGAGCGACCTTGCCCGAAAACGCCACCAATGCCCGAATACCCGTGTACCCATGCTTGGAAATATAGGTTTCAAACTCGTTCCGGTATTTGACTGCTGCCTGCCGTGACGAAGTAATGACCATGGCTTTTGCTTTGCCGCCTAACTCCTGCATGATTCTGTTTTTGAAATGCTCAATAATGATCTCAACTTTCTGGGCAATGTTTGTATCATGCAGTTCAATATACTTGGCAATCTTACGCTTTGCGGCAATCGTTTCCAGTTCAGGATCGTCCTCAATCGCCTTATTAATTTCAAAATAAGTCTTATAGGTCACATAATTTTGCAGCACATCCAGAATGAAGCCTTCCTCAATCGCTTGCTTCATGGAATATAGGTCAAAGGCAACCTTTTTCCCCTCTTCATTCAGGCAGCCGAACAGCCTGCAAAGTGGTCGGCTTCGGGGTTGCTGTAAAGGCAATCATTGGAAACATTGGGCTGCTTTCCGCTACGGGCAATTTCGTCCTCGATAATATCGCCCATAGATTTTTCTTCTTCCGACACATCTACAGGGGTAGCCTCGCTCAGTTTGCGGCTCTCTGAAAGAGCATACGTCACCGCTTCCATGGCAGTTCCGGCGGTAGAGGAATGGGCCTCGTCGATGATTACGGCAAAAGTCTTGCTTTTCAGCTCCTGTACCAGTTCCTGAATGTACATGAACTTGTGGATGGTAGTTACAATGATTTTGGTGTTACCGTTGAGGGCATCTGCCAGGTCTTTGGAAGTGCATTTTTCATCCATGACCTTGATCAGACCGGCCTTGTGCTCCAGTGACAGTACGGCATTCTGAAGCTGACGGTCTACCACGATACGGTCAGTGATAATGCAGACCGTATCAAAAATGACTTTGTTTTCCCTGTCGTGCAAAGAGGCAAGGCGGTGTGCCAGCCATGCAATGGTATTGGTTTTGCCGCTGCCGGCCGAGTGTTCAATGAGATAGTTTTTCTCACTGTGGTGTTCTACGACATCTGCCACCAGTTTGCGCACGGCATTGATTGGTGATACCGGGG
>ENA-OQAZ01001474-OQAZ01001474.1-human-gut-metagenome-genome-assembly--contig:-NODE-1474-length-11170-cov-2.136014_pt1 | contig 11170 bp, 7 predicted proteins | sample MGYA00242737_ERZ504531 | MGnify/ENA primary metagenome ERZ504531 (study PRJEB26092, sample SAMD00036244) | human gut metagenome | host: Homo sapiens | study: EMG produced TPA metagenomics assembly of...
AGAAAAGAGGTTTAAATAAGATGGCAGAAATCAATTTAAGCAAGTATGGTATCACAGGTACAACAGAAATCGTGTACAATCCTTCATATGAAACATTATTTGAAGAAGAAACAAAACCAGAACTTGAAGGGTTACGAAAAAGGACAGGAAAGCGAACTTGGTGCTGTTAACGTTATGACTGGTATTTATACAGGTCGTTCACCAAAAGATAAATTTATCGTTGAAGACGAAAATTCAAAAGACACAGTATGGTGGACAACAGATGAATACAAGAATGATAACCACAAGGCAAGCAAGGAAGCTTGGGCTGCTGTAAAGGATCTTGCTATTAAAGAACTTTCAAATAAGAAACTTTATGTAGTAGATGCTTTCTGTGGAGCAAACAAAGACACACGTATGGCAATCCGTTTCATCGTTGAAGTTGCTTGGCAGGCTCATTTTGTAACAAATATGTTTATTAAGCCAACAGAAGAAGAACTTAAAGACTTCGAACCAGACTTTGTTGTATACAATGCTTCAAAGGCCAAGGTTGAAAACTATAAAGAATTAGGACTTAACTCAGAAACAGCAGTTGTGTTCAATATCACAAGCCGTGAACAGGTTATCGTTAATACATGGTACGGCGGAGAAATGAAGAAGGGTATGTTCTCAATGATGAACTACTTCCTTCCACTTAAGGGAATTGCTTCAATGCACTGCTCAGCTAACACTGACTTAAACGGTGAAAACACAGCAATCTTCTTCGGTCTTTCAGGAACAGGTAAGACAACACTTTCAACAGATCCTAAGCGTTTACTTATCGGTGATGATGAACATGGTTGGGATGACAACGGCGTATTCAACTTTGAAGGTGGATGCTACGCTAAGGTTATCAACTTAGATAAAGAATCAGAACCAGATATCTACAATGCAATCAGACGTGACGCTCTTCTTGAGAACGTAACACTTGATGCTGAAGGAAAGATTGATTTTGCAGATAAGAGTGTAACAGAAAATACTCGTGTATCTTACCCAATCAATCATATCAAAAACATTGTAAGACCTATTTCATCTGCACCAGCAGCTAAGAACGTTATCTTCTTATCAGCAGATGCATTTGGAGTATTACCACCAGTATCAATCCTTACAGAAGCTCAGACACAGTACTACTTCTTATCAGGATTTACAGCAAAACTTGCTGGTACAGAACGTGGAATTACAGAACCTACACCAACATTCTCAGCATGTTTCGGACAGGCTTTCTTAGAGCTTCATCCAACAAAATACGCTGAAGAATTAGTTAAGAAGATGGAAAAGAATGGAGCTAAGGCTTACTTAGTTAACACAGGATGGAATGGTACAGGAAAGCGTATCTCAATTAAGGATACACGTGGTATCATCGATGCTATCTTAAACGGTGACATCTTAAATGCACCAACAAAGCAGATTCCATACTTCAACTTTGAAGTTCCAACAGAACTTACAGGTGTTGATACAGGAATCCTTGATCCTAGAGATACTTACGCTGATGCTTCAGAATGGGAAGCTAAGGCTAAGGACTTAGCTGAAAGATTCATCAAGAACTTTGCTAAGTATGAAGGAAATGAAGCTGGTAAGGCTTTAGTTTCAGCAGGACCACAGATCTAATTTAAAGGTCAAAAGACACATATAAGTGTCATATAAATATGTAGAACAATATATGTTTAAATAAAGAACCCGGGTGCATATTTTGTACCCGGGTTTTATACAAGAGGAGAAAGACAATGATACATTTTACTGTCTATGATTTATTATGGATGTTTTTTATATATTCATTTCTGGGATGGCTATTTGAAACAGTATCAGCATCATTAAAACAGAAAAAATTCGCTAACAGAGGTTTGGTTAATGGACCTTTTTGTGTTCTTTATGGAATAACAGCAGTAATAATTACGGTGGGGTTACAGGAATTAACAGGAATCTGGCTATTTTTATTTGCAATGATTTATGCCACTGTAGTTGAGTGGATAGCAGGACATCTTATTGAATTGGCATTTAAAGAACGTTGGTGGGATTACTCCAATGTTAAATGGAATTTTGACGGATACGTATGCGTTCCTGTTTCAGTGTTTTGGGGATTTTTAGGTTATGTTATTGTAAAATGGGGAAATAAGATTACATTAAAAATTATTACAATTTTGCCGGAACTGTTAATGAACGTCACTTTATTAGTTCTTGTAGGGGTAATGATAGTAGACATATTGGCATCTTATCTTTTGTTAAAAGGAAAAAGCAAAAATTTAAAAAAATGGGAAAGTGCCAATGATAAGATAGACAGCGTTAGGGTAAAACTTGGAACTTTAATTTACAATTTTGTAGACGGACGTATTCACAAAGCTTATCCTAAAGCACAAAAAACTGAAAATATAAAAGTTCAGTCAAAAGAAGAAAGTGAAACTAAGGTTTTTGCCTACGGATGTAGTTTTTATAAAATAGTATTGTTGTTTTTTATAGGAGCGTTTCTTGGTGATATAACGGAAACTATTTTTTGCAGAATAACTGAAGGCGTGTGGATGAGCCGAAGCAGTGTGGTTTGGGGACCTTTTAGTATTGTCTGGGGGCTTGCAATAGCTGTGGTTACTCAGATGCTTTATAAATATAAAGACAAAAGCGACAGCTTCTTATTTGCGGTAGGCACTCTCCTTGGTGGCGCTTATGAATATTTGTGTAGCGTTTTTACGGAGATAGTTTTTGGAAAAGTATTTTGGGACTATAGCGATATTCCTTTTAACTTGGGTGGTAGAATTAATCTGTTGTATTGTTTTTTCTGGGGCATAGCAGCAGTTGTCTGGTTTAAAAAACTTTATCCATACATATCTAGAGCAATAGAATTATTACCAATGCTATGGGGCAAAATTGTCACATGGATTTTGATAATATTTATGGTAATAAATTGTGGTGTATCAAGCTTAGCCTTAATCAGATATGATGAGAGAGATAAGGGCATAAGTGCAACTTCCCAAATGGCAGAAGGTTATGGATAGTCATTTTGATGATGGCAGAATGGAGAGAATTTATCCAAAGGCAAAGTCCACGAAATAGAGAGATTAGAATTACAGAATATCAAATATAACAGAGAATAACATATATAATATAGAATGTGTTGGATAGGACGTGTAATAGAGGAACGAAATGTTAAAAGATCAGGATATAAGAGAGCCGTTATTTGATTTTTTGATTGAAAAATTCGGTAAGGTACGAATAATAGAAGAAAAGCAGATTGCAAAATCAAGAGCTGATGTAATGCTTGTTCTTGAAGAGAAGCTTATTGGCGTGGAAATAAAAAGTGATGCGGATACATATGCAAGGCTTGCAAGACAGGTGAAGGATTATAATAAGTTTTTTGATTATAATTATGTGGTTGTGGGAAGTAGCCACTCAAAGCATATTGAAGAACATGTTCCGGAATACTGGGGAATTATTGAGGCGATTAGTAAGGAAGAAAGTGTGGAATTTAATGTTTTAAGAGAGCCGGAAATTAACAAGCGTGCCCAACGAACTTATAAGATGAAGCGTAAGCTAAGTATATTGTGGCGACCGGAACTTTCCCATATACAGGAGATTAACGGTATGCCTAAGTACAAACAGAGGAGCAAGGATTTTGTTATAACAAAGATAATGGAGAAGGTGCCGTGGGATTTGTTACACAGGCAGATTAGTGAAGAACTTTTTCAAAGGGATTATAATACAATAAACCAGGTTATTCAGGACTGGAAAAGTACAAACAATCATTAACAGATTAATTTTTTCAACATCATTAATATATATTTAAAGAGAAAATTGTCTACTTTGCTACATAGAATCAACAGTGGATTTGGTGTAGAATAGAATTATACTTTTAATAAAAGAAACAGACCTGCTTAGGGGCAAGGAGGTATGTATGGCAAAGGGAAATAATCAGAAACTGAAAATAGTATATCTAATTAAGATTTTTATGGAAAAACTGATGATGAGCATAGTATAACAATGAACGACATTATTAGCGAGCTGAATTCATATGGAATAACGGCAGAGCGAAAAAGTCTTTACAATGACATTGAGAGCCTGCGTCAGTATGGATATGACATTATTGGTGAACAGCATAATAGAACGTATTATTATTATCTTGCCGGAAGGCAGTTTGAACTGGCAGAATTAAAATTATTAGTAGATACAGTACAGTCTGCCAAATTTATCACCGAAAAGAAGAGTAATGAATTAATCAAAAAGGTAGAGGGGCTTACAAGTAAATATGGTGCATCAAAGCTTCAGCATCAGGTTTATGTATCGGGGCGTGTAAAAACAAATAACGAGAAGATTTATTATAATGTAGATTACATTCATACTGCAATTGATAGAAATTCAATGATTAGTTTTCAGTATTTTCAATGGAACGTAAAGAAAGAAAAAAGTTTTGAAAAAAGACGGAAAGCCTTATGAGGTAAGCCCGTGGGCCTTAAGCTGGGATGATGAAAACTATTATATGGTGGCTGTTGATTCAAGTGATAACAAAATTAAACATTTTAGAGTTGATAAAATGCTTAACATTAATATTTTGGACAAACCAAGACAGGGTGAAGAATGCTTTGGAGAACAGAATACAGACGTGGCACATTATGCCAAAAAATTATTTGGTATGTATTCAGGAAAAGAGGAAATAGTAAAATTAGAATGTGAAAATAAAATGGCAGGAGTTATTATAGACAGATTTGGAAAAGATACAATGTTTATAAAAAAGGATGAAGACCATTTTACCACAAACGTTAAGGTTATATTAAGCAATCAGTTTATATCCTGGGTATTTTCATTAGGAAACGGAGTGAAAATAGTGGGACCGGATGATGTTGTAGAAAAGGTAAAGTCAGAGGTGGAAAGACTTGGAAAACAATATAGTGATTAAAACAGGAAAGGAGCAATTTCAAAGTTTAAGTAATATACTGAAATATTTAATTGGCGTTATTTAAACAGAAATGATAGTGAATATATGTGTACAGCAGCAACTTATAAAACAAAGGATTTTTATTTTGGAAGAACTTTAGACTATGAATTTTCATATGGTGATGAGGTGACAATAACACCTAGAAATTATAGATTTGATTTTAGACATATGGGAATATTGGAAAGCCATTATGCAATTATCGGTATGGCATATGTGGCAGGAGGGTACCCATTGTATTATGATGGAATTAATGAGAAGGGACTTGGAATGGCAGGGCTTAATTTTGTGGGCAATGCTAAGTTTCAGCCTATTGAAGAGGGCAGGGACAATATAGCCCAGTTTGAATTTATTCCATGGATTCTTGGTAGATGCCAGTCAGTTAAAGAGGCGAGAGAACTTATAGACAGAATGAATCTTGTTTCAACACCTTTTAGTGAGCAGTTGCCATCAGCTCAGTTACATTGGATTATTTCAGACAGTGAAGAATCCATAACTGTAGAACCTGTGGCAGAAGGATTAAAGGTTTATGACAATCCTGTAGGAGTGTTGACTAACAATCCACCATTTCCACAGCAGATGTTTATGTTAAACAATTACATGAACCTGTCCCCAAGACAGCCAGAAAACAAATTCGCATCAGAACTTGATTTGACAACTTACAGCAGAGGAATGGGAGCGTTAGGACTTCCGGGAGATTTATCATCAGCTTCACGTTTTGCTAAGGTTGCCTTCACAAAGATGAATTCTGTTTCAGGTAATTCAGAGGCAGAAAGTGTAAGCCAGTTCTTCCATATTTTGGGCTCTGTTGACCAGCAGAGAGGCTGTTGTGAAGTAGCGGAAGATAAGTACGAAATCACATTGTACACTTCATGTTGCAATGCTAAAAAGGGAATTTATTATTATACAACATATGATAATCAGCAGATAACAGCAGTTGATATGAACAGAGAAAACTTAGATGGCGCGGAAGTAGTCAGATATCCGCTAATAAAGGAACAGCAGATTAATTGGCAGAATTAAGAAAATAGATAATAAGTTGATTTATGTAAATAAAGAGACTGATTAAACTATGCAATAACAAAAGTTTTGGCACAAGAAAGAGAAACATCATTCCGATAAAAGAATAACTTTCAGGAATTTAAAAACGAATTAAAAACAAAGCACAAAACTATGGTTAGTATTTCTCATAACATTAGTAGTTCTTGTAATGGACGTAATAATAGTTGGAAGCCACAACATTTTGGCTCTCAGATTCCGTAATGGGTGACGGAAAGACAAGAATTACTCCGGATTTTACGGTTTTCTAAGATGCTTTTTTCTCATAATCCGTAATGCCGATTCCAGTTACGTGTCATATAACATTTCCTTTCGCTGACACGTAATTATTCTCGAAATATTAATGAAATTTCTAGTAATTACGTGTGGTACAACGTTTCGGCTCACCGACACGTAAATTCAGCCGAAAGGACAAGCTAAAATTCAATAATTACGTGTCATACAACGTTTTCGCTCTATGACACGTAGTCGTGACCGAAAAAACAACTTATACTGTCCCCAGAGTGTGGACATCTCCACGGACGACTTTGTACGGAAAATGGAGCGAAAATCTTCAAAAAACACAAATAGAAACTAATCTCAAAAGCAAAAGCCACGACGCAAATCCGTCGTGGCTTTCCAATAATGCTACATCCTCCCTGCAACATTAATCTTCTCCCCTTATTCTGCCTTTTCACATATATGTCTTGCAACATACACACCACTGGCTGAAGCATGTGAAAGTGAATGTGTAACACCACTTCCGTCGCCGATAATATATAATCCGTCATATTTACATTCAAGATTGTCATTAAGTTCAACTTCCATATTGTAGAACTTAACTTCTACACCATATAGCAATGTATCATCATTGGCTGTACCTGGAGCAATTTTATCTAAGGCATAAATCATTTCAATGATTCCATCCAAGATACGCTTTGGAAGTACAAGGCTTAAATCACCTGGAGTAGCTGAAAGAGTAGGAGTAACAAGTCCTTCTTCAATTCGGCTTTCAGTACTTCTACGACCTCTTACTAAGTCACCGAAACGCTGAACAATTACGCCACCGCCAAGCATATTAGAAAGACGGGCAATACTTTCACCATATCCGTTACTGTCTTTGAAAGGCTCAGAGAAATGCTTAGCAACCAAAAGGGCAAAGTTAGTATTTTCAGTCTGCATTTCTTCACCTTCATAGCTGTGTCCGTTAACAGTAACAATACCGTTAGTGTTTTCGTTAACAACAATACCGTGTGGATTCATACAGAATGTACGTACATTGTCTTCGAACTGCTGTGTACGATAAACAATTTTGCTTTCATATAATTCATCAGTAAGATGAGAAAAGATAACAGCAGGAAGCTCAACACGAACTCCGATATCTACACGGTTAGACTTAGTAGGTATATCCATTTCGTGGCAAACCTGTTCCATCCACTTGCTTCCGCTTCGACCTACAGAAACAATACAATCTTTACATTCAAAATCTTCATCTTCAGTATGAATACTATAGCCGTTATCTAAATGAGTAATTGAAGAAACAGGTGTGTCAAAGTAAAAATCAGCCTTATCTTTTAATTCGTCATATAAATTTTCAAGAACAACATAGTTAATGTCAGTTCCCAAGTGACGAACAGAAGCATCAAGAAGTTTAAGCTTGTTCTGCATACAAATCTTCTTAAACTTAGTTCCGGCAGTTGAGAAAAGTCTTGTGCCTTCTCCACCGTGTTCCATGTTAATTTCGTCAACATATTTCATTAATTCAATGGCCTGTTTTTTACCGATGTGTTCATAAAGAGTGCCACCAAAATCATTGGTAATATTATATTTACCATCAGAAAAAGCTCCGGCACCACCGAAACCACTCATAATAGAGCAGCTTTTACAATTGATGCAGTTAGGAATCTTGTCACCATCAATAGGACACTTTCTTCCTGATAACTTATGTCCGGCTTCAAAAACAGCAATAGAAAGTTCAGGCTGCTTTTTTGCCAATTCATATGTGGCAAAAATACCACCCGGTCCGGCACCAATTACAATAACATCATAATGTTTCATTCAAAATCCTCCTAAATGTAATAATTAAAGTAAATTAAAAATACTTTTTTGCACACAAAAATACCGCAAAATAAAATTCACCTATAATAAAGATTATAGATAACCATTTGCGGCAGTTAGTAGAAACGTTCATCCATATCATGAACTTATATAATCCTTTGATATGATAGCAAAATAATAAGAAAAAATCAATAAAAAATAAACAAAAATAGCGTATTAAAAGCTGTATATTTTTAGCGAAAAAATAAGCAAAGCAATGCTACGAAAAATTAGACATTTATGTTAAAATATAGAAAGAGATAGAAAACGAAAGAATGAAGTGGAGGAAGTGAATACTTATGATAAAGGAATCAAGAGAAAAAAATAGATTACTAATTGCGGATGATTCCAAGATGAATAGAGAAATTCTGAAAGAAATCCTCGGAGATGAATATATTGTTACAGAAGCAAAAGATGGAACAGAAGCAATCGAGTTACTAAAGAAGGAAGAAGATTCATTTTCAGCACTTCTATTGGATTTAAATATGCCTGAAACTAACGGATATCAGGTATTGGAATGGATGAATGAAGAATATGTTATTGAACGTATTCCGGTAATTGTGATTTTAGCGGAAGATAATCACGAAAGCATTGAGAAAGCCTACGAATTAGGTGCAATGGATTATTTTACACATCCTTTTGATATGTTTGAAATACAGAAAAGAGTTGCGGGAACTCTTAACTTGTATAAGAAATACGAGAATTTAATTATGGCATCAAAGCAGGTTATATATGTATGTAATTCAGATTATAGTCGAATACTTTATGCCAGTGATGGTTTTTGCCGCAAGTTTAATGTTGAAAGAAACAATCTTTATGGAAAAAATTTTAATAGTGATTCAGGTATAGTTTTGGATCCTGAGGCCAATAAAGATGAGAATATTTTTGGTATAAAATTAAAATTTGATAAAAGAACAAGAAATTATTATCAGTTTAGTGTCGAAAAGACAATGTGGGGATGTAGAAATGCCAACATTGTGACACTTCTGGATGTTACAAAGCTTATTAAGCTTAACCAGGAACGGGTAATGGTATTTAAGAAAAGTGCAAGATTTTTAAGTAATTTAAATGACAATGTTAAAACTATTTTGCACTTGAATCTTTCAGAAAATACTTTTAGCTATATAGATAATAATTATAATGAATTAATCGAAAAAGAAAAATACAAAACAGTAGATGAAATTATGGAAGCTCTTGAAGATTATATGATAGTACCGGAAGAAAGAGAGCAGTTTCATAATAAATTTAATAAACAGAAACTAATAGATTCGTATGTTGAAGATGATGAAAACCAGAGTTTTGTTTGCGCATGTGTTTGGAAGAAAGATATAGATTTGTATTAAAAATGACATTAGCACTGTATAAGAATGTAATTAATGGTGAAATTGAAGGATTCTTCATTATTGAAGACATAACAGATGCGAAAATGGACAGAATGACATTAGATTTGTTTTACAGCAAGAATTACGTTATTACAGGAATTGCTGACCTAGTAAATAATTCTATATATGTTAAGAGAGAAAATGATAACGAAACATCAAAATTAAAAAATAGATATAGAGATTATGATCAGTTCTGCAAAAATATGGCTGACATTTATATTGACTAAAAAACAAAATCTGAATTTTATAATATGTTATCAAAAGATGTAATAATGCAAAAACTTGAAAAAGACGAACAGTATTTTGAAACTATTGAATATAAGATAGGCAATAACATCAAAATAGCAAAGATTCAGTTCAGATGGTTTATTAAGGAATACAAGTGTGTGCTTATAACTGTTGAAGATGCAACTAATGAATCGCACATGGACATTCTAACAGGTTTATACAACAGAAGTGGCTTCCATAATAAGGCGAAAGATATTATTGAAAAAGCAGAAGACGTAACAAAATATGCCATGATGTATTTTAACCTGAAAGGTTTTAAGGCAATTAACCATTCAGTAGGAACAGAAGGTGGCGATTATATTCTAAAGAATTATGCATCAAGGCTTAAGAATTCTGAATTGGAACCATTAACGCTGGGGAGAACTCAATCAGATCATTTTGGATGTTTAGTAGAAAGAAAGAAATATTAATTGGAAGAAATTAATAGAGTTTTGCACACAGGATTTTGAATATAAGGGAATGGATATTAAGATACAAAGTCTTGTTGGTATTTACTATATAGAAGATAAAAATATCGGAATAAATGAAATGTATGATAGTGCCAAGATGTCCAGTGAAAATATTGAGGATGGTTATGTAAAACCATATAAAATATTTGATAACTCAATAAGAAAACAGTATATCAGTTCTAATATGGTAGTTAGAAATTTTGAAACTGCAATGAAAAAAGGAGAGTTTGAAGTTTATCTTCAGCCGTTTTTGATGCAAAAACCAGAAAAATGGCTTCAGCAGAGGCTCTTATACGTTGGAAATATCAGGGAGATAAAATTAATATCTCCGGCAGTATTCATACCGGCATTAGAGGATAGTGGACAGATTTCACTTCTTGATTTGTTTGTTATTAAGACAGTGAAAAATTATCAGGAAAGAAGAAGAAAGTCAGGAAAAACTAATATTCCAATCTCAATGAACCTTTCATGGATGGATTTTTATGACACAAAAATGATTGATTGGATTTTAGATGACTTGCAACAAAATCCTACGCCACAAAATGTTGTTCGATATGAAATAACAGAAACATCATATGCGGCAATAGCCGAGAACAGACAAAATGTTCTTGATGAATTTAAGTCGCGAAATGCAAAAATTATGCTTGATGATTTTGGCAGTGGATACTCATCGTTTAGTATGTTGCAAAGTTACGATTTCGATATATTAAAGCTTGATATGGGATTTGTAAGAAAGATTGAGTCCAGTGAAAAAACAAGGGAAATCATAAAATCAATTATAGGAATGGCTCATAGAATTGGCGCAAAAATTGTTGCGGAAGGCGCAGAGACAGACAGCAGGTTGAATTTTTGAAAGAAAATGACTGCGATTACATACAGGGATATTATTTTTCAAAACCGTTACCACAGAAAGAATTTGAAGCTTACGTAGAAGAGTATTGGGATAATGATAAGGTATTTGAAGAAATAATAAAAGATTAAAG
>ENA-OQAZ01001475-OQAZ01001475.1-human-gut-metagenome-genome-assembly--contig:-NODE-1475-length-11164-cov-2.743409_pt1 | contig 11164 bp, 17 predicted proteins | sample MGYA00242737_ERZ504531 | MGnify/ENA primary metagenome ERZ504531 (study PRJEB26092, sample SAMD00036244) | human gut metagenome | host: Homo sapiens | study: EMG produced TPA metagenomics assembly of...
ATTTTGCATATGGAAATCAAGTGGAAATCGTGTATAATGTAAGCTGTCAGACGGAGTGAAAAAAGGACTACCTATTATAATAGGTACCTGTGAACATGATTTTACGGTTGTCTGGCAATAATCATATAAAAGCAGAAGTGTCAGGGCAATAAACTTCTGCAGTTTTTTTGTGGGCTGGGCTGTGCTTTTGCATATGTTCAGCTTGAATTTCAAAGCTGCAACTATACTATACTAAAGGAGGGATGCACATGGATCTCGTCATCAAGCGTCTGTCTTCAATCGAAGAGGCCTCAGCCGGTATCATTGAGGCTGCCGAGAACGAAAAGAAGGCACTGGAACAGCAGATGCGTGAACGTATTCAGGCATTTGATGAAGAGGCTGAGAAAGCTACGCAGGAGAAGCTTGATCAGATTCGTTCCAGCTTAAATGAAGAAATGCAAAAAAAGTCTTGCCGATCTGCAGAAAGCAACTGAAGATTCAATTCAGGCAATCGAAAATGATTACAATCAGAATCATGAAAAGCTTGCTGCCGGATTGATCGCAAAAATGATCGAGGAGTAAAATTATGGGAAATCTGTTAGCCTACAGCGGTACAGCGACCAAGATTCGCGGTATGCGAAGGAAGCTTCTGACCGCTAAAGATTTTCAGCATCTCGCCTCTTTGACATCCGTTTCCGATGCCATCGGATTTCTGAAAACAAAGTCCGCCTATGCTGGTATTTTCGCAAATTCCAACGAAAATTCCCTGCACCGCGGAGAGATCGAGAAAATGCTCACAAACGCAATCTACACGGATTTCCAGAGTATCTACCGTTTCGCAACCATACATCAGCGTAAAATCCTGGATCTGTACTTCCGCAGATACGAGATTGGACTTCTGAAAACCTGTATGCGAATGGTATTTGACCACAGAGATGTTGAATTGAATTTCGATATTTTCAAGGATTTCTTTGAAAAACACTCGGACATCAATTTGACCGCTCTTTCCAACTGTAAAACTCTGGATGAGTTTGTAAGCCTTCTGAAAGGAAGCATCTACTATCGTCCTTTATCTCTTCTCTCCGGTCTGTCCGAACCTACTTTGTGGGATTACGAGATGGCACTTGACCTGTGCTATTTCAAATGGTTCTGGGACAGCCGCAAAAAGGTTCTGACTCGTGACGAAGAAAGAATCTTTATGGACGATTACGGTGTCAAAATGGATTTGCTGAACATACGTTGGATTTATCGTTCCAAGCATTTTTACAACATGAGCAATGCGGACGTCTATGCACATCTGATCGGTATCCAATACCGTCTTCAGACCTCTCAGATCAAAGAGATGGTCGAAGCTGCAACTACAGATGAACTGACCGCAGCCATCAGAAATACTTACTACGGACGACATTTCCCGGAGGAAGCAAAACTTTCACTGGACGATGCCTATTATCAGATCCGTTATCGTGTTCAGCGTAAGAACGCAAAGGAGGATCCATTCTCCATTGCAGTTATCATTTCATATCTCTATGAGAAAGAACATGAGGTTGACGACCTCACAACCACGCTTGAGTGCATCCGATACGGTCTTCCGACCAGTGAGACGCAAAAATATATTTCAAATCTGAAAAGGGGGTGTAATCGTTGATTGAGAAAATGAAATTTCTGAGCGTTACCGGTCCGAAAGAAGACATCGACCGTGTGGTGAATGACTATTTATCCAAATACGAAATTCATCTGGAAAATGCTCTTTCCGAGCTTAAGACTGTCAAGTCTCTTCGTCCTTATATTGAGATCAATCCTTATAAAGACAAGCTCACAAAAGCAGAAGAATTCGCTTCCATGCTCGGTACGGATAAAAATCAGGAAAACCCAACCGGCACTATTTCGATTGAAGAAGCTTCTGAGACTCTCGCAACTCTGGAAAGCAAATTTTCTGATATTTATACAAGAACCAATGCTCTGGAAGCAAAGAAGGAAGATCTGAAAGCTTCTTATGAACGTTTAAGACCGTTCCTTGGATTCGATTTTGATATTCACAGCGTACTGCAGTTTAAGTTTATCAAATATCGTTTCGGTAAGATCACACGCGATTACTACAAAAAACTGGAGCACTATGTCTACGAAAATCTGGACACCGTGTTCTATCGCTGCAGCGAAGATGAGCAGTATGTATGGGGTGTTTACTTTGTGCCGGCGGGCAGAGCCGGACAGATCGATGCCGTATTTTCTTCCCTGCACTTTGAACGCATCCACCTTCCGGATGAATACGAAGGTATTCCACAGGAAGTCGGTACAAAACTTCAGTCTGATATCCATGATCTTGATGTCCAGCTTCAGGAGTGCCGTGAAGAAAGTGCGAAACTGCTCAACGAGTACAAAAACAAAGTCCTGCTTTGCAGAGACAAATTCCGTTCACTCACTTCAAACTTTGATGTGCGTAAACTTGCAGCCTGCACAAAAGAAGGTAAACAGGTCTTCTACATTCTGTGTGGCTGGATGACGGAAAGCGATGCCGCTCGTTTTGAAAAAGACGTAGCCGATGACAAGAATCTGTTCTGTCTGATCGAAAGCAATGAAGATCAGGATAAAGACAGCACACTGACACCGCCTACCAAATTGAAAAACCCTGGTATCTTCCGTCCGTTTGAATTATTCGTTCGTATGTACGGTCTTCCGTCTTACAATGAGATCGACCCGACCATCTTCGTAGCACTGACCTATTCCTTTATTTTCGGTGCCATGTTCGGTGATGTCGGTCAGGGACTCTGCCTGGTGATCGGCGGTGCCCTGCTCTACCATTTCAAAAAAATGGAACTCGCAGCATGCTTAAGCAGTGCCGGAGTCTTCTCTACGATCTTCGGTTTCCTGTTCGGCAGTTTCTTCGGTTTTGAGGATGTCATACCTGCACTCTGGATGCATCCGAAGGATGCAATGACAACGCTTCCGTTTATCGGTACTATGAACACCGCTTTCGTTGTTGCCATCGCATTTGGTATGTTCCTGATCCTGACAACGATGGTTCTGCATATTATCAATGCAGTCCGCAGAAAAGATGCTGAGAACATCTTCTTTGATACAAACGGTATCGCCGGTTTTGTATTCTACGGTGCGATCGTTGCAGTCGTTTTCTTATTTATGACAGGTCATGCCATCCCGCAGCCGGTGTTCTGGTGGTTATGTTCCTCATTCCGCTGATCCTGATCGGCTTCAAAGAGCCGCTCGGTAAACTGGTCGAGAAAAAAGCAGATGCTATGCCAAAAGAAAAAGGCATGTTCCTTGTAACTGCATTTTTCGAACTGTTTGATGTATTACTGAGCTACTTCTCCAACACACTGTCTTTCGTGCGTATCGGTGCTTTCGCCGTCAGCCACGCAGCTATGATGGAAGTAGTCCTGATGCTTGCCGGAGCCGAATCCGGAAACATCAACTGGATCGTTATCGTACTTGGTAACGTTTTTGTATGTGCAATGGAGGGTCTGATCGTTGGTATCCAGGTACTTCGTCTGGAATACTACGAAATGTTCAGCCGTTTCTATAAAGGCGAAGGACATCCATTCACACCATTTGTTAAAAAATCCGTTGATTAACATTTAAAAGCAAAATAACGGAAATAAAATATTTTATATTTGTGAGTTCATAATCACACACGATTAAGGAGGAAATTACTATGTCAACTATTACAAAATTCATTTTTATCGCAGCACTGCTTCTGAGCATCGTCGTACCAACGCAGCATTTCTGATCGGTGAAAAGAACCGTGGACGCTTCAAAACCACACTTGGCATCAACTGCTTCCTCTTCTTTGGAACCATGCTCTTGCCGTTATCATGATCTTCACAGGCGACGGTTCTGTAGCACTGGCAGCTGATACTGCTTCTGCATCTGCAAGCGGTCTGGCAGCTGGTATGGGTTATCTGGCAGCTGCACTGGTAACCGGTCTTTCCTGCATCGGTGGTGGTATCGCCGTTGCAAACGCAGCAAGTTCTGCTCTGGGTGCTATCAGTGAAGACGGAAGCATCTTTGGTAAATCCATGATCTTCGTAGCCATGGCCGAAGGTATCGCTCTGTACGGTCTGATCATCTCCTTCATGATCCTTGGTAAACTTTAATTTCCTGTTCGCATATCAGGAGGCAATTAATTTATGAAAATGTTCTTAATCAGTGATAACGTCGATACCCTGACCGGCATGCGTCTGGCAGGTGTTGAAGCTGTATCGTGCACGAACGTGCGGAACTTCGTAAAGCACTGGAAGATGCAATTGCCAATAAAGAAAACGGTATTATTCTCCTGACCGAAAAATTCGGTCGGGAGTTTCCGGATATTATTGATGATGTCCGCTTAAACCGCCGTCTTCCACTTCTTATCGAAATCCCTGACCGCCACGGTACCGGCCGCAAACCGGACTTTATCACTTCCTATGTAAGCGAAGCAATCGGAATAAAATTATAAAGAAGGTGAGATATTTTGACTACGGAAGAAAAGCTTAAATATTTTGAAGAATCTTCTCTGGAAGAGGCCAGAAAACAGGCTTCTGCCATGATCGAAGAATATAAGGTAAATCTGGACAAGGTAGAAAAAGAACACAAAGCAACCACACTTCGCCAGTCTGATTTACAGTTAAAAACAGAAAGCGACAATCTGAAGAGAAATAACAATATGGCTCTTTCCAAAGAGCAGCTTCAGATCAAGCGTAAGATCACACAGAAACAGAATGAACTGAAAGAAAAGCTTTTTGTCGAAGTAAAACAGCAGCTTGAAGATTACATGACTACTTCAACATATCAGCAGCTGCTGATCAAACAGATCAAAAACATTCAGAAAGAGGCTGGTTCCGGAAACTGATCCTTTACATTGACCCTGCAGACTCCGACAAACGTTCCAGTCTCCAGGCCGCAACCGGAGCTCCTATTACCGTTTCTGAATATTCCTTTATGGGCGGCACAAGAGCCGTTCTTCAGGATCGCAACATCCTGATCGACAATTCTTTCGCTTCCAAACTGGAAAAGTTAAAAGCAGACTTCTCATTTAACGGAGGTGCTACAAATGCATAAAACAGGTACTATTTACGGCATTAACGGTCCTGTTATTTACCTGAAAGGCAACACAGGATTTCAGATGGCTGAAATGGTCTACGTCGGAAAAGAACGTCTGGTAGGCGAAGTTATCCGTCTGACAAACGATATCACGACCATTCAGGTCTTCGAGGAAACCACAGGACTTCGTCCTGGTGACCCGGTAGAAGCTACCGGCGATGCTATTTCCGTAACACTTGGCCCTGGTATCCTCAACAATATTTTTGACGGTATCGAGCGTCCGTTAAGTGAGATTGCAAAATCCTCCGGTAAATACATCAGCGTGGTGTCAGCGTTGATTCTCTGGATACGGAGAAAAAATGGCAAACACATATCACCGTAAAACCGGGTGAATTTGTTTCCGGCGGCACGATCATCGCAGAAGTTCAGGAAACACAGGCAATCGTCCACAAATCCATGGTTCCTCCGAACATTTCCGGTACTGTGCTGGAAGTTGCAATGGATGGAGAATACACGATCAACGAACCGATCGTAACCGTTCAGCTTGCAAACGGAAAAGAAGAAAAACTGACACTGGCCCAGAAATGGCCGATCCGTGTTCCGCGTCCGACTGCTGCAAGATTCGCAGCAAGCAAACCGCTGATCACCGGACAGCGTATCCTCGATACTCTGTTCCCGATCGCCAAAGGTGGTACTGCTGCTATCCCTGGCGGTTTCGGTACCGGAAAAACCATGACACAGCATCAGATCGCCAAATGGTCCAACGCCGACATCATCATCTACATCGGCTGCGGTGAGCGTGGTAACGAGATGACACAGGTTCTGGAAGAGTTCTCTGAACTGGTTGACCCAAGAAGCGGCAAACCTCTGATGGACCGTACTACTCTGATCGCCAATACTTCCAACATGCCGGTAGCTGCCCGTGAGGCTTCTATCTATACCGGTATCACACTGGCTGAGTATTACCGCGATATGGGTTACGACGTTGCGATCATGGCAGACTCCACTTCCCGTTGGGCTGAGGCACTTCGAGAGCTGTCCGGACGTCTGGAAGAAATGCCTGCAGAGGAAGGTTTCCCTGCTTACCTGGCATCCCGCCTTTCCGCTTTCTACGAGCGTGCCGGCATGATGCAGACCTTAAACGGCTCCGAAGGAAGTGTTCCATCATCGGTGCGGTTTCCCCTCAGGGCGGTGACTTCTCCGAACCGGTCACACAGAATACCAAACGTTTCGTACGCTGCTTCTGGGGACTGGATAAATCCCTGGCATATGCAAGACATTTCCCGGCTATCCACTGGCTGACCAGTTACAGTGAATATGTAAATGACCTGGCACCATGGTACCGTGACAATGCCGACAAGAATTTCGTAGACGAACGAAATCAGCTGATGGCGATCCTGAACCAGGAAAGCAACCTGATGGAGATCGTAAAACTGATTGGTAGTGATGTACTTCCGGATGACCAGAAACTGACACTGGAGATCGCCAGAGTCATCCGTCTGGGATTCCTTCAGCAGAATGCATTCCACAAAGACGATACCTGTGTTCCGATCCGCAAACAGTTCCTGATGATGGACCTGATCCTGTATCTGAATACAAAGGCAAAAGCCTGGTTACCATGGGTATGCCGATGTCCATTTTGAAAGAAAGCAACATTTTTGACCGCATCATTTCCGTGAAATACGATGTTCCAAATGACCGTCTGGATATGTTCGATGACTACCGCAAAGAAGTCGATCATTTCTATGACGAAGTACTTGAAAAGAACGCTTAGGAGGAAAAGAAATGTCAATAGAATATTTAGGCCTGAACGAGATCAACGGCCTCTGGTCGTTCTGGAAGGCGTGCAGAATGCCTCCTTTGAAGAAATCGTAGAGATCGTTGTGGATAACAACGAAAAGAAACTCGGTCGTATCGTAGAGCTCTACGAAGACAAAGCCGTTATCCAGGTATTTGAGGGAAATGAAGGTATGTCCCTTAAAAATACCCACACAAAGCTGACCGGACATCCGATGGAGCTTGCCGTATCACTGGACATCCTCGGCCGTACCTTCAATGGTATCGGACAGCCGATCGATGGTCTGGGTGATATCTATCCGGAAGCACACATCAATGTAAACGGTCTGCCGCTGAACCCGGTTACCCGTGAATATCCGCGTAACTACATTCGTACCGGTATTTCCGCGATCGATGGTCTGACCACTCTGATCCGCGGACAGAAGCTTCCGATTTTCTCCGGAAATGGTCTGCCACATGACCGTCTGGCAGCTCAGATCGTAAAACAGGCTTCTCTGGGTGATAATTCCGATGAGAAATTTGCGATCGTTTTCGCAGCTATGGGTGTTAAATATGACGTAGCAGAATTCTTCCGCAAGACTTTCGAAGAAAGCGGTGTTTCTGACCACGTAGTTATGTACCTGAACCTGGCAAACGACCCGGTTGTAGAGCGTCTGATCACACCAAAGGTTGCCCTCACCGCAGCAGAGTATCTGGCATTTGAAAAAGGCATGCACATCCTGGTTATCTTAACCGATATGACATCCTTTGCAGAGGCCATGCGTGAGGTTTCTTCCTCAAAAGGTGAGATTCCTTCCCGTAAAGGTTATCCTGGATACCTCTACAGTGAACTGGCTACAATCTACGAACGTGCCGGTATCGTAGAAGCGTCGAAGGTTCTGTAACACAGATCCCGATCCTGACTATGCCGAATGATGATATCACACACCCGATCCCTGACCTGACCGGTTACATCACCGAAGGTCAGATCGTACTGGATCGTCAGCTGCACGGACAGGCAATCTACCCGCCAATCAACGTACTGCCTTCTCTGTCCCGTCTGATGAAGGACGGTATCGGTGCAGGTTACACAAGAGAAGATCATCAGGATGTTGCAAACCAGTTATTCTCCTGCTACGCAAAAGTTGGAGATGCAAGAGCCCTGGCATCCGTTATCGGTGAGGACGAACTTTCTCCTCTGGATAAAACCTATCTGAAATTCGGACAGGCATTCGAGCATACCTTTGTCGGACAGGGCGAGGACGAGAACCGTTCTATCGTTGAGACTCTTGATCTTGGCTGGAAACTTCTGCGTATGCTGCCAAGAGAAGAACTTGACCGTATCGATACGAAGATCCTGGATAAATATTATAACGAATAGAGGTGAGCCTATGGATCCGAATACCTTCCCTACGAAGGGCAATTTAATTCTGGCAAAAAACTCCCTCGCACTTGCCAAACAGGGCTATGTGCTGATGGACAAAAAAAGAAATATTCTGATCAGGGAACTTATGGGACTCATCCAGCAGGCCGAATCCATTCAGAAAGAAATTGATTCTACCTTCCGCATGGCTTATGCCGCACTGCAGATGGCAAACATCAAACTGGGCATCAGCCTTGTAGAAGAGATCTCCTACTCCGTACCGGTTGAGGATTCGATCCGCATCCGTACAAGAAGTATCATGGGTACGGAGATCCCTCTGGTAGAAGCTGATACCAGACCTGCTTTCCCGACTTACGCTTACTACAGTACAAACATTGCACTGGACCAGGCAAAAGCCTCATTTGAAAAAGTAAAGCAGCTTTCCATCAAGCTTTCCATGATCGAAAATTCAGCTTACCGGCTGGCAAACAATATCAAAAAAACCCAGAAGCGTGCCAACGCTCTGAAAAATATTACCATCCCACGTTATACCGTTCTTACAAAAGACATTCAGAATGCACTGGAAGAAAAAGAGCGTGAAGAATTCACCCGACTGAAAGTCATCAAAAGAATGCAGAGCAAGAAGGCTTAACAAGTGGATTTCCCGAACCTGGCGGACAATTTTTTGTCCCCTGGGTTCTGTCTTTTTTCTCCCACAGTTCTCTCATATTTCAGACGTAAAATCTTTATTCAGGCAGAACACACTTAAGACCCGGAATGTGATCCCGGTCAGATCTGCTGACATTTACCTGTCAGAATATGTGTTTTCTCTTGACTTTCTAAGCTAAATCCTGTAAAATTCTTATGTAATAATTTTGTAATATATTTAACATGATTTCAAAATCTTGATCTTCATGATTTTTAAAAGGAGCAATTTATGAAAAAGCAGATTATCGTTACCATGCTTTTAGCAGCAGCACTTGGCACAGTTAGTCCTTCTATGAAAGCGGAAGCAAAGTGGAAGGCAGATGCAAAAGGCCGCTGGTACACCATCAAGCTGCACCGGGCTACGCTGTTGGCTGGAAGCAGATCGGTAAGTATACTTACTATTTTGAGAAAAACAAATACGCCGCAACCGGCTGGAAATTGATCGATAAAAAATGGTACTATTTGATATAAAAGGCAGGCTGCTCGCCAATCGCTGGGTAGATGGATATTATCTTTCTGCTGACGGCTCCATGGCTGCAAGCACTGTCATTACCTCCGGGGATCAAAGTTACACGATTGATGCAAACGGAAACATTGTCCGGGATCCTTCTTCTGCAGACGGTTCTGACATCCTGATTCCCGGCGTGACGGAAAACAAAAATACCTGGGTAGAGAATGATGGTAAGTATTATTACTACAACTACAAAGGTAAACTTGCAAAAGGCTGGCTGCGTATCCGTGACAAAACTTATTATCTTAATACCGAACTGGAGAACGTTACAGTGGCTGGCTCAAATACAACGGCAAATATTATTACTTTGATGCTGAAACCGGCCTGATGCTGAAAGGCTGGAACAAGATCGGCAACTATACATACTTCTTTAAAACAGACGGTTCTGCACCGAGAAAGTGGAAAAAGATCAAAGGCAAATATTATTACTTCGGTAAAAAAGGCCGTATGTACACCAACAGGATCATCAGCAAAAAGTATTATGTAAATGCCGCCGGTGAACGTACTTATGGTTTCGCTCAGATCGGTGCCGACACTTACTATTTCCATCCGACAACCGGAAAGATGATGACCGGCTGGGTACTGGTTGGCAGCAAATATTATTACTTTGATGCAAACGGTAAAATGGTCACCGATACCTGGATCGGCAAACGCTACCTGAAATCAAACGGTCAGATGGCAAAGAGCTGCTGTAGGTGCTTACTATATAAACAAAAAGGGAAATCGTACCAAAAAGACACGTTCTACCGGAATCTGGACACAGAAAGGCAAAACCTACTTCCTGAATTCCAATTACCAGAAGCAAAAAGCCAGTGGGTCGTTTCTGCAAGCGGCAGATATTATTATACAGATGAGAACGGCATTGTCCTCACCAACCAGTGGGTAGGCAATTATTATGTAGGAGAAACTGGTGCAAGAGTCACAAACCAGAAACTGCAGATTGATGATAAGACTTACTATTTTACTTCCGACGGAAGCAAAGCAACCGGTATTGTTACCCTGAACGGCAAAACCTATTTATTTGACCGTAACGGAGTCATGGTTACAGGATGGTATAACAACAGCGTCGCAACGTTCTATTTTCTTCCGACGACCGGTGAAATGGTCAAGAGCCAGATCATGATCATTGACAACGTATTCTACTCTTTCGATGCAAATGGATATATGACTGACCAGAATGCTTCCGATTCCGACCTGACATTCGGTTCCAAAATTGCAGCTTATGCGACTCAGTTTATCGGAAATCCATATGTTTACGGCGGAACCAGCCTGACAAACGGTGCAGACTGCTCCGGTTTTACGCAGTCCGTCATGAGCCATTTTGGCATCAAGATCCCTCGTACCGCCGACCAGCAGGCAATCGGCTACGATGGCACAACAACCAAATAGCTACCGCAAAAATCATTTCCGTCAACAATATCCAGCCCGGAGATCTGGTATTTTATTACCAGCCAATCTCACACGTTGGGCTTTACATCGGAAACGGGCTGATTGTACACGCCTCTACAGAGGCAGCTTACCCGGTGGGCGGTATTAAGACCTCACCATTTGATTTTGCTACGATCCGTGCGATTGTACGCTACTGGTAAGCAAGTGCAGAGAGGTTTTAGAATGTGCAAATGAAGGCCATAGAAATGATTTTATAAAATATAACGCCATGATGATCCGAAAACAATCTCCTGACACGCTGCGTTTCCTGTTCGGTTCGCTCGCCGGTTAGCCGCCCTTCGCCTAAACTCGCCTCTTCGAGGCTCAGACAGCGGCTCCTTGGGGCGGCAGCATCGCAAACCTCA
>ENA-OQAZ01001476-OQAZ01001476.1-human-gut-metagenome-genome-assembly--contig:-NODE-1476-length-11154-cov-1.532058_pt1 | contig 11154 bp, 12 predicted proteins | sample MGYA00242737_ERZ504531 | MGnify/ENA primary metagenome ERZ504531 (study PRJEB26092, sample SAMD00036244) | human gut metagenome | host: Homo sapiens | study: EMG produced TPA metagenomics assembly of...
CACACCCATCTGCCCCTTTACAAAGGACGATGCCGTAAATGTACCCGCCTGCTGTTCTAATTCCTGTGCCGCATACGTCCGGTACGGCACTTTTCATCTGTTTTGCAAAACTGATAATTCCTTGTTCCTGCGCCTTTCTGTCGATAGATGCAATCACACCGATTCGCTCTATCAGCAGGTCATTCTGCGCAAATGTCGTATAAACCGCCTGCGCAATCTCTTTTAAACTTTTTCCTTTTTTACAGCCGATTCCGACTGCCAGATTCATCGGCACCAGTTTTATAGTCCGTAAAAATACTTCTTTTTCATGCTCCTCTGTTATAATCTGGATTCCGCTTTCAAATTCTCCGTTTTCATTTTTAGTAACCTGTATCTGTCCCGGATACTGCTTTTCCGCCTGTTCTAACAGGTCTATATATTCATCATTTCCTGTCATTCCAACCGGTTCATGATTTAAAATGCGCCCCGAAATGTCCTGAATCATTACAGGATTTATAATGCGCAGTCTGTGTTTTCCTGCAAATAAATCCACCGCAAACATACCGCGTGTATCGGTTGCCGTCGTAATGACCGGTGCCGCGCCAAGCCGTTCTGCCAATGTTACTGCACCACTCATTTGCCCCGCCGATATGCCCTGAAAGCAGTGAAATCAGGAATTTTCCGTCCTCATCTGCCACCAGCACCGCCGGGTCTGTCGTCTTGCTTTTCAAATAGGGTGCTATCACACGCACGGCAATCGCCGCCGCCCGATAAATAAAATCCTGTCACACTGATAAAACTGCTCCTTTATCACTTCGCCGACCGAATAAAAGGAATGAATTGTGCCATCAGTACATCGCTCATGTCCGTAGATTTCTACCGTTCCTTCTGTGTTTTGTGCCGCTTTTTTTGCAAGCTGTAAGCCCGGCTGTGTAAATGCAATGATGATTGTTCTCATTTGCGGTACTCCGTCTGGAATTCCGGGTCATACAGCTTGGAAAAAGCATATTGTTCCCCTAAAAAGTCACCGACCAGCACCAGTGCAGTCTTTGTAATCCCCGCTTCCCGTGCTTTTTGTTCAAGTTCCTTTATCGTTGTTTTTATACATTGCTGTTCTGCAGCTTGCCTTGTATACAATCGCACACGGCGTATCCGGTGTATACGCTCCCTCACACAACTGTTCCTGCAATTCTTTTAAATGTCCCGCACTTAAAAAAACAGCCATGGAAGCGCCGTGCTGTGGCCAAAAGCGAAAGCTTTTCTTTTTCCGGCACCGGTGTTCTTCCTTCCATTCTCGTAAGAATGACCGTCTGGGATACTTCCGGTACGGTATATTCACAATTTAGCGCCGCCGCCGCCGCTAAAAAGCTGCTGATGCCCGGACAGATTTCACACCGGATTCCGTGTGTGGCAAGCACTTCAATCTGTTCGCGGATTGCACCGTAAATTGACGGATCGCCCGTGTGCAGACGGACAACCTTTTTCCCTGCCTGCTCTGCCTTTACAATCACATCAATGACTTCGTCCAGATTCATATAAGCACTGTTATAAATTTCACATTCTTTTTTTGCATATTCCAATAATTCTTCATTGACCAGTGAGCCTGCATAGATAATGACATCGGCTTCCTGTAATGCACGCATGCCGCGCACCGTAATCAGGTCTTTTGCCCCCGGTCCCGCTCCGATAATTTTAACCATATATTTATTCCTCGTTTCCTATCTGCCATGCAGAATCCTTATTTTTCACTGCTTACATCTGCCGTAATTTTTAAAAGCAGTTCGTCTGCCTGTTCTGTTTTTCCAAGCAGTCCGTATTCATTGGAAAAGACAACTGCACCTATCTGCATATTGTCACCGCCTCTTTTTTGCAGGCAGGCATCAATCCGTAACATAAGCTGTTCCATTGTCTTTCCGAGTATCTTTTCATTTTTTAAAAGCTCCAGTGCAGCATCGGTCGTCACACAGTCTAAAATATTGCGCACTGTTTCAATACCCGCGCCTGCCCGAACGGCACACGTTGCCAGTATTTCCATGCGGCCGTCCGCCATTTTGGAATGGGTATTTCATAATGCCCGCGCCCAGCTTGACCAGTTTTCCGATATGACCGACAAAAAGCATTCCTTTTGCCCCAAGTTCACAACCCATATCAATCGTATCCCCGATAAAATTACTGCATTTAATACTTCTTTTTAATTCAATTTTTAATGTTTCATGCAAAAAATCCTGTCCGTAATTACCCGGTGTTATCAAAAGAGTCTGTTCCCCGTCTGCCAGGTGCATTTTCATCTCTGTACGGATTGTGTCAATCAGCGCCTGCTCACTCATCGGCTCTACAATGCCGCTTGTTCCAAGAATAGATATGCCGCCTGTAATACCAAGCTGCGGGTTAAATGTTTTTTTTGCGATTTCCACCCCCTGCGGCGCAGAAATCACCGCCTGCAATCCGCCCTCATAGCCAAATGCTTCTGCCGTTTCCTTTAATGCCGCCTCAATCATCTTTAGCGGCACCGGATTAATCGCCGCCGCACCGACCGGGCGCGCCAGTCCCTTTTTTGTAATCCGCCCGATACCCACACCGCCGTCAACGATTATCTGCGGTTTTACTGCGGCTGTATCGGACCGCTCTGATTCTGTATCGCATTTTTTTACAGTCATGTCCGTGCTTTTATTCATATTACTATTATTATGAATATAGGAAACCTCGGCAAATATCAGGATTTTGTTGGTAATATCCGGGTCATCGCCGCTGTCTTTCTGCACGGCACAGGATACGGCATGTGCCTTCATCTGAATCTCACAGACCGGCAGTGTCAGCGTAATGTCTGACGGCGTTCTTACAGAAACTTCCGTCACTTTCCTGCCGGATAAAAGCATCTGTGCCGCCGCTTTTGCCGCGGCAGCCGCACATGTGCCTGTTGTATAACCGCACCGCATTTTTTTCTGATTTTTATACACGTACCGTTCTAACATCTGCGCCATTCTTTATCGTCCTCTGCCGCCATGTAAAACAGGGCATTTACAATCGCCGCCGCTACATTACTGCCGCCTTTTCTTCCTTTTGCCACAATATAGGCAACGTGCTGTCTATGATTTCTTCCTTTGCTTCAACGACATTTACAAACCCCACCGGTACACCGATAACCAGTGACGGTGTAAATATGCCCTTATCTGAAAGTTCCCGTATTTTCATCAGTGCCGTCGGCGCATTGCCGACTACCATAATACAGCCCGGATTCTGCTTTGCTGCTTTTTCCACGCTGACTGCCGCGCGGGTAATTTCACGCGCCGCCGCTTCCTTTGCCACCGCTTCATCTGCCATATAGCAGTGCAGTGAAATGCCAAACCGCTCCGCCATTTTATGGCTGATACCCGCGCCTGCCATATTGGTATCCGTCACAATGTCCGTTCCTTTTTGAATGGCTTCCAGCGCCTTGTCTACAACGCCCTCGGAAAATACCATATTCGTTTCATACGAAAAATCCGCAGTTGTATGAATCACTCTTTTGACAATCGGCTTATACTGCGGCGGTATCTGTGTCGTCAGTTCCTTTTCGATGATTGCAAAGGATTGTTTCTCAATTTCCATTGGTTTCATGCCTACACCTCTCCTTATCCAGCATTGATTTTACTGCAAAAGACAATTTCTTAACGTTTCACTGTCAGGGCGGAAAAGCACCTGTTTTTTGTGTGCCTTTGCATACTCCGGCAGTTCTTTTACTCTTTCATTCATCTGTCCTGTCGGACACCCTGTATCAATCACAATATCTGCTTCATCAATCGCACGGCACGCCGCCGTAAATGCTTCTTCCCCGACCGGCTCAAACATTTTTTCCGTAATCACCTGTGCCGCCAGTGCCTGTGCGACCGGGTAGTCGCAGTCATTTTCATATAAAATGCCGGCAGTAAACGCCAATCCCATACGCTGTAATTCGCGGTATGTAAAAATGCCTGTTCCCGCGCCGCCCGCAACAAAAATACGCGGTGTGCCTTCGGGCTTTTTTAATTCCGTACTGCCATACAAACAATTATACGTCCCCTGCTGTAATCCGTAAAGAGTGCTGATACGGCTGTCCGTAAAAATCTGCTCCGGTCTTCCGAATTCAATCGTTCCGTTTCCGCCAACACACATCACATAATCTGCGATTTTTGCCGCCAGTTCAATTTCATGCAGTGACACAATTACCGTCACCTTATCCTTGACTGCCATTTCCAGCAAAATGTCGAGCAATTCTATTTTGTGACGGATATCCAGAAATGATGTCGGCTCGTCCAGTACAATAATTTCCGGCTTCTGACAGACCGCCCTCGCAAGCATAATCCGCTGGCGCTGTCCATCACTAATCTGTGAAAAATCTTTTTCCGCAATGTCCATGGCGGACACCTTTTCCAGCGATTCTGTCACGATTTGTTCGTCTTCTTTCGTCAGCTTTCCGAAATAATTCGTATACGGATACCGTCCCATTGCAACGACATCACGGCATGTCATCATTTCCGTCTTGATTTTCTCCGTCAGTACAACAGACATCGTTTTTGCGTATTGTTTGCTTGTGAAATCCTTCACATTCTTTCCTTTAATATAAATACCGCCGGATATCGGCTGCATTTCCCGGATAATATTTTTTAAAATCGTGGACTTTCCCGCACCGTTTGGTCCAATCAGTACAAGAATTTCTCCTTTTTTGACCTTGAGTGCAATGTCTTTTAACAGTGCCTTCCCATGATAGCCCACACTTAAATCCTGTGTTTCTATATATACCTGTTCCATGCTTTTCTCCTTTTACTTCTGCCGCTTCACCATCAGCCAGATAACGACCGGTGCGCCAAACACTGCCGTAACCGTTCCGATTGCCAGTTCTGACGGCGAAAAGATTGTTCTTGCAATCAAATCACAGAACATACAGAATACGGCGCCGCACAAAAAGATTGCAGGAATCGTAACCACCGGCTTTGTCGTTTTTAAAGACAGTCTTGTAATATGCGGAACGGCAATGCGACAAAGGAAATCGGTCCCGCAAGTGCCGTTACGCAGGCTGACAAAAGACTGGACAGCAAAATGATACAGACCCTGAAAAAACGGATATGAATCCCCATGCTCTGTGCATAGCCCTCTCCCAACAGATACGCGCTAATCGGCTTTGAAAATAAAAAGGTGACAACTGCCGTCGGAAATACCACTGCCGCCGCAAGCTTTACGGTGCTCCATGAACTGCCCGAAAAACTGCCCATTGCCCAATGTGTCAGATTGGCGATATCCGAATCATTTGCAAATGTAATACACAAATCCGTAATTGCCGAACAAATATAGCTAATCATAATTCCCACGACGAGAAGCATGGACATACTTTTCACGCGGTTTGCAAAAAGCAGGACATAAAGCATGGCAAGAAGCGAACCGACAAATGCGGCCGCAACCTGCGCCCACAACGGCATACCGGACATATATTTCAACAGAAAAATCATCGTGATTGCAACAAACATCTTTGCACCGGACGAAATACCAAGCACAAACGGTCCTGCAATCGGATTTCTGAAAAATGTCTGCAATAAAAATCCGGACAACGACAATGCCCCGCCTAAAATTGCCGCCATACACAGACGCGGCAGACGGATTTTCCAGATAATATTGTATTCCGGTGTTCCCATATCACCATGCAGAAAAATAATGCGAAAAATTCGTGCCGGAGATATATGAACATTTCCTGTATTGATATTAAAAATCACTGCCAGTACAAATAAAACCACAAGTAAAATGTATACAACCTGACAGCGGATTATTTTTTTTTATCTGCATTTTTTCTCCATTCCAGTTGCTCTATCCGCAAAAGTGCCACACCAAATTAAAATGATGTGGCACTTTTTTACAGACAGATTTTCTGTTTTACTGTAACTTCTTTAAATATGTAAGTTCTGTTGTATTCGCATCAGCATTCAGCATTAAGTTGATGTCGTTAATCATGCTTCCGATTGTATCTGCAATCTGGAAGAAATCCGGTGTTGTACACCATACATTTCCGTCCTTAACAGCCTTCATATCTGAAAGCACATTGTTGTAACCTGTAAAATCACTGAGTGTAGACGGCTTTCCGCCTAAACTCCAGATATAAATCACATAGTCTGCATCTTTCGCTTTTTCATAAAAGCTTTCGATATTCATTTCCTGTGTACCGGTCTTATCTGTATTTAAGTCAGAGAAAATGTACTCTCCACCTGCCATATTGACCATCTGTGTAAGATAATCTCCTGCATTTCTGACATAGAGCTTGCCCTTTGAAGTAATATAGAATACCGCAACGGATTTTCCGGTCTTTTCAGCCTTTGAAAGTGTATCTACATAAGCCGCCTGTGCATTATACATGGTTGTGGCAGCATCTTCTTCATTGCAGAGTGCCGCATAGAATTTTGCCCATTCTACACGTCCGAGCGGATTTTCTTCATAGGTAGACTGGTCTAAAATGTAATTAATCCCCAGTTCCTTAAATTTTTCTGCTACATCCGGTTTGCTGGTTAGCATGGTTGAATATATAGCAAGTGTAGGTGCGCCTGCAATAATTGTTTCATAATCCGGTGCTTTGTAGTCGCCTACGTAAGTAAGCTTTCCGTCATCAAACGCTTTCTTTACGCCGTCAATGTACCATGAATCCTTATCATAAGTTACCTGGCTGATATTAGAAAGACAGTTGCTTGCATTCATCAGGGATGTTACCGGTGTTGAAGATACGAGCAGATTTGTAACCGGTGTCTTTAATACCAGTGTATCCGCATCTAATCCTGACGGTGTGGACATTCCTTCCGGAACGAGCAAAATCTTAGACTGCTTTGCCACAATCGCAGTATCTTCATCTCTGTTGGTAATAGTCAGCAGCTTATAACCGCCCTTGTAATACTCTACAGAAAACAGCTTTGCATACTGTAATTCCATTGCATGGTCAAATACAAGCTGTCCGTCATAGCTGCTTTCGCTATTCGTCTGGCTTGTCGTGTTACCGGTTCCGCAGCCGCCCATTGTAAACGTTGCCGCAAGCAGCGTAAACACAAGCATGAGTGCAAGAAATCTTTTTTTCTTCATTTTGTTTTCTCCTTTTCTTTTTCATGAAGTGTTTTGATGATTCCGATATGATCGCAGAAAAGGAGCAGACCTGTCTGTCTGCATAAAAATCAATAGTCTGTTGTTCTCGCAACGACTATTTAAACTCTGCCTGTAAACCGGTCTTCTGACTCACAGATTAACAGCAATACCCGCCTTCCCGGATTCGGTCAGCTAAAAGTAGCCTCCTCCAGTGGCATTATGGATACCGCCTCCCTGTACACAGCAGCGGAACTGTTCAAGAATTTCACTTGATTCCCTGAAATGTAAGCCTGCGCGTTTTCACAAATCTGTTTTCTGCACAGTTTCATTTCGTTTACAGTGATTATTTCGTTATCATCTGGATTTTATCCAGAGTTTATTATTCCATAGATTGATAGAATTGCAAGAAATTTCATTTGTAATTTCATTTGCAATTCAAAATGTTCCATACAGGGTCTGCCGGATTTTTTCCATATCATATTCCGGCGCCTCCGCTGCTACTGCATCGTAAAGCGGCTGTATTACAGAGACTTCTTCTTCAAGTTCGGAGGCTATTAGCTCTGCTGACTTGCCCTTTTTGACTTTTTTATTATCATTGGTAACAGCACCGATGCCTGTCCCTCCTGAAAGCCTTCCTCACGGACGACTTTCATATGTCCTTCTTCATCGTATTCATATATACTCACGTCTATCACCTCTTCCCTTACTTCATCTTCTTCCGACAAAAACCGCACAACTTTCATAGTTTTCCGCTGGTGCGGGAAGGTACAATACGTGCAGTCTTTAATTTTTCTTTCCGCTTTCACGTACGATAAAAGTGCGGATTGCCCGGACAGTCTTCGTACTGATTTAATGGGCAGTAACAAAAGAGGCAGTTAAAATCTGTCTCTTTTTCCACTTTATGACACGGAAAGTATTTACATTTTTCATTTTTAAAATAACGGTAACTGTTTTCCATGCGCTCTCCTCTATAATAATCCTCATTCCTGAGCAAAAACAAATTGCTGTGTATCGTCATAATCATTTCTGCGGTCATCAATCCCTTTTACGGGATTCATGTAAAACAGCCCGCTCCCTACATTTTATAATAAGAACGGATTGGTTCACAACCTACGGAGAGTAGATATGCGGTAACACAGAGCAACTATTAATTTTGCTTTTTAAGATACCTTTTTAATAGGAACGCACAAAAATAAGGAAATGTATAAATATTGTTTTCAAAACCAATATTGCTGTCCCCCAGCTTGATTCCATAGTGAATATCACTGTAATTTTTATTTGAAATGAGCTGATTCAAAGACTTCGAACTGTTTTTATTGGCTTTTACTTCCACCGGAATCAGCACATCCTTTGTCCGCACGAAGAAATCTTCTTCCAGCGTTGCATTTTCTTTCTTATAATAATATAAGCCAAGACCTTGTTTTAAAAAATGCTTCTGCCACAAAATTTTCATACAATGCCCCTTTATAAATTCCAAGATTTTTGTTTGCCCTCAAATCATCCTGTGCTTCTTCATCTAACGTTGAGATTAACAAACCTGTATCCGGATAATACAGCTTAAATTTATTTTCATCGTAATTTCCTTTGAGTGGAAGTTCCGGAAAATGAAGGCAGTAACAAATGGATATTACCCCAGCATCTTTAAGCCAGTCGATACAGCCTGTATATTCTCTGCTTCTTGCATTTTTTCCCAATTTATTGTACTGGAACTTTTTATTTTCCTTTGCAAGCTGAACCGGAATATTCCGGTAAACACTTGCTATTTTCGTCTGTTCTAAACCCTGTGCATATTTTCGTATATCTTCTTCATAATCCAGCCGTATCTGATTCTGGATTTCCAGCGTATTTGAAAAACTGTTCGTTTCTATATATTGTCTGACTACCGCCGGCATTCCGCCGAGGATACAATAATCTAAAAACAGCTTTTTGTACACCTCAAACTGTGTCTGACCAAACGGCTTTTGCAAAATCATATGTTTCAGCAAATCCGCAATCTGTGTATCATCATAGCCCTTTGCCCATAAAAATTCTTCAAAATCCATGGAATACATTTCATAATCCGTTTTGTATCCTACACTGTTACTGTGGATTTTCTGATAATGAATTCCAAGCAGTGATCCACTGCATATGACATCATACTTTCCGTCCACCTTAAATGATTTTAAAGAAGTGGCAATATCCGGATACTCCTGAATTTCATCAAAAATCAATAAGGTATCATCCTTTATAAATTTTTTTTTGGTATCCAGCAGTGTAATATTCTTCACAATGCTGTCTGCATCATATCCGTCACTTAATATCGTTTTATATTTCGGTTCAAGCACAAAATTAATATAAACAATATTGCTGTAATATTTTTTTGCAAAATGATTAATAGATTCGGTCTTTCCAATCTGCCTTGCCCCTTTTACAATCAGCGGCAGGCGGTCTTTATTATTTTTCCACTGTACAAGAAATTCATCAATCTTTCTTTTTAAATACATGGCAATCCCTCCTGCCTTATACTATATCACATTTTAAGCGCATTGCCTATGATTTTTTCACGTTTCATGTGCCTGTATTCTGCATTTCTCCACATTTTATAAGCCTATTTCTTATGATTTACCACATTTTATGAGAGCGCTTTTTATATTTCATCACATTTCATGAGTATACATTTTACTTTTCTCCACATTTTCACTTTGTAACGCTATTTCCTATTCTATAATATACCCTATTTCCCCAAATACGCCTCCACGCTCTCCTTCAACCGGCGCAGTCCGTCTTCCACCTGCGTTTTCGGCAGGCAAGATTCATTCTTAAAAAGCCATCGCCGTTGCGGTATTCCGCGCCGTCACACAGATACAGCCCGCTGTGGCTGCGGATAAATGCGCAGAGGTTGTCTTCTTTTTTGGCAATGCGTGTACAGTCTATCCATAACAGATACGTTGCTTCCGCCGCTACAACTGAAATCTGCGGAATTTCTTCCTTTATAAATGCTTCCGCTGTCTTTCTGTTTTCCCATAAATATGCACGCAGTTCGTCCAGCCATGCCCCGCCCTTTGTAAATGCCGCTATCGGTGCGGTCAATGCAAATACATTGGGCTCTGCCACTTCATCGGTATTTAATCCGCGGCTGACACGGTGACGAATCGTTTTATCCGGCACAATCACTGCCGCCGTCTGGATTCCCGCAATATTAAATGCTTTTGTCGCCGCAACACATGTAATACTGTTATTTTTACACGTTTCAGATACCGAAGCAAACGGACTATAGTCCTTGCCCGGCTCTGTAATATCGCAGTGGATTTCGTCAGAAAGCACCAGTACATGATATTTCCAGCATAATTCCCCGATTCTTTTAAGTTCCTCCCTGTCCCAGATTTTTCCGACAGGATTATGCGGATTACACAGCAGCAACAGGGACGTCTGCGGATTTGCAAGTTTTTCCTCTAAATCATCAAAGTCAATCTGATATGCGCCGTTTTCATATTTTAAACGGCTTTCCAGCACATTTCTGCCGTTATTTAATATTTGAATTAAAGAAAATGTTGTAAACCGGTGTCATCACCACCACATTTTCCGCAACCGTTGTCATTTTTCTTACAATACTTGAAATTGCCGGAACGACACCCGTTGTAAAAATGAGCCACTCCTTTTCCATTTCAAATCCGTGACGGTCTTTCCACCAGCTCTGATAGGCACTATACCACTCCGGTGTAATGTCCGTGTAGCCAAACACGCCGTGCTCCGCCCGCTTTTAAAATAGCTTCTTTTACCGGCGGCGCTGTTTCAAAATCCATGTCGGCAACCCACATCGGCAGTTCATTTTCGGCAACGTCCCACTTTAAACTGCCTGTTCCTCTGCGTTTTACCGGTTTATCAAATAAATTTTCCATTTTAAAATTTTCCCGCCTTTCCATTACATTTTCACAAATAATCTGCGTATCCTCCGGCTTTATCTTATCCGGCTCTAAAATCAGTGTTCCGATTGCATCTGCGCGGATTGTACCGCCCTTCGGATTTAAAATGCTGTCCGCTTTCCCGTAATCTCTGCGTTTACCGTGGAATATTCAAATGCAAGCGTTGTGTGTAACAGTCTGCAATTTTTCAGCACCAGATTTTCAA
>ENA-OQAZ01001477-OQAZ01001477.1-human-gut-metagenome-genome-assembly--contig:-NODE-1477-length-11139-cov-7.459317_pt1 | contig 11139 bp, 12 predicted proteins | sample MGYA00242737_ERZ504531 | MGnify/ENA primary metagenome ERZ504531 (study PRJEB26092, sample SAMD00036244) | human gut metagenome | host: Homo sapiens | study: EMG produced TPA metagenomics assembly of...
GCTTGATTGAGCTGAGTGCAGGGTACAAGGACGACCTGCCCACGATAATGGGCGGAACTCTGACGTACTTTGAAACTGAGCAGAGTGGCGCCGATCAGCAAACCACAATAGAGTTTGTGGATAGCTTTACATCGTGCCGAGACAACACAGTAAGTCTCAGCTATTCCGGTACTGTTTCTGGCGACAAAATCGTGCGCGACGCGGCGCAGATTATGGGTTGTGAGGTTAAATTCTCCAAGTCTGCTAAGTTGATAGACTTCACGAATTTTGCGTTTGTAGGGGCAGGAAAAACCTTGATTGAAAGGGTTTGCAACCGCAGCAAAATGCGCTGGAGCCTGCAAAACGGAATTGTCCAAATCTGCGCATTGGACGAGCCAATAACAATGGCCGCTTATGTGTTGTCCGCAAGCACGGGCCTTATCGGTTCCCCGAAGCCTGTCTTTGAGTCTGCATCTACGAGCGATAAAAAGAGCAGCAATGCTTCCAAGCGCAAGGCGAAAAAGGGCATCGAAGTCACCTATGTACTTAATGGCCATATCCAAGTGGACGATTATGTAAAAATTGACTCAAAATCGTACAAAGGCAATTATCGAGCGTCCAAAATTAAATTTACCGGCGACACAGAGGGCGACGACTGGAAATGTGTAGCGCTGTTTGTGGAGGTGAAGTGACGTGAAACAGGACTTCCTTGATGCAGTATCTTCCCTTGTTGGGCGGCTGATGGAAGATTCGATTCATACATCTGCACCCTCAAAGGTCGGAAAGGTAGAGAATAACCATACTGCAAAGCTTACCCCGAACCTCAAGGTGACGACAGATGATGGCCGAGAAGTTCCTTACCCGGAAATATCAGGCACCATCATTCTGATGCCCTGTGGAGCAGGTGGGACGGTTGGTTTTGCCTTTCCGGTGAAGTCGGATGACGGGTGCCTTGCTCTCTTCAACGAGGGCGGCTCAGGAACAGACCTCAAATGGGATCTTTCGAATGCAGCTTTGCTTCCGGGCCTTTACCAGTCGCCGGGTGAGCAGGTAAAAAAGGCCGGGAGCGAAGAAGCGGCCATCATGTTTGCGCCGAGCTCTACTATCACAGTCACGAAAGACAAAATCGAAATCAAAAAGGATGATACCAAAATTACGGTGACATCTGATTCCATAAAGATGGAAAAAGGCAGCACGACTGTTACAGCATCAACTTCGAGTGTTGATGTGGTGTCTCCGAGTTTGAGCATCAAGGGAAACACCAAGGTGAATGGCAATATCTCGGTGACGGGAAACGTGACAATTTCCGGCACATTGACGCTCGGCGGAATTGTGATGAATACGCACACGCACGCCGGCGTGCATGGACAAACTGGAGGACCTGTGTAATGGCTTTAAGAGACCTTGCGCTCTCCAAAAGCGGAGACCTGCTGATAAACGAGAGCGGAGATTTTACAATCATCGACTCGGTTCGACAGGGCATCCAAATCAAATTGAGGTGGATCAAGGGCGAGTGGGTCTTTAATCCTGAGATGGGCGTGCCTTATTTTGAATCGATTTTAGTGAAGACGCCAAACCGAGCGCTTATCGAAAAAACGCTGCGTGACCAGATTTTAAGCGTGTCTGGAGTTACAAGCGTTGGCTCGATAAACCTTGTGATGAATAAGAAAAAACGAACTCTCTCTGCAAAATTTACCGCAAAAACGATAGAGGGAGTGCTGGAAAGCGAGGTGAACCTTTCGCATGGAATACGGAATAACGGCTAATGGATTTTCGATGCGGCGACTGGATGAAATTTATAATGCTTCCTGTAAGAGATTTGAGGATGAAATTGGAGTGAATCCGTCCGAGAATCCGCAAAGTGTTATGAATGTGCTTTTTACAATTTTTTCTGATGCCCCGGCGGAAATGTGGGAATCGTTTGCGGCAAGTTATCAGCAACTCTTTCCGAACACTGCGGAGGGGATTGCACTGGATAATGCTATGCAGATCGGAGGTGTCAACCGCATTGGACAGGCACGCACAAAGTATACGTTGTCCTGCACTGGGCGAGAGGGAACGATAATTCCTGCAGGTGCGCTGGTTCAGTCGAGTACGTATCCACAACGTCAATTCCGAGCCAAAGGCGTATCCACGATTTCAAGTGCAAACTGGAAAAGAATTGGAATCCGACCAATCGAGAGCGTGAGTGGAACGATTACGTTTGAATTTGGCGTGTCCAGAAATGCGACTTCGGGTGAAGTTGGCAGCTATTCCGAGTCGGCCAGCATCACAAAACAGCTTTCGGTGAGTTCGTACAGTGATGCTTACACAAAAATCCTGGCAGAGCTTCAGAAATTCGATGCGCTCACCAAGTTTGGCATCAAAGTCGAAGATTCCGCGGATGAACAGGGAAAGCATACGATTGTGCTGTCGGCCTCTGGCGCGGCCGACAGCTTTTCTGCATCTCTTTGCAGGTACATTACGGTTGTTGACGTGACCAGCAACATCCTTTTTGAGAGCGTCGAATACGGAAACTATGTGCAGGCAGATAAGACCATCGACCAAATCGTGACTTCTGTTGACGGCTGGGACTCCTGCATAAATGAAATTCCACCCATAAAGGGCAGATTGACACAGAAAGACTCTGAGGCTCGTGCTAGTTATACTAATCGCGTGGCAAGCCGCGGTACAGGAACAGTCAACGCTATTGTGTCATTGCTTTATAGTGATGTTGAGGGTGTGACATTCGCCGCGGGCTATCAAAATGACAACGACGAGAAAGATGCGGCTGGGCGCCCGCCACACTGCATTGAGATAATCGTGCAAGGTGGTTTGGATGAGGATGTTTCGGATATTATCTGGAAAAATAAGCCCGGTGGAATTCGAGCGTACGGAAGTCATTACGCATATGCTACAGATATAAATGGAATTCGGCAGTATGTCGAATTTACACGTGTCAAGGATGTCTATTTGCTTCTGTCTGTTAAGGTCACGAGCAATGATGAACTGGATGCAGATTTTGAGACTAGAATCAAGTCACTGCTAATGGCGGAAAAACTCTTGGTGGGATCTCCTATTCGATTGCAAAAGTTTATTAGACCCATTATAGAGAATGTGTCTGGCATTGATTATATCGAAATTCGAGGAATTCTTTCGGAAAAGCAGGATATTGAAGATGTAGAGGACGGTGCTATGCTTACAGGGGCTGTTCCGGTCAGTATCAGCCAGCAACCAGTTGTTACAATGGATGGAATTCGGGTGGTAAAAGCATGATTTCAGCCTATAAAGAGCTGTATGCCAAACTCCCAACGCAATTTCAGCTTGAATCGTATGAGGAAAGCTGTCTGGGCGACTATGTGTGCGATACACAGGAAGATTTGAAAAATCTTCCTAACAACTGCACGATGGGGAGTACTGCAAGAGTGATTAGTCCTCTGGCTGTCTATAAAAGGAACTCTACGGGAAAATGGGTTCTGCAAGAGACGATAAACGGGGAGCAAAGCGATGGCAGTTGAGACATTGAACGAAAAAACAATTAAAGTGGAAAAAATGTCTGTACTCGACGGAGTTGTTTGGGCATTTGCCCCTGAGTATGAGTACTTGTCTGCGGCACTGGAAGGATTTGAGTGGATTAACAACATTGATATATGCAATGGCGTTTTACTTGACCGAATCGGCCAGTTGGTATGCCTTACTCGTCAGCAGGCTGGGACGATGATTGGAAGCCGCGAATTGGCAGACAACGATGATGTTTATCGCATTTGCTTGAAGTACAAAGCTTATGTTAATTCATGTCATTGCACACCGGATGAAATAATCGAGGCCACTATGATTATTTTTGATGCAACAGAGGTCGTTTATAGTGAGCGACGTGACATCCCGGCAACAATTTACCTTTCAGTTTCGGCGCCATTCTCCGATTTGGTTCTGGCGATTCTTGGCACACATGACTTGGTGGTACATCCTGCTGGAGTGAAGGTCAGAATTAACTGCTCAACTGAAGACGCAGAGACATTTGGTTTCACAGACTTGAATCCGCGAGTTGCTGGATTTGGTAAAGGAATATTTGCCCAATCAATCAATTAACAGGGGGTGATTCTATGGCGGATGCACGTTCGGGAGCGGAACTGGCCGACTATTCCAAGGTGGCATTTTCGGTTGGGGGCGTTCGGCAGGAAATTTCGATTGACGATTGGCGAAATGGATGGGCCGCAATCGTTGGCGGCTTGAACGGAAAACCGACAAGTCAACAGTTTAACATGGTGTTCTATATTCTGTCTGTGTTGCTAAATCAGAACATTTCGGATGTTTCGGCGGTTAAGAGTACGGCAAACGCAGCATTGCCGAAAGAAAGCTTTACGGCGGAACAGATTGTGGCGCTGCTTTCTGAGTATGGGCGTATGTCTGGATGCAATGCAGATATGCTGGACGGAAAGCACGCGGACGCATTTGCTGCAGATAAGCACAGCCATTCGGCAAGTGACATTACAAGCGGGAATTTGCCGATTGAACGCGGCGGTACTGGCGCTGGCACCTCTGCTGATGCGTGTCGTGCTCTTGGCGCTATGCGGAACACAGGCGGTACCTTTACGGGAACGGTCTATTTTGCAAATGGCACAGCGCACTACGTCAGCTCTGCGGGAGATGCGCATTTTAGATCGGTGACTGCGAGCGAGGACATTCATGCAAAACGAGTGTTTGAAGCGGTCTACAACGACTACGCGGAGCTGATGCCCCGCGGCGAGGACACCGAACCGGGTGATATTATTGCGCTGGATACTAACAGCCGGCAAGAAAAATATGTCAAAGCAACCAATCTTTCGAGCCGGATTGCTGGAATCCATTCGGACGAATACGGAATGCTGATCGGCGGAGAGCGGGTCAATGATGGGGAGGATTTCTTGAAAAAGAATCTTCCCCGTTTTATTCCTGTTTCGCTTGCCGGACGTGTCCACACAAAGGTCATTGGCCCGGTAAACACGGGAGACTGCATTGTGCTTTCCCATATTCCGGGGGTTGGCCGTGCGGCAAAACCGTGTGAATATGTTGACCCGTGCAAAGTGGTTGGTTATGCGGTTGAGGGTGACAATTTGACTGAACAGCGTCGGCTTAAAGTCAGAGTGAGAGGTGCTTAATGGCTAACTGGGGGCAAAAAGTCTATCCCTCGGACTACTCCGAAATCAAAGCCTTGCTCAAGGCTGAGATAGGGAGACGCGGGAAAACGGAGGGAACAGCGCGAGGGCAGAGCGTCGGCAGCATGGCGAGCTATAACGACTCTGCATACGACTTCTCGACACAACCGAAAGCAGGCGCGTACATCAAAAACGAGCACATCCAAAAAATTACGAAGCCTTTGGATGCAATCAAAGGAACATCGACTACGCCCGGGAATGGGGTGCAAATCACAGCGAGCAGGCTGAGTCAAGCAGCGGCGGTGTTGAGTGAGCTGAGCGCAATCCCGGAAACCGCTACATCAAGCGGGTGTGCTGGCTGCTGTTCAGGCCTATGTTCTACGGGATGCAATACGGCTTGCACGAGCTGTACAGGCTCCTGTACTGGGAGCTGCACAGGGTCTTGCGTGGCATCGTGCGCCAATGATTGCGCTGGCGGATGCAAGGGAAGCTGCCAGGGAACGTGCACGGGTCCTGCACGGGAACCTGCACTAGAGCGTGTGCAAATAACTGCTCCAGCACTTGCACGGGGTCCTGTACGGGGTCCTGCACGGGTTCGTGTACGGGAACGTGCACAAAGGCGTGTGCGAATGATTGTGCCGGCACTTGCGCGGGGTCCTGTACGGGAAGCTGTACGGGAAGCTGCACTGGAAGTTGCATCGGAGGCTGTAACACAACTTGCACGAAGAATTGCGCAAATAACTGTTCTGGTTCCTGCTCCGGCGGATGTTCGGGCGGCTGCTATGGTTCGTGTGATGGGTGCTCTTCGACTTGTGAGGGCGGCTGTGGAAGCAGCTGTTCTGATAATTGCTCAAGTAAATGTATCCAGCAATGCAGTTCGACGTGTGCGAATGACTGCTCCGGCAGCTGTGTGAACCTTGGTTGTGCATTCAACTGCGGAAGTGACTGCTCTAACCATTGCTCCGGCGGCTGTTCTGGAGGCTGTGGTTCTCAATGCAGAAGCGGCTGTGACGTCTTTTGCACGGGGTGCAGTTCAACGTGCGCAGATGACTGCTCCGGATCCTGCAGCGGTGGTTGTAGTGGCTGCTCTGGCTTCCTGTGGAGCAAATCGTGATGAAAGGAGAAATCCAAATGGAGACAACGCTTCATTTTGCACAGAATGCAGATGCAGGAACGGAAGAATCCTATCTCAGGAATCTTCCGCTTCTGAAGCTGCTTGCAAAAGAGAACATTGAAGCAGACGATTGGAGCGTCCTGCTTGCGGCAACGCCGAATAATGAGGACAAGTTGTTGTGGTGTCTTGGTTACACGGGTACCCTCTGTGCGCTGGACGCAACGGACTTTGATGATTGGGTGGTTTACTGCTCTACGGTGGTTCTGTCTGCGTTGGAGGCGTGCGGGGTTGAAGCGCCCGATGAACGGAAGAATCTTCTGTCCATCGGGCTGGCGGCGCGCACATTCAATTTTTCTGGCAACCCGGTGACAAAAAATCTGAAATGTGCAGAAACGATTCAAGGCGCGGCAAGCTATAACTGCACTGAGGATGCCGACATTTTTTCGATGTGGTATCTTTTGCAGGTGCTTACTGAGTATCTGCGGCTGGACTTCAACGGCAATCTCCGGGAACTGATTGACGCCATGAAAACCATGAACAAGATTCGTGACCGTTACCGTCAGATCGCAGACCGCCTCCCGAAGATGGATGCCTGCTAAGGAGAAGAATATGAAAGCCATTAAATTGACCACAGCGGAAAGCGAAGCGGTGGAGCGAGCTTACTATGAAGCAAGCTCTTTTGAAGCGCTGATGGAGGTTCTGTGCCGTCAGCTTAACGCGGATGCAAATCCGGAAACCGCAAAGGTGATCCGCCATTATGCAGAACTGTGCCGTGCGGCTCAAATGAAGCTGAAGATGGTGCAGGAAATGGTGATCTCCCGGTATCTTGACCATCAGACGTCGGCGGGTGTGCAGTACAGGTTTGATTTTGTTCGAGAGGAGGTCGTTCTCCTTGAAGCAACGGCGAATTGAGGATTATGGAAACATGGTCCAAAGGCTGTACGCGCGCGATACTGCGGCTGAGAACCGCGTCTGTTGCCGGAACATTACGTTCCAAGTGACAAGCGGGTGCAATCTCAGGTGCTCATACTGCTATGAGCACCACAAGAGTGTTGAGCGAATGAGCATCGAGACCGGGCGAAAGGTCGTAGATTACATCCTTGACCTGTACGAGAAAAATGAGTCCGATTTCGTAAATCAGAATACGCGGGCAGTTGTGCTGGATTTTATTGGCGGAGAGCCATTGCTTGAAGCCGAACTGATTGAGCACATCTGCGACTACTGGTTCTCAGAGTGCTACCGCCGAGAGATTCCGCTTGCGCCGTTCACGAGGATCAGCTTTGCGACGAATGGCAAGTTGTGGTTTTCTTCGGCGGCGCAGCACCTGTTCGCAAAATACCATGAGATGATGTCTGTGACTGTCAGCATTGACGGCGTTCAAGAGTTGCATGACAAGTACAGAGTGATGAGCATGGGATTGGCAGCTTTTCGCTGGCATGGAAGGCATTTCAGGCAGGAAAAAAGGATTTTGGGTGGCTTACGTCCAAGATGACCTTTGTTCCGGGATCTTTTCAGTACATTGCCGACAGCATCAAAATGATGCTGGATGAGGGATGCGTGGAAATCGCTTGCAACTACGCTTACGAACCTGTCTACACTCCCGAAGATGGCCGTACACTGTATGAACAGATGCAGATGGTCTCTGACTACATTATTTCCCGACGAATGGATGTCACGATTACGATGCTGGACGACCTTTTGGGCGGACAGGCTAAGGATGACAATAATTTCTGCGGCGGTACGGGAGCGATGCTGTCGTTTGCACCGGATGGGAGTGCCTATCCCTGCATTCGGTACGCTCCGATTTCCATTGGCGAGGAAAAATCGCAGAAAGTCCGTTTCGGCAGCATCTATGATGGACTGTATGCCACGGATGCCCAGCGTCAGGCAAAAGCGGAATTGGATGCCATCACCCGTACATCTCAATCTCCGCAGGAGTGCTTAGAGTGCCCTGTATCAGCTGGCTGTGGCTGGTGTAGCGGCCTTAACTATGAATTATTCGGTACGGCCAATAAACGCTCCACAGCCATTTGTTGGGCGCACAAAGCGCGTGTTCTGGCAAGCTGTTACTATCACAATCGCCGTTATCTGGAAATCGGAGACCGTCTCCCAATCGAGGTGAGGCTTCCGGCCGAAGATGGGCTGAAGATTCTGCCCGCCGAGAAATGGGCGGAGCTGATGCACATTGAGACAGCGGCGCTCATGAAGTCTGCTGATGAAGTCGGGATTAGTTGAAAGGAGGGAGCGCAATGGCAATCCTCATTGCCGATACCAAGTTGGAGACCGAAACCGATGCTTGGTATATGTTCTATGCTGACACAAAGGAAGACATACAAACATTGCCGACGAGTACATCTACAGGATCTTCTTATCGGGTAAGAAAGTATGCTCGACCGACGAGCGTTGCATACTGCATAGAAGAAGCAAGGCAGTATATGCTGGATAGCAAAGATCGGTGGCGCGCAATGTGCGGTCTTTCTGATAGCGTTTTGGATGCCTTGAGTAAAAGTGCTGCAGAACTTTTGGCTATATGCAAGGACACGGAGAACTTTCGGGATGAAGCGGTGAAAAGTGCTGAAAAGGCAGAGAAAGATAAAGAAGCATCTGCTGCCAATGCTCTCGCTGCAGATAGAAGCGCGAAAAAAGCCAGTGAGAGCGAGGGCGTTGCTTCTCAAAAAGCAGAAAATGCGAAAGAAGCAGCAGAAGCTTCAAACAAATCCGCTGAAGAAGCATCGAAAAGTGCGGCAGGTGCACTTGCAAGTGAGCAGCTGCGTCTGAGAGCGCACGACTTCCTCTATTAGCGAAGCCGCTTCAAAAGATGCAATGAATGAGGCTAAAGATTTTTCAAATTCAGCGTCGAAATCTGCTAGAGAGGCTCTTGAATCAAAACGTGCTGCAGAAGACGCTGCCAATAGTGCCTCCAAATCCAGCCTTGCCGCCGCAAGTTCGGAGAGAACGGCAACAGAAAAAGTGGCAGAATCATCTGAACTGGCAATAAGGACTGAAAAAAATGCAGAGTTATCAAAAGAAAGCAGTGAAACGGCTATTAAAGCAGCTGCAGAAGCAAAGGAAGCTCTGTCAATGCTGTCATTCGCTTTTGGAATCGATGATGAGGGCCGTTTTTCGCTGTTTGCGAAAAAATCTATAACATAAATGGTTATATCTAACAAAAATGATACGAACAGATGTTTTGTTGATATAATCGGCAATGGAAAGGGGAACGAGCAATGGACGGTTGGGATTTTGTTGGCCATCCGGTGACGGATGAATCGGCAAAGGAAGCAATCGAGCAATTAAAAAGGCAAAACGACATTCTGACTGGCATAGCTGCCGGTAATGCTGGTGCTGAGTTCGTTGATGCAATCTTTGATGGCCTGTTGGATGGTCAGAACACGAGTGAGGTGTTCTGGAATTGGTGGCCACTGTCTACTGGAAACGGCGCGACAAAATACCAGCGCTTGGAGCGTTTCGCCAAGATGCTGGCCAAGTATACAAAAGGCAAAACCTACACCGTGCGCTTTTACGGCGATGATGTGAGTAGCGACTATACAGGCACTCCGCTGGATGACTTGGCGGACGGCCGTGAAGCTGCGCCGCTCCTGACGGATACAAGCCTGAGACAGCGGATTGGTCTGAGGAAGACCCGTTTACATGGTATATCCGTGCGAATGCGCTTTCTCTGGAAGATGGCACCATGAATGTGCTGGCGCTGGAGGGCGAAGCAGAGTTTGACCTTTCGGGCGAGACGGCTCCCGTCTACTGCTTTGCGCTGGCGTTGACCATGAAAGAATGGGAGGACGGCACCTATATCTATAACAGTTGGCGTACCTTCTCCGGCGGTGGCTATGAACCTATGGCTGGTGATGTAGCCCCGGACAAGAGCCGCCGCTGGCTGACATGGCACCCTGCGTTCCATGGCGGTAAAAATTCCAAGGGCGGCATGACCAGCGGCGCCGGACTGCCCCCGATGCCGTGGACAAGCGCCAACGATGCCATCTCTCTGGCTCGTAAGATTACCGCTTATGATGCCCTGTGGACTGACTGCGACCAGCAGCATGTTCTGGCCCAGTGGCGGCTGCGCCATTGGACGCTGAGCAACAGCGGCAAGCTGGAGGGCTGCACGTCTTACAATTACCAGTATACCCCGGCGGTGGCCGAGACCGGAGCAAAGCGTGTGCTTGTGACGAAAGCGCAGGGCGCAAACTTCCTCGTGGGTTCTGCGGTATGTATGGGCGAGCGCGGCGAAAATACCAGCACAGACCGCAATTTGGCCTATAACCACGATATTTTCAACTGGGCCAAGATTTCCAGCATTACCAATGTGACCGTGAACGATACCGAGTATGTGGCTCTGAACCTTGAGCTGGATGCTCCCATTGACACCACAACCACAATGCTGGTTTCCACTATGCCATGGGAGTCCGGCACGACTGAGGGGGTTCAGGGTCACAGTGATGGATGCCGTGGCAATCTGACAAACGGCAAATATCCGTACCGTGTGGCGGGCATCGAGATGCAGATCGGTGCATACGTCGAGCAGCTTGACCCTCTGTGGAAAGCAAGCCTCGTCGATGATGACCATTGGCATTACGATGTGTTTTCCTGCAAGAGCGGTGAAAAGCAGGTTGGTTCTATTTCTTCGGATTATGCCCAGACTGGCTCCTTCGACCTGAACGACAAGGCGACTTGGTCGTGGCATTATATCCGCAAGCTTGGAAAGCTGGGCGCGGAAGCTATGATGTACGAAAAGTTCAATGGCAGTGGCTCCACCTATGTACGGGCTGCGTTCGGTTCGCCCAGTTCGGCGGGCGTGTACGCCCCTTGGCGCGGTGCGCCCTGGATGACGGTGCTGTCTGCGGCCTGCCTTGCGCGCTTGGCCGCAATGGCCCCGGCGCGGCGTACTGGTACGGTGTGCCCCGGCTTGCTGGATCG
>ENA-OQAZ01001478-OQAZ01001478.1-human-gut-metagenome-genome-assembly--contig:-NODE-1478-length-11138-cov-1.893470_pt1 | contig 11138 bp, 13 predicted proteins | sample MGYA00242737_ERZ504531 | MGnify/ENA primary metagenome ERZ504531 (study PRJEB26092, sample SAMD00036244) | human gut metagenome | host: Homo sapiens | study: EMG produced TPA metagenomics assembly of...
CCGGTGGCGAGCGGCAGTCCCGCAGACCAACGGGCGTGGTGATATGCGGCTTGAAGATGCGTTGGCAGACGATTCTGCCAGTCCGTTTCGTCGGTGGACTGTTGGGCGCGTTGTTTGGTCTGTCGCTCGGCCGTGAGGGGCCGTCCATTCAGATTGGTGCGTCGGGAGCGCAGTGTGTGTCCCACCGTTTGCGCGGCCACCGCCGTGAGGACATGCAGGAGCATTATCTGGTCACCGCCGGTGCCGCGGCAGGCTTGTCCGCCGCGTTCAGCGCGCCGCTGTCCGGCATGATGTTCGCTTTGGAAGGGGTGCATCGGAGTTTTTCCCCTGCGATTCTGATGGGCGCCACTGCCGCATCGCTGACCGCCGATTTCGTCTCGAAATACTGTTTCGGTCTACGTCCGGTTTTGGATTTCGGTGATATCGGTCAGCTGTCGTTGGAAGAGTATGTGTGGCTGATTCCGTTGGGATTGGTGGCCGGTTTGGTTGGTTCGCTGATGAACCGCTCGTTGCTTGGCTTCCAGACGCTGTACGGCAAACTGCCGGCATGGAGCCGCCCGATGATTGCGATTGCGATCGCGTTGCCTGTCGGCATCTGGTTGCCCGACGTGCTCGGCGGCGGCTCGAATCTGATTGATACCGCCGAACATGCGCGCGTCGGCTTGGGAATGCTGTGTCTGCTGTTCGTGGCGAAGATGCTGTTCACATCCACGAGTTTCGGCTCAGGTGCGCCTGGCGGTATTTTCATGCCGATTCTTGCGGTCGGTTCGTTGGCCGGCGGCATCTGCGGTGAAGTGTTGCATCGAATCGGTGATCTGCCATCCGACGCAGTGGCGGTGTTTGCGGTGTGCGTGATGACGGGCACGCTCGCCGCGTCCGTGAAAACGCCGATCACGTCGATTCTGTTGGCTGTGGAGATGTCCGGAACGTTGACGCACATGCTGCCGGTCGCTGCCGTCGCTTTCATCGCGCTGTTGGTGTCCGATCTGCTGCGCACCAAACCGATCTATGGGGAGTTGCTGGAGCGGTACGTGCGTGCGCAAGGCATGCAGATGGCAATCGCAAGCCATGTGGGCAGCGGCATTATGGAACTGCCATTGGAAATGGGGGCGATTGCGGACGGCAAGCGGGTGCGTGACGTGCGTTGGCCGTCTGGGTGTCTGATCATCGGCCTGCGTCGCGGCGAAAGCGAGATCGTGCCGCGCGGTGATACACGGCTGCGTGCCGGTGACTATCTGGTGGTGCTGTTCAGTGGCGAGGAGGAGCGCGAGGTACGACCTGCGATGCGGCGGCTGTGTGATGCCCGGCTTGACTGAGCCTGGCTGAATTCGGCTGGACTCTGGATGTCCGAATCTGCGGAATCGGACATCCAGGGTGCATACGTTGGCGCTCCGTGTAAACTCATATGCGTTAGGAAGGCGGCAACCGCGGCCCAGCTCGTTGTTGCACGGCCTATGAGCGGAACAACGCTGTCCGCGGAAGGCCAGTACAGGGGGAGCGCAATGGAATCGCAAGAACAATCGCCGGGAGACGTGGTGACTGCGGGTGAGGACTCGCATCCCATCACGCAGGCAATCGACACTGTTGAGGTGACGCATGCTGGTGCAACCACGCCCGCCGCTAACACCATGGATCCGCCTACGATTCCCCTGGCACCGATGAAACGTATGCAGGCGCGGTTCAATCCGCTCGCCGACGGACTGATGTATGTTGTGGTGTTCGTCGGTGGATTTGTTGGAGTCGGCTGTCGGCATGCGTTGGATATGCTTCTGCCGTCGGTCAGCGGGACGCCGTTCGTTGTGGGCACGTTTGTGTCGAATATGGTCGCCTGCTTCCTGTTCGCGATGCTGACCGAATTCATGGCGACCGCTTCGTGGCTGCGTCGCCGGGTGCGGCAGGTTGTCAGCCGTGGTGTTGGGCTTGGCTTGCTCGGTGGGCTTTCGACGATGTCCGGCGTGATGCTGGAAACGATGGAAGGTCTGCACGAGCGGCATATCGCCAGTGCGCTTGGCTATCTTGCGGGAAATTTTGCAGGCGGTTTGCTCACTGCCGCCGCCGGCGTGGTTCTGATGCAGGCACTGCTGTCACGGAGTACTCGAAAGCGGGTTCAGGGTGCGTTTTCAGCTGTTTCCGTGTCCGATTCTGCTGAATCGGACACGCAGGCGTACGCCATGTGAAAGTGGCCGACGTGGGCGCGTTCTGCGCGCAGGCCGCAATGGAAGCCGCGCAGGCGGCGCAGCAGGCCGAGCAGGCGGCCCAGCAGATTGCACAGACGGGGACAGGTTCCGCGAGTCGAAACACCAACCGTGCCGCCCGACCCGCCAGCCGACTATGCAGACGGGCCGCGTTCCGCAGTTCCTCCCGCTGGCCCGTTCCTCAGCTGGCACAGCCATCGCAGCCGTTGCTGCGGCGAGCAGGATACTTCAGACCTTGGGCAGCTCCCGAGCCGATTCAGCAGTCGCACCAATCCAGCAGCCCAGCAGCAGTCGCAGCCGATCCAGCAGCCGGCTAACCCGCTTCCGCCCAGCTTCGAGCCCAAACCGATCACTGCGGAGATTTCGCTTATCGCCGACCCGGCTACCGGGGAGGTGCGCTGATGATGTGGATGATCTGTCTGTTCGGCGGTCTTGGCGCCATGGCCCGTTACGTGCTCGACGTGTCAATTCAACGAGGCTGGAATCGCGAGAATCGGAGAACGAACCGCAACTTCCCGCTATCCACGCTCGTCATCAATGGCGTCGCCTCGCTATGCGCGGGCATCGCCATGATGTCCTACTATTCGCAATCGGTGGATATGGACACGGTCATGATGTTCGTTGTCGGATTTCTCGGTGGTTTCTCAACATTCTCCACGGCGCTCAACGAAGTGGTTTCATTGATTCGCCAGCGTCGTTTTACGCTGGCTCTGGGCTATGGAATAGCAACCGTCGCGGTGCCTCTCATTTGCGTGGCCACCGGTTTCGGCATTGCGCTGCTCGCCAATCCGGCGTAATTTTCACGTTACGCGGACGGTCGCTGAGTAACATGAAAGAAATCTGAGCGCAACCGCCATCAAGCCGCCAGCCCGGATGCGACGCTGGTGATTGCATTCGACCAGACCAAGCCGCTGCTGAAGGATGGCAAGGATATCCAGTACCAGGGCCAGACCGGTATCGGACCGTTCAATAAGAACAATGATCCGAGCTCCGCGAACATCGGCGTCTACGCCTTCGACAAAGACAACAAGCCGGTCTTTGACCACACCCAGTCCGGCGACGTGCCGACCGACTGATCGCAATGTAGGTCATCATCAATACAAGAAGACGGCGCAAAGTGAGTGTGGATATCGCAAGCTTTGCGCCGTTTCTTTTGTTGTGCTGTGCTGCCGTTTTCCGTGTCGTGGGCAGCATACGAAAATCAATATTGAAAATCAAGTAAAGGGGTAACCCCGTTAAGCGATATACACGCCGGACTGTCGAACAGGTTCGAGAGAATGTAAATGAATGTAATATCTCGCGAGAAGCGCACGGAAAGCGCGCGGCAAGCACGTGAGAATACAACGATGGAACAGTGATAACGGGGAAGGTGCGATCATGGTCGGCATGCGCGATGTGGCGAAGAAGGCCGGGGTGTCTCTGAGCACCGTCTCACTGGTGGTGAACGGCAACGGGTATGTATCCAACGACATGCGCGACCGCGTGCGTAAGGCCATGCAAGCCCTCAATTACGTGCCAAACGAGCTTGCCCGCAACCTGTACCACGATCGCACGAATCTGGTCGGCGTCATCGTGCCCACCATTCGTCACCCGTTCTTTGCAACGTTTACCGCGCACCTGCAGCATGCGCTCGCCGCGCAGGGGCTGCGCACCATGCTGTGCTCCACCACCGACGAGACGGACGGCGAAATCCAATACGTCGATATGCTGCGCAGGCACATGATGGACGGCATCGTCATGTGCGCTCACACCTCGCATCCCGGCGATTATTGGACGTCCATCCACCGCCCGATCGTCGCATTCGATCGCGTGCTTGGAAATGGTATTTCGTCGATCGGATCTGACCACGAGCAGGGTGGGCGACTGATTGCGCAGATGCTGATTCGCAATGGCGCGCGCATGTGGTGATGATTGGCGGTCCGCGCGATCAGTTCTTCGATCTGGCGGTCCGCGGCGAAGTCGAGGAGGGGTCGTTCGATTTGGGAAAGACCACGTTCCCGACGGTGCGCTACTACCTCACGTTGGAACAGGAATTGACCTCCGCGGGCGTGAAGTATGAGTATATCGAGGCCGGTGAGGTGATGGATTTCGCCGGCTATCATCGTGCGGTCAGCCGTGCGCTTGATGGGGTGGCGACCGACGGCGTCGATGCGTGGTCAGCTCCGATATTGGCGCGGCGTTCTGCGTGCGCGAAGCTTGAGCCGCGGAATTTCCATTCCCGACGAGCTGCAGGTCGTCGCCTATGATGGCACGTATTTGACCGATTTGGCCGGTATGAAGCTGACCGCGGTCGCACAGGATTTCTCGGCGATCGCGCAGTCGGCGGCCGACCATATGGTGCAGGCGATCGCCAATGAAGAGGCGGCTGCGGCCAACGCCTCGCGCAAGAACATACCCAAGCCGTTCGAGCCGAACGTGCTTATTCCCATGACGCTGGTGCCAGGCGATACCACGCGTTGATGCTGCGCGTTGGAACGCTGGGTTGGGGTCGGACAGGCTGGGCTGCATAGAACACCGCATCAAACCGGTTCGACACGCGCATTCCGCTGTGTGACTGGACATCGACGCCCCTCTCGAGGTAATATCGAACCGGTTCGATACATACGTGAGTATGCAAATACGTAAACAACAAACAGGCAGACGCGCACACATTGCACCCGCACCCATGAACCAAGGGAGGTCCCATGAAAAACAAAGTGCAGCTCATCACCTACGCCGATCGCCTCGGCGACGGCACCCTCAGCTCGATGACCGACATCCTGCGCACCCGTTTCGACGGCGTGTATGACGGCGTGCATATCCTCCGTTCTTCACTCCATTCGACGGCGCGGATGCAGGCTTCGACCCATCGACCACACCAAGGTCGACCCGCGCCTCGGCGGCTGGGACGATGTCGCCGAACTTTCCAAGACCCACGGCATCATGTCGACGCCATCGTCAACCACATGAGCTGGGAATCCAAGCAGTTCCAAGACGTGCTTGAAAAGGGCGAGGAATCCGAGTATTACCCGATGTTCCTGACCATGAGTTCCGTCTTTCCGAACGGCGCGACCGAAGAGGATCTGGCCGGCATCTACCGTCCGCGCCCGGGTCTGCCGTTCACCCACTACAAGTTCGCGGGCAAGACTCGCCTGGTCTGGGTCAGCTTCACCCCGCAGCAGGTCGATATCGACACGGATTCCGACAAAGGCTGGGAATACCTGATGTCGATTTTCGACCAGATGGCCGCATCCCACGTCAGCTACATTCGTCTTGACGCCGTCGGCTACGGTGCCAAGGAAGCCGGTACCAGCTGCTTCATGACGTCGAAAACGTTCAAGCTCATCTCCCGCCTGCGCGAGGAGGGCGTCAAGCGCGGCTTGGAAATCCTCATCGAAGTGCATTCCTACTACAAGAAGCAGGTCGAGATCGCGTCGAAGGTCGATCGCGTCTACGATTTCGCCCTTCCGCCGCTGCTGCTGCATTCGCTGAATACCGGTCATGTCGAGCCGGTCGCGCATTGGACCGACATCCGTCCGAACAATGCCGTCACCGTACTTGACACGCATGATGCATCGGCGTGATCGACATCGGTTCCGATCAGCTGGACCGTTCGCTCAAGGGGCTCGTGCCGGATGAGGATGTCGACAATCTCGTCAACGCCATTCATGCGAACACTCACGGCGAATCGCAGGCCGCTACCGGTGCCGCCGCATCCAATCTTGACCTGTATCAGGTCAACAGCACCTACTATTCGGCGCTGGGATGCAACGATCAGCACTATATTGCGGCTCGCGCGGTGCAGTTCTTCCTGCCGGGCGTTCCGCAGGTCTACTATGTCGGCGCGCTTGCCGGCAAGAATGACATGGAGCTGCTGCGCAAGACCAACAATGGCCGCGATATCAATCGCCATTACTATTCCACGGCTGAGATCGACGAGAATCTGCAGCGTCCGGTGGTGAAGGCACTGAACGCGCTTGCCAAGTTCCGCAACGAGCTTGATGCGTTCGATGGCACCTTCTCGTACAGCGCCGACGGCGATACGTCCATCAGCTTCACGTGGAGGGCACGACCACTCAGGCCACGCTCACGTTTGAGCCGGGCCGTGGTCTTGGTGTGGAGAACACCGCGTCCGTCGCCACGCTCGAATGGCGTGATGCCGCCGGTGAGCACCGCCACGGACGATCTGATCGCCAATCCGCCGGTCGTGGCCTGATTCAGCCTCGCCTGATCCGGTCGCTGCCTGACCGCGCATAAATCCATAAATCTGTAATCGTCCTTCCTGTCACCTCTCCTTCAGGAAGGACGATTCGCATTTTCGTTTTTTCGAGAAATCGTCTTATCGGGAAAACAATTTTCCCGGGAATCAGCTGAAATCCCAGCAAAAACGGGTAAGGTGAGCTTATGTCAAAGATGTCAAAGCTTTTCGATCAAGACAACATGTTTTTCGCCATTATGGGCGTGCTGTTCGATCTGATTATTCTCAACGTGCTCACGCTGTTGTGCTGTATGCGCGGTTTTTCATCTATATGATTCCGCTGCTGGTTTTGATGGGCGCTACGTTGCCGCAATATTGTTGCGCATGAGACTCACACAACCGGTCCGGATGCGAAGCGATAATCGCATCCGGCTTTTCTTATGCGATATCGATTCTTATGCGATATCGATATTGAGATTGCCATCGCATGTTTCTGCTGTCTGACAGGACGTATTGATATGGTTGATTTCGCCGAAAGAATCGCTCGAATGCACTGGTGCAGTGTGTCCGGGCGATTTTCATATGTGCTGAATATCGTGTGACATTTCGAAACGAGCGACGAAATAGAAGCAAGAACGAGAAGCGACAATACAAAACAGGAAAAACAGGAATAGAAACAAGAGATGACTGAAGATAATCAACATAATGCAGGTGAGCAGCAGACTCCAATGCAGCCGCAACCGCTGCCGGGCCAGGTGTTCGTGCGCCCCGGTATCGATGACCGTCCCGATTACGAAAAAACGCTGACCGAAGAGACCAAAGCGGCCCTGAAGCGCTTGGCCGTACAACAGAATCCGCGCGTGCCCGAGGCTTCCAACGAGCGTCCGGAAGTGCAGCAGACCCTCATCAACACGGAAGGCGGCTCCCCGCTGACCGCGTTCGCCCATCTCGACGCCGCTGTGCCGAACCTCGAATCGTCGTTCCTTGACCTGCGTGATCCGATGACCGCGCCCGACGGCACCACGCCCACCAAACCGCAGGTGCATCGTCTCACCGCCGGCTTCGCGCTTGGTGCGCTGCTGTTCACCGCGCCGATGGCCGCGCTCAACCCCGTGCTCATTCCGCAGACCATCAGCCGTCTTTCCGGCACCGACCGCGTCACCGATCTGGCGCTGCTCAGCGTCGTCGGCACGTTGTTGACGTTCCTGATGAACGCGTGGATTTCCGTCGGATCCGACCATTCGTACTGCCCGCTGGCCGCCGCACCCCGTGATCATCGCCGGCACGGTGCTGACCGCCACGTCGGTGGCGATTCTTTCCGCATGCGATTTCATGCCGTTGGTCATCGTGTTCTGGCTGTTTACGCTGATCGGACATGCGATGGTATCGATGCCGCTGGCGGCCGCTTTCGGTGAGCGCGTGCCTGACAAGTTCCGTGATCGTGCGGACGCGTGGCGTGGCGTTGGCCAAGCGTTCGGCCAGGTGTTGGGCATTATCGCGGCCGTTTCGATTACGTGGCTGCCGACGATTCCGGTTGGGATGGCACCACGCGTTTCGCCATGATGGTGTTTGCGTTGTGCCTGGTGGTGGCTGGTGCGGCTACGTTGCTGGTGTTGCCGTTTGAGGGTTCCAGCAGCTATTTGCCTCGTGAGGGTGTGAAGAAGGGCGATTATTTTTCGCAGTATCGTCCGCCGAAGGGCGCTCCGAAGTTCTTCATTGCGTTTGCCGCGCGCATGTTTGCCATCGCAGCCACTTCCGGCATTGCGATTTACCAGTGGTATCTTGCGCAGGATGGTTTGGGCGATGTTTCGCAGGTCACCCTGTTTGGTTTGTCCGGAGCGGCTGCGGTTATGTCGATGATGGCCGTTGCCGCGTTCGTCGGCTCGCTGTTGGCTGCGCTGCTGCTTGGCCGCATCGCCCGCGCTTTCAAAGATTCCCGTATTCCCGCGATTGCCGCCTGCTTGTTATTTGTGGTTGCTGTGGTGCTTCCGTTGACGCCGATCGATAGTGCTATGGCGGTCGCGCTGTATGCGCTGTTTGCAGGTTTCGCGTATGTGGTGTATGACGGCGTGAGCAAGGTTGAATCTTGCGACGTTGCCTGATATACGTTCCGTTGGTCGTTCGTTGGCTGCGTTCAGTTTGGCGAATACGTTCGGTTCGTTGATTGGCGCTGTCGTTTGCGCGATTGCGATTGCGGCGACTGGCGAGTATCTGCTGATTTTCGCTGTTGCCGCCGGTTGCATGGCTGTTGCGGGCGTGCTGACGTTGCTGCTGAAATGATTTGGATGACCTGAGATAATCCGAAAAACGAATATCAAATTCAAAATTGCGCGTCCACATAGTGAACCTTTAGTAGAAAGGGGCTGTGGACGCGCTTATCTTTACGGCTTAGTTCGAGCGGATAATCCGCCGAATACAAGACTTTGCGAAAGGAGGTTCGCCACGATGAACGGAATGGTTGCACGCGTACTGCTGTCCGCACGAATTATTATTCCGCTTTCGTTGGCGGACTGATTCGAGCAATGCAGCTTCAATCCCTCGCCAACGGAGGCAGGGTTTGAGGCGCGCAAAACACACACGTTGATGGCCCTGCATGCTGCGGGGTCTTTTTTTGTTGCCGCCCACAAGGCGTAAGGCAACGAAATGAAGACTGCACACAAGAGAATAGAAGAAAGACGTTATCGGCGCATGTTGGGAGCCGGTAACGCATGACAGACGTAACAGGAGTAATCCAATGAGTGCAGTCGAAGCAGCCGCTGGCAAAGCGCAGGCAATGGTGCGCGATTCGGTGAAAACCGTGATCGCCGCTTCCATGGTCGGCACCGCCATTGAGTTCTACGACTTCTACGCATACGGCACCGCCGCTGCGAACTATTTCCCGAAGGTGTTCTTCGGAGACACCACCAATCCGACCGTCGCACTGCTGGCCAGCCTGCTGACCTTCGCCATCGCGTTCATCGCACGCCCGCTCGGATCCTTGGTGTTCGGCCATTTCGGCGACCGCATGGGCCGCAAGACCACGCTGGTGGTTTCGCTGTTGACCATGGGCATCGCCACGTTCCTGATCGGCTGCCTGCCGACCTACAGCCAGTGGGGCATTGTGCTGTCGCCGCGCTGTGCCTGTGCCGTTTCGTGCAGGGCATCGGTCTGGGCGGCGAATGGTCGGGTGCCGCTTTGGTGGCCACCGAGAACGCTCCGGAAGACAAGCGCGCGCTGTATGGCTCCTTCCCGGAATTGGGCGCTCCGATCGGTTTCTTCCTGTCGAACGGTACCTACTTCCTGTTGGAAACGTTCAACGATGACGATGCGATGCTGGCATGGGGCTGGCGTGTGCCGTTCCTGCTGTCCTCGATTCTGGTGATCGTCGGCCTCGTCGTGCGAGTGCAGATGGAGGAGACTCCGATCTTCCGCATGGCCCAGGAGCAGAAGAAGGTCGTCAAGTCCCCGTTGACCGAAGTGTTCAAGAAGAGCTGGAAGGAAGTCATCCAAGCCACGTTCCTGGTGGCCGTCACCTACACGCTGTTCTACACGCTGGCAACCTGGTCCCTCGCTTGGGGCACCAAAACCGTCGAGCAGGGCGGCGGAGACCTTGGTTTCACCAATCGTGAATACCTGCTCATGCTGATGCTTGCCATCTGCGTGTTCGCCGCGTTCATCGTCATTTCCTGCGTGAACGCCGATAAATTCGGCCGCAAGCGCGTGATCGTCATCTCGTCCTGCTGCCTCGTGGCATTCGCGCTGCTCTTCCCGTTCCTGCTTGATCCGTCGGTCGTCGGCCAGCGTAACTTCGCCGCCAACCTGCTGTTCCTATGCATCGGCTTCGCGTTGATGGGCACCGCATTCGGTCCGATCGGCGCGTTCCTGCCGGAGCTGTTCGACGCCAACGTGCGTTATTCCGGCTCCGGCATCGGCTACAACCTGGCCGCCATCGTCGGCGCGGCATTCGTGCCGACCATCGCCACTTGGCTGTCCCACCACTGGGGTGTGCACTCCGTCGGTCTCGTACCTCGCGTGATGGCCGTGTGCTGCCTTGTTGCGGTGCTGAGCTGCAAGGAGACTAAGGATGTTGATTTCACCAAGTGATCAATCGCCAAGTGCCGTTTGACCGGCTATTCAGCGACGTGTCAAGATGACATCGACGGAAGCCTTACTAAAAACGTTTGACGCGAATATAACCACTATGTGAACGTCAGCAACCAATATAAAGAAAGCGGGACTAAAACAGTTCCGCAGGAGAGGCGGGGTGGTTCCTCGGACACAATCCGGGGGAGTAATCTCCTAGGAACCATCGCCCGCTGTGAACAACCGAAACAAGAATTAAATATCGCGAGTTTGTTCGGGAATGCAAGTCCCGAATCGCTATAAAAAGAAAAATAAAGGAGCGCCTATTATGGCAGCAACTATCTGGTACGAGAAGGATGCCGATCTGTCCGTGTTCGATGGCAAGAAGGTGGCCATCCTCGGTTACGGTTCCCAGGGTCACGCCCACGCGCTGAACCTGCGCGATTCCGGTGTGGATGTCGTCGTCGGCCTGCGTCCTACCTCTAAGTCCGTGGAATACGCCAAGGAGCAGGGCCTCGAGGTCAAGCCTGTTGCCGAGGCCGTTGCCGAAGCCGACGTTGTGATGATCCTGCTGCCTGACCAGTACCAGGCCGCCGTGTACAAGAAGGACGTTGAGCCGAACCTGAAGCCGGGCGCTGCTTCTGGCTTTCGCTCACGGTTCAACATCCACTACGGCTACATCAAGCCGTCCGAGGATCATCCGG
>ENA-OQAZ01001479-OQAZ01001479.1-human-gut-metagenome-genome-assembly--contig:-NODE-1479-length-11136-cov-6.575529_pt1 | contig 11136 bp, 13 predicted proteins | sample MGYA00242737_ERZ504531 | MGnify/ENA primary metagenome ERZ504531 (study PRJEB26092, sample SAMD00036244) | human gut metagenome | host: Homo sapiens | study: EMG produced TPA metagenomics assembly of...
CTGCGCGACGGCAAGATCGTGGCGGACCGGCTGCTGGCAGGTGGCCGCCCGCAGAGCGCCGTGCGCCTGGTGATGAACCGCGTCCGGCGCGAGAGCTTCGGCAAAAACGCTGCCGTGGCTGATCTGGACGAGTGCATCGACACCGTCGGCGTGCAGCTTTTGGCGGTCATCCCCGAAAGCCGCGTTCTGCAGCTGGCCGGGGCCAACGGCACGGTACCGCCCGCTGCGGATCCCGCCGTTGTGGCCGGACAGGCCATGGCAAAGCGTTTGTGCGGGCAGCGCGTCCCGCTTACCTTTTAATATATTGTACTCTGCTGCGAAGGATGGTGGCATTTACCTATGACGATTGCATTGATAGCCCATGACTCCAAAAAGGAGTTGATGGTGCAGTTTTGTATGGCGTATCGCCATATTTTGGAGCAGCACCGTCTGCTGGCAACCGGCACGACCGGCCGCCTGGTGGAGGAAAACGCCGGGCTGAAGGTCACAAAGTTCCTGCCCGGCGGCCACGGCGGTGCCGAGCAGATCGTGGCGCGCATCGCCTGTGAGGAAGTGGACATGCTGCTCTTCTTCCGCGACCCCATCAGCGCCAAGCCCAGCGAGCCGAACGAGATGAACCTGCTGCGCATCTGTGACGTGCACAACGTTCCCGTTGCCACAAACATCGCCACCGCCGAGGTCCTCATCCACGGCCTGGAGCACGGCGACCTCGATTGGCGCACGATCATCAATCCGCAGCGGTGAGAATTGTACAGTTGATACAGGGCGTTCACTGAAGACCAAAGAGACAAGTTAAGAATCCACACGCAGGCCTCCGCCATCCGGCTCCGGGGCCTGCTTTCTTTTTTGTTTCCAATCCTCTCTCATTCTGTCCCATGCGGGAAACATGAGATAATGCGTTGATTTTGCTTGGTGTGGACTTGGAATGTTCTTGGAGTTGGCTTGGAGATTAGGCGGATTGCGAGCGGAACGGAGTGGAGCGAGCTCCTTTCCGCTATCTTGATTTTCTCTGCGCCTTTCTGGATTTTTTCGGGTGCCCGCGCATATAGTACGACCAATGCAAAATCGGAAAATGTGGAATCCTGTTTTGCCTCTTAATACGTCTTTATGCCATCACAGCGATAAATCTATGAGGCAAGCAAAAATTCAAGATTTTCCAAAAGGCACACTGAAATTCCACTTTTTCCAAATTTCGCTCTTTTCAATTCGATTTTCGGAAAATGTGGAACAGAGGTTTGCCCCAAAAGGGCACAGGTGATTTTCCTTTTTCTTCGGTGAACGGACGCCCCAAATTTACAACAGGGAGCGTCAAAGAAATGCGAAAACAAGTCCAAAAAGAGCGCTGTACCAAAATCATGCTCACAAAATGTAAGGCCGTCTGCTGTCTGTATGACAAAGTGCAGCTTGCCGCCGTGAAAATGCTGGATGCAGAACCGGCAATTTTTCAATTTGAATGTAATGTTCCTATCCTCTGCAATGATATTCCTGCCAACGACTTAAATCTTCCCAGCGAAACCTACACCACAGATTTTGTTCTGCACTATGACGATGGGCACACGGCAGTCCGTGAGGCTGTCTTTCGGTCTTATTTAAGCCGTCCCTCGGTTGCGGAAAAACTGGAACTATCCCGCCGATACTGGCAGCAGCAAGGCATCTCCGATTGGGGTATCATCATCGACAAGGAGGATACCAGCCATGAGGAATCTTGACATCCTTGCCGCTGAAAGCGGCGAACACGTCCGCGTTTTGCTTTGCAGAGAAGAGCAGAGCTATGTTGTCAGCTGCCAACACTTTCGGATGCCGTACCCTGTTGCATCGGATTTGCTTGCAGAATTACAGCCCGTCCCTGCCGAAACATACTCTGTTTTCGTTCTGGACGAGGACATCACCAACCGCCAGCGCGAGGGGCGCAATCGCAAGCTCGACCTGATTGCGCCGCTGTTGGAGGATGCCTGTATCTATGATAAATCCCATCGCAACGAGGTTGTCCGCCAGATTGCTGCCGAGCATGGCATTGCCCGCCGCACGGTACTGCAATACCTTTGGCGCTATTGGGTATACCAAAGTAAAAATGCACTTTTACCCGCAGAGCGCCCCGCGCCAGAACAACATGAGCTTACTGCCGATGAAAAGGCCATCCGCTGGGCGCTGAACAAGTATTACTACACCCCACAGCGGCAGAGCTTGCAGACTGCCTACAAGATGATGCTACGGGCGAAATACTGCGATGCACGTGGCACACTAAAGGCTGAATACCCCACATTCTGGCAGTTCCGCTATTTTTTCCGCAAAAATCGTGACCCTATCAGTGAGACCATCAGCAGGCAGGGACTTAAAGCCTATCAGCGCAATCATCGTCCGTTTACGGGTTCTGTCTGTGATTATGCGCACACCATCGGAGTGTACATGACTGATGCCACCGTTGCCGACATCTACATTGTCAGCCGCCTTTCCCGCAAGCCTATTGGCCGCCCCATTATTTATACGATGGTTGATGCCTACAGCCGCTTGATTACTGGCGTATATGTCGGTTTGGAGGGCGGACAATATGCGCTGCGTCTGCTGCTCCAGAATACTTTTACGGATAAGGTCAGTTTTTGTCATCAGCACGGGATAGACATTGACCCGCAGGACTGGCCGAGCCATCATCTGCCAACCAAAATTATGACAGACCGGGGCAGCGAGTTTGTAGCCGGGACGTTAGAAAACCTGTGCGAAAGCTATCACATTGAAATAGAAAATCTTCCCGCTTATCGGCCAGACTTAAAAGGTGTAGTTGAAAAGCTGTTTGATTTGATTCAGAGTGCCTACAAACCGTTGCTTAAAGGCAAGGGTGTCATCGAATCCAACACGCAGGAACGCGATGCGCCAGACTACCGTAGACAAGGCATATTGGATTTAGAGCAATTTACCGCCGTTGTTCTGCGCTGCGTCCTGTTCTATAATGCAAAATCTGTGCAGACGGGCTTTACTCGCATACCCGCCATGATAGAAGCCAACACACCGCCTCTGGCCGCAAGTATCTGGTCGTTTTGTGAAGCACAGGATGATTGCCCTGTAAAAGAAGCCACTGATAAAAAGCTGCTTTATACACTTCTTCCCCGTGCTGAGGGGAAAATCACGCAGCGCGGTCTGGAAATTTTCGGTCTCCGCTTTTCAAACTGCACTTTTAAAAAGCGTTTCGTTTCTGCCGGTCTCGGTGGACGGGAAACTGTACAGGTTGCCTATGCACCAGAATGTATGGATACTGTTTGGCTATACGAGGATGGCACTTACTCGGCTTTTGACTTGGTGCAAAAAGCCTATCTGGGCAAATCTCTAGCAGAAATTGCAGACGCACAACAGCTTGAAAAAGTAGAGCGCACCGATTGGAAAAAGCAGGAATTGCAAGCACAACTTGACCTTATGAGCGATATACAAGCCATTGCTGACCGCTCCGAACGCACAATGCCAGCCCGCAGCAATATCAGCAAGCAGATACAACGAAACCGCAGCACAGCCCGCAAGCAAGAAAGCGTATCTCTGATGGATTTACTGGCCGAGCAACAGGAGGACGATTTCGATGCACGCTGATTATATTGCAAATCCGCTCTACGACAATAATCCTTTTATTGAAGCCTTGCCTCCGATGCTGTCCGGCAAAGACTTGATTCATGCTTTGGCAGTCATCCCACCCTATAACGATAGTGACCGTGACCGCAGCACCGGGGAACGCTTGCAACTGTTGTCCTCTCTATACGAGTTTTACCAGCCGCTATCCATGACGATTGACTTATACTGCGAAATCCACACCGCCATGCAGCATTGTTATGGGCAATATTCACCCCAGAGCGAAGCTGCCGCTTTCCAGAACGGTTACTCGCTGATGCACGGCAATGCTCTTGCAGCATCCATCGGCGGCGGCAATTCTTTCTCTGTAGTCGGCGTGTCGGGTCTGGCAAGTCAACTGCCTTACAGCGTGTATTATCGTTATATCCGCAGGTCATCGAGCACACCGAGTATCATGGGCAAAAATTCTACTGCCACCAAATCTCGTACTTGGTTGTGCAGACCCCGCACGATGCGTCCATTAAAGCGCTGATACTGGATATTTACCTGCAAATCGACAGTTTGATTGGAACCACCTATCAAAAAGATGCCCTATCGCGCAGGTTGAGCATTGATGTCCTTGTCAGCCAGCTTAACCAAATTGTGCGGGTCAATCACATCGGTCTGCTGGTAATAGACGAGTTGCAGAACATTGCCTACCGCAAAAGCGATGGCGGTATGCGTTTCTTGAATTTTCTCGTCCACCTTATCAACGGGGCAGGGGTAAGCGTCTGCATGGTCGGAACACCGCGCGTTTTGCAGGTATTGCAGCAGGAGTTTCGCGCCGCACGGCGTACCACTGGGCTTGTCTATGACCGACTGCCCAACGACAAGGAGTTTGCGTTACTCCTGCAAGGGCTATGGCATTACCAGTACACACAGTATGCCACCGACCTGACGCCAGAGTTTGCAAACTGGCTGTATCGCAAGACACAGGGCATCCCGGATATACTCGCCAAGTTGCTATATAATGCCCAAAAGCAAGTCATCCTTGACGGACGTGAAAAGCTGGATTTAGAAGTTTTTGAAAGTGCATTTTTAAGGAACTTGGGGATGGTGTCAGAATACATAAGCGGCTTTCCGCCAAACCCGTTGTTAAGCGGCAGGCAAAGACCACGCCGGAGGTGTCTGTAGGTTCTGTAGCCCCCACCAAGATTGTTGGAAACGATATACGGGTGCTGCTCAAAAAAACGAAAAAGTGCGGCGAATCACCTGTATCTGCTTATGCTGAGTATATCAAGGGCGAGGTAGCAATATGATTAGCTTCTTTTCCTCGCCGTACCCTGATGAACTATGGTACAGCGTCATTTGCCGCTACCATGTTCACAGTGGCAACTACTGTGCTAAGCACACCCTGCGGCAGCTATATGAGGGCAATTTCTGTGCTCCCAGTCTAATGCTCTGCGGGCCTATAAATACGCTGTTGGCACAGCTTCCGCAAGGGTTCTTGTCTGCAAAGGATGTTGTAATGCAGCACACATTTTATCCCTATTACGCGCGGTTTTTCCCTACGCAGCGTAAGCGTTCCACCTATGCCTATGTTGTCAATGGCAATCCATTAGCTGTACATCGGATGGGCATTTCACAGGCTAACGGGAATCATTGCTCTATAATGCGCTATTGTCCTGCGTGCTACCAAGAAGACTTGCAGTTGTATGGTGAGCCTTATTGGCATCGCAGCCACCAACTGCCAGATATGCAGATTTGTACCAAACATCGTTGCTGGCTGGTCGATACCGATGTCACATACAACAGCACACGGCAGCAGGAACTATTTCCTGCAACATTCACCATGCGGCTTAAAAAACAGCCAGCAGAACCCGTACCGGGCTGTCTGCTGGCGTTAGATTCATTATTGCATGATACTTTAGATTCAAGTTTTGATTATCGTGACGGCTCTGTTTACCACGCCGTCCTTGACTGCGCATTACGTTCCCGTGGCTGGCGCTCCCTGACCGGGGGACGTACATACGCCACCAAAATCGAAAATGCACTTTTACACCTATATGGCAGTTATGTTCCTGCGACTGACATATCCGCAAAGCAGCTGCACGCCACACTATGCAACAAGTCCGTTGCACCGCGATATGTTCTGCAACTTGCCGTTCTGCTGAGACTGTCTCTCTATGACCTGCTGCACGCGCCCGATGTCGTGCCAGACTATAAGGCCGAGATGAAAGCAATGTATCAATCAGGAGCCACCATGTACCATATAGCGCAGCTGTACGGCATGGACGCAAAGACTGTGGCAAGATGGGTCAAATAGTTCCCCCTTATAAGAAACAAGCCCTCCACCTTTGCTGGTTGAGGGCTTGTTTCTTTCGTTGGCATCGTTGGTATCGTTGAATCACAATTACCCCATTAAAAGTACCGTTGATTTCGTTGACTTATCACTCACATTTTAATTTTGTTTAGGCTTATATGCGTAGCACCCAGAGCAGTTTTAAATCATTTTCTCAGAACATAGGAACTCGCAAGCCAAGCTGCGGTAATAATGTTAGGTAGTATGCTGTCAACCACAGGCCACGCTCAAATAACAGGTATTTTATTCTGCACTATTTAAAAAGCATTTATATTAACCATAGTTGATGTATATGCTTTTATCCAGACCAGCCAAAAACATCGCATATAAGAATACGTTCTGGAAAGCGTCATTCTACCACTATGTTTCGATGTTTCCAATGAGTAAGTGCTCACGGTTAGGTTTTCCCGTTCTGAGAGCAGCCATGAGGCTGCTCCACCAGACCGTATTACCAACGGTTGCAACGGTAAAAAGTAAGGGGTTGCTCAATATATGTTCTTTCCCTCCTATATTCTTATGTTGTAGATTCCACTGCACTATTTTATAGTATCGCAAACTCAATCATAATTGGATTGCCTTTATCATTCGACCTTCAAATCAGCATAATCAGCTTCCGCCGCATCCAAAAGTTTTAACGCTTCCCGTGAGAAGCGAAACCGTTCTCTTTCGATTTCCTCACTGTCATCACCACTATAGCACGCAGGACACTTTTCTATATATTCTCGATACTGTTGCACCATGAGCTGCATCTCAAGCACCTTTTTTTGAGTTGTTCGTTGCTTGGCATTGTATGATAGCTCTCCAAAAACCTCCAGAAAATCTATAAATTGTTCCCGATTTTTTAGCAATTGGTTAAAGTAGAACACTATATCATACGGCGAGTCGATATATTTTTCATTAATTTCACAACATTCGTCATCTTCTTTGATGTCCTCCTCACCGCACGAACTCTTTCCTCCCATAAAACTAATGAGACAAATCGTTTTAAGTGCTTCTTCTGAAAGCCCACCAATTTGTTGGCACACCTGCTGTATATTTATATTAGGTGATTTCACATCGGTCAATCCGAGCAAATAGTCTGTGGAAACATTGAAATACTGTGCCAGCTTTACTAAATTTCCCGCCTTTATCTCGCGCTTCTCATTGTGATACTGCGAAAAAGTGTTGGATGGAATGCCCGTCTCAATTGAGATTTGTTTTTGCTTTATTCCTTTCTTCTCCGCTTCCATCATTAAGATATCTAACCTACGAGCAACAGCAGTCTTAATATCATTATCGTCCATACCAATCACCTACACAACCGTAATCATTATAAAAATCAGTATTTCCAAAGGTCTGTCCTCCGCCATGGTTTAATTCTCGTTTGAGAACAGTTTTCCGTTTTGTTCTCAAAGTTGCAGCATTGAGCGTATTTCTGACTTAACCGGCCACCTTTGCTATAATGCAGACAGTGAGGATATACAAATATATAGCTTCAAACCGCCCTCGCTAATACGGCCATATTACATCAACGTTTCTGATAAAATAACCCTCATATAACAACAAGGAGATACAAAAATGTTCAACAACACTACGAATGAGTACAACTACTACGATGACCAAGGCAGCTACATCGGAACAAAGCGCATCGTCCATCTTCCCAACGGAGCAATTCAGTCCCTGTGGCTTACTAAATATGATAACGGAACCGAAGACTCGCTTCATGTAGCAGATGAATTGTTTTTCTATCATTTGCCTAATTTAGCCAATACTAAAAATGGTGATACCGTATACCTCGTTGGGGGAGAGAAAGCTGCCGATGCGTTAGCTATCCGCGGTTCAATTTCTGTGAGTGCACCTGACAGTGCAGACCCCAAAAAATTCCCCAGCGAGGCAGTCCCGTACTTTGCAATGCTGAATGTCGTCATCATTCAAAATAACGATGATGTTGGTAAGCAGTTCGCTTTAGCAGAAGCCTCCCTCATTCACCCGGTTGCCGCTTCCGTAAAAATCATCGACCTTTCCGAAATTTGGGAGAGCATGCCTGAACACGCTAACATTAGTGATTATCTCCAGCTTTATGGGGATGCCGGATTTGAGCAGGTCAAACTCCTGATTGAAAAGACGGTCTGCTGGATTCCTCCTAAAACCAATGTCCAGAGCAAGAATAAGAGTTTAGCCATCCGCTCCGTGAAAGATTTGATGACTCAGCATTTTGTGCCTACAGAATTTCTCGTAAATGGCATTCTCCCTTTGGGATTGACTCTTTTAGCAAGCCCTCCCAAATTCGGTAAATCGTGGTTCTCTCTCATGCTGTGTCTCGCTGTTGCGAAAGGTGCGCCTTTCCTTGGTCTCGGCACTACCAAATCAGATGTTCTCTATCTTGATTTGGAAGATGGCGATGCCGATTTGCAAGAACGGATTAAAAAACTGAATATGGGTGAAGAAGCTCCGGCAGGTCTCCTGTATTCAACGGAAGCTCCCACCCTTGCCGATGGACTGATTGACACGCTGAATCAAACGCTTAGCTCTAACCCCAGCATCAAGTTGGTCGTCATTGATACTCTTGGTGTGGTGCTTGGCGCGCAGAATAATGATTCCAGTCAATTTGCACAGGAATATGCCTTGTACGGTAGTCTTAAAAAAGTTGCAAATAGCCACTCCAGAGACAAATTGTCAAGGACTTTTTAATCAAATTCACAAAAAATCTACAAAAAAGGTGCCAGAAGCATTGTATGGCTCCTGACACCTCGTTTGATAGATTACATTTTTCCGTTCAGCAGGTCTTTGCAGAGATACGCATAGTCTGGCAGCTGGTTGATATATGGCTCCCAGCGCCGCTTGATTTCGGTCAATTCCAGCGGGTCGGCTTCTTCCAGTGCATGATCGTTGCCCGTCATATACAAAACATCCATAGCAACATCATCCAAACACTTGCAGCAGAGATCGGCGGCAGATTCTATCCTGATACCGGTATCCACATAGACTGGATTTACACCAATCGTCAGCCAGACATAGCCTACCTTGTCCGACCAGAGCAGTTCAAAATCAGGGCTTTGCCGCAGATGTTCCGCAAAGACTTCCTTTACTCGCTCAATTTCATGTTTCTCTTTTTCTGTGTAAAGCATTTTCGTGTCCTCCTTGACAAAAATTTTGGTGCGTACCATCATCAGTTTAGCACAAGGCGGCTTCGTTTATCAGTCTGTCACATCTGCTGAATTTCATTTTTGAGCATACGCTTGATTTTATCGCTCATGGTTTCTGTGCTGGTATTGCTGAAATGGACATGAACCTTGTAGGTTGTCTTGCCGATTTTCTTTACCATCGCTGGCGTATTTTCCGGCGCTCTGGACGCAGTAGCGGCGTCTGCCACCTGCATAGTACGGGGTTCTTTGTTCATGGCGCTCCTTTCTCCGAACGGGTCTGTGCCGCCCGGTAAAAAATCAGTCGTGCTTACTGTTTACAATGTCTTTTGCTGCCTGTCGGGTAGCACCGGCATTTTCTTCCCGGAAATTCTTCCCGTCAAAGAGAATCGGCGCACACCGTTCCAGAATACGGTCATAGATACGGGCGTGAGCCAGATCAGGCGGGTTTTTCAACTCGGACAGTTTTAAGTTTGTTGTGATAATCATGGGTCTGCGGCTGCGATAGCGGCTGTCGATGACGAAAAACATCTGCTCCATAGCATATTCTGTACTGCGCTCTACACCCAGATCGTCAATGATAAGCAGGTCAAATTCGTCAAAGCTGGCAATAAACTCTGACCTGTCCTCAGAGAACATCCCGGTCAGGCGGTTCAGAATGGTGGGGAAGTTTGTCATCAGCACCGGCACATCCTGGTCAAGCAAAGCGTTGGCAATACATCCGGCGAAGAAAGACTTGCCGGTTCCCACATCTCCAAACAGCAAAAGCCCGATATTGCTCTTATATGCCCCCTTCCAGTTCTCCACATAGGCGCGGGCCTTGTCCATCAATGGGTTTTTGCCGTTGTCGTTGGCAAAGGTGTAGTCATAGAGATAACGGTCTTGCAAACCCTGTGCCTTTCGGCGTTTGATCCGCTCCATGCGGCGCTGCCGTTCTTCAGCAGCCTTGCGCTGCTCCTCAGCCTCCCGCTGGCACTGGCAGATGCAGCGCGGCATAAAGTAGCCGGATTTCCCGAAGCATGGCACAACAGTCTGCCTCTGGCCGCCGCATTTCTTACAGTGGATGAGACCGTCTGACAGGTCTATACACTCGTCCTCAGCCAGTTCCACACCGGCGGCTGCCTTGTCAATCAGCGCCCGGATTTCTGCGGTAATCTCAATCATACGGTTTCATCCTCCTTTACGCTGTAATCCCGGTTGCGAGAGGGCGGGGCTGCTTTCTTCGCGTCCTCACCGGCCCAGCGTCGGATGGTGGCGACATGGCTCTGATAACGCTTGCCGGTAGAAGCCATGTACTCGGACAGCTTTTCGATGTACTGGCCCCATACAGTGGGAAAGCTGGCCTGTAAGTCTGCCAGTTCCCCGTCCGTCAGGAAAACATTCTGGTAACGGCCATAGGTATGGGAAGGGTGCCCTGTTTTAGGGCGCACCTTCTCTATCTCTTTCTCTAACTCTATCTCTGGTAGACGAATGTCGGAAAATGTCCGCCACTTGTCCGGAGCGCAGAAAGAGCCTTGTTTTGGAGCTTCGCAGCCTCGGTAGAAGACTGGCTATTAAAAGTTCGATGTTGCTCATGTAGAATGTGCCGCTGTCCAGCACCTCCACAAGACCCAGCTTCAAAAAGATCTGCAAGGCTCTCTCCTCTCCACAGTGCCAATCTGCTGGCGGGTAATGGTGGCGATCATCTGCGCCGTGTAGGGGATGTCCTCGTCAAGCTGGAGCCATCCGCCATGTTTCAGCGATTTCAGATACAGCTTGAGCAGAATGTTGGAATACAGCACACCATCCTGCATACTTTCCAGCAGCACGATGGAATCATCGTCAAAATAGTTTTCTTTGAGTTTCAGGTAATAATATTTTCGGTTGTCTGACATAGGGTTCCTCCTTGGGGTTTCTCTTGGGATTCTGTACGCATTTTAAGACCGTTTTAGGGGTCGGAGGATAAATCTATCAGCCTGCCTTTGACACCCTCGAAAAAAGCCTTGATTTACAAGGGTTTTTCAGCCCCTAAAGCGTGACATTTCTCCCGTTGTTTCCGCTTGCGCTTTGCGGCGTTGATCCGCTTCATGCGTGCGGCACATTCCGGGCAGTATTTGGCTCGGTTGGAACCGGGGGTAAACAGCG
>ENA-OQAZ01001482-OQAZ01001482.1-human-gut-metagenome-genome-assembly--contig:-NODE-1482-length-11119-cov-3.984989_pt1 | contig 11119 bp, 13 predicted proteins | sample MGYA00242737_ERZ504531 | MGnify/ENA primary metagenome ERZ504531 (study PRJEB26092, sample SAMD00036244) | human gut metagenome | host: Homo sapiens | study: EMG produced TPA metagenomics assembly of...
CGCACTTTGACCGCGTGGCGCAGATAGTAGGGATCTGGAAAGTCTCGGTCATAAACTTCTGGATACGTCCGGGTCCAGCCATGTTGCACCCAGCCGCACATCAATTTCGGAGGCTTCCAACTCTCTGGGCTGCGCCTTGGTCAGCGCATCCACGTTGACAGCAAACTCCGGGTTCGTTTCGGCGGCAAACTGCGCCATCCGCAGCTTTGCCCGGACATCGCCGGACAGGTACTCGTCTGCCATCTGCCAGCCTGCTTCCGGGTCGGTGGGGTCGGCGGCAGGGTCTTTGAAGATCACGCCGGACAATTCGGTGGTAATGCGCCCGTACTCGCCGGGTGTGCCTAGCAGTTCTGCCATATAAGGCAAATCGACCTTACCATGCTCACCAATAGATACTGCCAGTGCTTCGCTGGGGGTATCCACACTGGTGACGGTGCGCTCCGGGCGGATGGTGCGTTTCGTAAACATCGCCGCCTTGGATTTAAGCTGTCCCTGCTCGTCCAGATTTTCCAGCGAACACAGCAGATAGTAGGAGGAATCCTGCTCAAACAGCCGCCCGTTTTTGCGGTCGTTCAGCAAGCCGTATTTGGCGGTAAAGGCATCGTAGGCGGCGTTCAAACGCTCCTGTGTTGCCTTGATGTCCTCGTCCGGGTAATCGTTCAACTGCTGTTCAATCAGCTCGTTGACGATCTGCCGCAGTTCCACCATGCCGGTGACACGCCCCTTGGCGGTGTCGGACAGCTCCACCTGCGTCATCACGGAATTTTCCCGGTAGAAAACCTCGCCGTTCACCACGGTGTAGGAGAAATTCTTCACTTCCGGGTCGGCAGGCAGGGTGCGCCGGGTGGTTTCTTCCTCAGCAATGTCGGGAGCGTCTATCTCGGCGGCGGTATACTGCCCCTCGATGTGCTGCACCGCTTCGGCAAGTTGATCGGCAAGGTTTGCGCCTCAAGGGGCGCAACCGTCAGTTTCTCTCGTCCGTATTGGGTGCTTTCGGTGGTCAGTTCGCCCAGCACCATCTCCGGGTGGTCTACGAAATACTGGTTGATGGCAAAGCCATCCTCGGTCTTGCCCAACTGCACCCATGCAGGTTCGATGTCCGCAGGGCGGTCACGCTTCTGCAAAAAGATAATATCGCTGACAACATCCGTGCCTGCATTTGCCTTAAACGCATTGTTGGGCAGACGGATAGCCCCCAACAGGTCAGCACGCTCTGCCATGTGTTTGCGGGCGGTGCTATCCTTGCTGTCCATGGTATAACGAGAAGTCACAAACGCCACAATGCCGCCCGGACGCACTTGGTCGATGGCTTTCGCAAAGAAATAATTGTGGATGCTAAATCCCAGCTTGTTGTACGCTTTATCGTTGACCTTGTACTGACCGAAAGGCACGTTGCCCACCGCCAAATCGTAGAAATCACGGCGGTCAGTGGTCTCAAAGCCAGCCACGGTAATGTCAGCCTGCGGATACAGTTTTTTCGCAATACGCCCGGTGATGCTGTCCAGTTCCACGCCGTACAAGCGGCTGTCCTGCATGGTGTCCGGCAGCATTCCAACGAAGTTGCCCACGCCCATAGACGGCTCCAAGATGTTGCCAGACCGGAAGCCAATCTTTTCGACTGCATCATAAATAGAGCGAATCACCACCGGAGAGGTGTAGTGAGCATTCAGAGTGCTGGAACGGGCGGCGGCATACTCGTCCTCGGAGAGCAGCCCTTTCAGTTCGGCGTACTCTTTTGCCCAACTATCTTTGCCGGGGTCAAAGGCATCTGCCAAACCGCCCCAGCCTACATACTGGGAAAGCACCTGCTGTTCCTCGGCGGTGGCACCCCGATGCTCCTGTTCCAACTGAAACAGAGTGCGGATGGCTTCAATGTTCCGCGCGTACTTCTGCTTAGGACCTCCGATACCCAAATCATCATCCGTGATGTGGAAGTTCCCGGCAGGCTCCGGCGCAGGTTCAGCATTCAGGGCTTCATCCAAGGCAGCGGCATCTGGGAAGGTCTGCACCTTTCCGTCCATCACGGCAGAAATGGGCAGCGCATCCAGTTCTTCGTCCGTCAGCTCCGGCATGACCTGCCGCAGACCGTCCTCGAATTGTTGCTTATTGATTACTTCGTTATCCCACGACTGTCCCTGTGCGCTGGTGTCAATGCGAACATCCGTTTCGCCTACATAGCCGATTTTGCCTTCGATGGTTCGGGTAGGAAGGTCAACGATAACATCGTCCCCGACCTTATAATCAACGACCTTTTCGGGAGCAGCGTCAAGGGCCTCGTCCTGCTGTTCGTACAATTCCCGGACAACAGATAGCGGTTCTTCCCGAAAATTGGCATCCGCAGGTCGGCCAGTGCCATATCCTGCAAGGAAACCTTGCCCTTATCAAAATCCACTCCGTCAATCCGAAATTTCCGGCCATCCATATTGATGATGGAGCCGATGGGCAGATAGTCCTCTTTGTGCAGATGTTTAGTCTGGTGATGAGTCCCATCTTCGTTCAATCCGGCAAGGTAAACATTATTGCCCGCAGACCACAATTCTTTTGACTTTCTTGCCCATAAGCTAGGTGGAAAGCCTGTGACCTGAACTTCGCCCAGTGCTGTTTCTCTCGTAAACAAAGCACTTGTTGAGACTTTTGCGACCTTGGCAGCATCTTCTCCATAGAACATAAAATTGCCGCCAGCTTCAAATCCAACCAGAGTATCCGGGTGCTGCGCCTTTAATGCAGTGTATTCGGCTGCACTGGCGGCGTTCAGTTCAAGGGGAAAGTCGATGGCTCTTCTTTCTTTGTCCGACAGGTAGCGGTCAGACTGAATCATCAGGTCAATATATTTTTCGACCCGATCCCAGCGGAGAAGCACTTTCTGATGGTCGGGATAATGCTCAAACGTTAGACCTTGCTGTCATGGTCAAGCCAACCACTGCTTCCGTCCAGATAAGTGTGTGAAGAACCGCCGGGGCCATACGGTGCATATTCTTTGGCAAGAGCTTTTGCCCGGAGTTTTCGGTCAGGCTGCAACTGATAAATTTTCCATATCCGAAGTTTGCTGCCTTCAACATTGGAACCTCTCCGCAGCGCGTTTTCAATCTCCGCCTGCGACAAAACAAAAGCGGAGGGCGATTTTTCGCTCTCCGCTTGGTCGATGGATTCAATTTGTTTGGCTTCGGTGGGAATGTGGGCATCGAAGAAACTTAACTGTAAATCAGTTCGTTCAGCACCAGTTCCTCGGCCTGTGCTTTCAGACTGTTCATGTGCTGCACCCACCCCATCTGATGCTGCTCCTTGTTCGGAGCCGGGTTCTGCTTCAGCAGTCCCTGCATGGTCTGCTGCATCTGGCTCTCTGCCGTCTGCTCCACCTCCATCAGTGCGGGTACAGGTCCCCGACAGGAGCATCGTGTTGTACAGTACCGGATGCTGCTGCTTCAGAAAGTTCAGGCGCATCCTGCCGTACTTGCCCAGCGGTTTCCGGGGCTGGTTCAGGGTCAGGTTCGGGAGCTGGTAGTCCCCGACGGTCGAGTAGGTCACGTTCCTGCTGTTCATATTCATACTGGCTCCTTTCTACATTGCGGCGGCGGATTGTTGTTTTTACGGTGCGCTCGATATTCCGCAGCACCTCCCGGCTCATGTCGCTGACCGCTGCGCCGAGGGCAAAGACGGCATCCGGGGTTGAAAAATTGTAGATTGCCTGAAAATCGTCCTTGTCGAACCACCCTGTCGGCTCAAAGCCGCAGCGTTCCAGCAGCGTGTAGGTGACGCTGATGGCGGCGGCGGACTTGAACTGCATCTCCACCCCGGCATCATCATAATCCATCAGCAGCGAGCCGTCAACGATGGCGCGGACGTCCCCGCCGTTGTTGTCCCAGTATCTGCCACCAGTTTCCCTGCAACGTCCGCAAGCTGCTGGCTGATACGCTCTCCGCTGATGCCATAGGTGGCGGCGAGCATTTCCGAAACCGGCTGTTTCAGGTCATCGTTGTACTGCCACACCTCCGGATCACGGGAATTGCGGCGCACCCCGGTGTCCGACACATCGAAAACGTAGTGCAGTCGGGGAAATCCGCTGGATTCGTCCAGCAGAGCGATGCCCTTGGCACCCCGGCGCGCATAACGGTTCATCCTGTTGTTCCAGATGTCAAAGTCGGCGCAGGCAGTGGCATCCGGGCGCTGAGCATAGATCATCAACTGGTCCGCAAAAGGGTACTTGTACAGCCGGGATGCGGTTGTCAGGTAGTCCGTCCAGCTTTCCCAATACCGGGTCAAGCCGTTCGCCGTGCGCTGGGCAAGGGCGAGATATTCTTCGGTTTTGCTTGGCATAGCGTTCCTCCCTTCAATCTCGTTGTAAACAAAAAAGCGAGCGGCCTTTTCAGGTCACTCGCTTATGGAATTAAAACTGGTTTTAGTATAGCATGAATCGAAGCGTTCTATCAAGACCTCACTTTTGAGGGTTTCAAAAACTGGAACCGCAAAGTTTCGATTTCAAAGCAAGAACGTTCTGACGAATCTGCTCTATGACTGCTTTGAATTCATCATCGCTTTTTCCGGTAGGGTCATCCAGACCCCAATTCTCATCAAAAGGTCTGCCAATAAACGGGCAGCTGACATTGCAGCCCATGGAAATAGCGATATCCGGCTTTGGAATTGCAGAAATCAGCTTGGAATACTGTGTCTTTTCCATGTCGATGCCATATAGTTCTTTCATCAGGCGCACAGCATCCTGATTGATCTGCGGTTTGGTTTCGGTTCCAGCCGAGTAGCTTTCAAACACATCTGCGGCCAGTACCTTGCCAAAGGCTTCGGCAATCTGACTGCGGCAGGAATTATGGACACAGATAAAGGCGATTTTGGGTTTTGACATATAGGTGTTCCTTCCCCACAAACTGGAAGTTATCGCTTTGTTTCCAGCTCTACATTTTTATAACTAATTGCGATATGGCACGGAGCAAAGATAACAGCAGCCACTATTAGAGGGATATAACGACTCAATATTCCGCTCGCCAAAAAAATCACTGACGGAATAATTGATAATGCCAGTGCTCTGAAAATGCTGTTCCTCTTAAAGCAAATAATCCAGATTAAACAGTATGCTGCTAATAACACAACATTAACTATTAAATATAAGGAAAAACTCTCATCTGGCGAAAAGCCAAATCCACATCTCGGGATTATAAATACCATAAAGCCAAAACAACCCATTCTACCTATCTGCTCCAAGACTTCCACGAACTTATTTTTCCAAAGATTCTGAAATCCGTCCTTATTTATGGATGCAAAAATTATATTTGGAATCATTATAACAAGCATAAATGCAAGTCCATAAAAATTTATCCAGTTCATATATTCCCTCCTCCATAAATCCCGATTTGTCAATCAAAAACAGAAAGAAAAATATTTTTATTTCTTTCGGGTATCCTTCTGCTGAACTGCCAGCATAAGCAATGATCTTAACTAGAGGATATAAAATCCGCTTTACTCTTCGAATCTTCCCTTCATGCGCAGTTCCTTCTGCCACAGCGCGAGCTGTCCTCGCGCGAAGAGGCTGTCGATCTCGAGCTCTTCATCCAGTACGAGGAGATCTGCGTCGGCGCCTGCGGCGATGCATCCCTTTCGGCCATCCTGCGCGAGCAGAGTCGCCGGTGTGGTCGTCAGAAGCTTCAGTGCCTGCTCGAGCGGCATGCCCATGCGCACCAGCGCCCGGATGGTTTTATGCAGGTACTTCGGCGACGCATAGGTCAGTCCCACGCACTCGCCTGCGTCGTTAAAACGCGGCTGGCTTCCGTAGGCGTCACTTGACAGGCTCACATGATCCGGATTTACGCCCTCGCGGTGCAGTAAATCAAAGAGCTTTCGGGCATCCTCTTTCACCGCCACCTCATCCGAGCCGGCGGTACAGTCGATGTAGCCGCCTCGCTTCACGAGCTCTACGCCAGCGTCGATGAGCTCTGGTGAGCGCAGCATATGCGTCGGGAGCAGGTTCTTCGCCGGTACATCCGAGTGATCCAGTACGTAGAAAATCGGATCCAGCTTCGCCTTCCCGCTGCCCATGTGCATCGTCACGAGCCCCGGTGTGCCGCTTAGCAGACCGGCGCGGCGTGCAGCTGTTGCCAGTGCGATCAGCTCCGCTCCACCCGGATTCGAGCTTCGATGATCAGATACCGCGACCTTCACACCGATCATCGGTGGGATCAGAACGATGTCCCGCTCGACGCTGCCGGTGAGTGTCGTCGGCGGGTAGCCATAGGACGAGGTCAATGTATACACCGTCATGCCTTCTTCTGTCAGTGCACGGGCCTTCGCCACCAGGTTCTCGAGGCTTCTCGTGATGCCGTCCGTGCCCAGAAGCCCGACGACGGTCGTGATACCATTCTTAAAAAAGGTGCTGAGTGAAGACTCCGGCACACGGGAAGCCGGACCCTGCTCTCCGCCGCCACCGGTGATATGCACATGCAGATCGATGTAGGCCGGCACGAGGGTCTTTCCCGAGAGATCATAGACATCGACATCCGGAAGTTCATCATAACCTGTGATTTCTTCCGCGATTCGGAGGATCCTCTCCCCCTCGATCAGCACATCCCTTTTACCGAGAGGAGCTGGTGTGTAAACATTGGCATGCTTTAATAATTTCATAGAATCATCCTTTCTATGGCTTCGTGTTCTGCCTTGATTGAGGCGATGTTTTATATGGACATGAGCTTACATCTATCTAGTATAAATTTTGACACGGCTTATGTCTGTACGTAAAATATGATTTTCGTGATTTTACGGAACCATTATAGACATTCTTTACTCAGATTTTACCTATTCTATGTGTTTTTTTATTTTGCAGAATTATCATACAGATAAATCCCGATTTGTCGAGTTCAGTATACCACACCGAATCCCATTGTAAAAGAGCCTATGTATGCCGCCCGCAGGCGGCGAAAGTCAGTCCGGGGGAAATTCCAACTCGCCAAACTCCGCATCGGTCAACAGTTTCAGCTTTTCGATAACACCTTCCGACAACTCCCGCAGGGCGGTTTCATCGGGCATCAGGTAGCACTGCATCAGCCGCAGTTCGTGGATAAGTCCCATCCGGGTGCCGGTGTTGTAGAGCATCATCAGCGTGAGTTCTTCATGGTTAAAGTTCATGCGCATCCCTCGCTTTCCGGCAGACGGTGGGATTGCACTCCGGGGCATCGCACTTTTCTTTGAGATTCATCAGAACCGAAGCACGTTCCGGCTTTTTATCCAGAAACCCCTGTAAATCTTTGAAGCCGATGCTGTCCACATAATGCACAGACACCTCGCCATTGCGTTTGAGTGCGATCACATCGCTAACCGACAGACTGTGTCCCTCAAAATCTTGCGGACGGGAGAGGTTAAACACCTGAAACAGTTCTTCCAAAACCTCGTTGCTCGGAACATCCTGCCACATGGCGGGCAGATCAGCATAGTAGGTGACCTCGTAATGCTCCGGGTCGGGCGTTTTGCCTCGACGATTCAACTCCCGCATAGAAGCAAATCTTTCATCGAAGATTTTTTCGTCATGCCGCAGCTGCATCACCATATAAACATCGCACCCTGCGCTCAGAAACTTCTGCGGGATGTCCGTCATGGGTTCACCGTCAAAATTCTGGTTCCATTTTTGCTGCATCGTCCACCTCACAGTTCTGGCGCAGAACGTGCAGAGGATTTTGGCGCAGCCGTATCACTTGCCAGTTCTGCCAGCTTTTCCATTGTGGAAGAGCGATGGTCTGCGCTCCGTTCCTCGGCTTCCGCAACTTTATCCATAACGGCATCGTAGTCCTGCAACAGCCGCCGCCCCTTTTCCATGTGGTGCGCTTCCAGAATCTGCTCACGGGCTTCCTGAATGGTCAGTTCCGGGGCATCCAACTGCCCGCCGTCCATCACAGAATAATCGCTGTGGTAGAGTGTGTAGTCCCATCCATCCTCACAGGACTGGATGGCAAGATAGCCTTTGCCGCCCAGTTCCCATGCAGCCTGCTCGTCCTGTGTCTCGATCTCCGGGTAGAAGTCTGCATGGTTTCGTTCCATAACCTCGGCAAACTGGCAGATGTGGAACACATTGCCCAAACCGCCCATGTCAAAGTGATAATCATCCAGATGTTCCACCGTGCCGTAAAACTGCGCCCATCCGGGTAATCCACCTGAATCACGCCGCCATCGGGAATGCGATAGAGGTCATCATAGTGGCTGTTGATGAGACGAATATCCTTCGGCAGCGTTTCCGGCTCCCAGATGCGCCGTCTGCCGATGCCCGCCTGCGGGATGTTTTCGAGGATCTTTACGCTTTCCTGTTGGATGGCCTTACGGTCATCGTCCGAAAGTTCAAACAGATACCAGTTCCGGGCGGCAGGGATGGTGTTTTGTCCATCTGGCGGCAGGTTCTTTTCGGGGATTTGCCCGCTTTCCAGCGGCTCACCAGTTACCTTGTTGTAGGTGGCAAAGCCGACTCCTGTACCGTTTTCCCGGAGATGCAGATAGCGTTCATCGTTGATAAGGTAAACCGCTTCTTTTATCTGCTCCATCAGCACCCACCTTCAAATTCCAGCGAAAACTTGCTGCGGCCATCAGCTTCACAGGACAGCAGCACGGTGGCATTGTAGGTCTTGCCCTTGGCGCTCTTGCAGTCCTTCAGCCGGACCCGACCATCCCGCAGCAGCTTGTCTGCCACATGGGCGTCCAGACGCTTGCCCAGACGCTTAAAGAACGCATTGTCCTTCCACAGCACGAAACGGCAAGGGTTGGATTCACAGAACCAGCCTTTTTCACGCTCTACAACATTTGCACCGCAATTCGGGCAGACACCAATAATTTTGTTTTTCATAAGCGCATTCGCTCCTTTTTTCATTTCCGTGTTCTTTACCAGTTCGGTAATCATCGTATTGATTTCGGTCATAAATTCGCTCGGCTCCATTTCGCCACGTTCGATTTGCAGCAGCTTTGTTTCCCAATCGGCGGTCATTTCCGGGGATTGGATTTCTTCGGGCATCACAGTGATAAGGGCTTTTCCCTTATCCGTGGGCAGCAGCACCTTGGTTTTCTTGTTGCCCTTGCGCTCCAGAAAGCCCTTCTGTACCAGTTTTTCAATGGTGGCGGCTCTGGTTGCCGGAGTACCGATACCCTGACGTTCCACACCCTCCGGCATACTGTCTGCACTGGCGGTTTCCATCGCATGAAGTAGAAGGTCCTCGGTGAAATGCTTCGGAGGGGACGTTTGCCCTTCCTTCAGTTTGGCATTGAGGATGCCGCACTCGTTCTCTGCCGCATTGGGCAGAGCGGTGAGTTCCTGCTTCCGGTTCAGGATGTCTGCCAGCACCTTGCGCTCCACAGCTTTCCAGCCTTCCTCCAAAACCTCCTTGCCCTTGGCGGTAAATTCCTCCCCGGCGCATTCGGTGGTCAGCAGGGTCTCCAGATAACGGAAGGGCTTGCTTACCGCCATCAGCGTCCGGGCGATGATGAGCTTCAGGACATTCTGCTCGCCCTTGGGCAGTGCGTCCAGATCTGCTTGCAGCATACTGCGAGTGGGCAGAATGGCGTGGTGGTCGGTGACTTTTTCCCGATTGACGGTGCGCCGTGTCCGAGGCACAGCCTCGTCCACATCTGCCGAGGTAATGTCGAGAAAACCCTCCAACTCCTCAGTCAGTTCCTCCAGCATCTCCTCGTCATCGTCGGTGATATAGCAGCTATCAGTTCTGGGATAAGTGGTAAGTTTCTTCTCATACAGGCTCTGTACATAGTCCAAAGTCTGCTGTGCGCTGTACCCCAGCAAGCGGTTAGCGTCCCTCTGAAGGGTGGTCAGATCATACAGTGGTGGTGGATTCTCGGACTTTTCCTTGCGGGTGATGCGCTGGATCGTTGCTACCATCTCCTTTCGGCAGGCTTTCAACAGGTTTTCAGCAACGGATTTTTCAGGAATGCGGCGGCTGGATGCCGTGCAGCCGCTGGTCAGTTCCAGATCCACCGTGTAGAATTTTTCCGGGGTAAAGGCGGCGATGGCGGCTTCTCGCACCACCGTCATGGCAAGCACCGGGGTCATAACACGCCCCACCGCCAGCGGCTGACCGTACAGGCACGAAAAAAGCCGGGATGCATTGATGCCGACCATCCAGTCGGCGCGTTCCCGGCAGAGTGCTGCGTTGTACAGCGCATCGTATTCAGTTGACGGTTTGAGGTGGGCGAACCCTTCCCGGATAGCGTTTTCCTCCATGCTGGACAGCCATAGACGAGAGAAGGGCTTTTTGCACCCCGCTTGCTGGTACACCAAACGGAAGATCAGTTCTCCCTCGCGTCCTGCATCCGTAGCACAGATCACGCTGTCAACATCCGGGCGGTGCATGAGCTTTTGCAGGATGCCAAACTGCTTTTTGGTGCTGGCAGACACCAGATACTGCCACTTCTGCGGTAGGATGGGCAAGTCTGCAATGCTCCACTTGACGTATTTGGCATCATAAACATTGGGCGGTGCCAGTTCCACCAGATGACCAACGCACCAGCTGACGAGATAGCCGTTGCCCTCAAGGTAGCCGTCCTGCCGGTTGGTTGCACCGAGGACTTTGGCGTAGGACATGGCAACCGACGGTTTTTCTGCCACGATCAATTTTGCGATAAGAATCCCTCCAATCTGTTTCGGATTGCAATATGTACGGCGGCAAAACGCCGCCTTAAAATCAGATAGGTTCGGTGTCCTGCTCGTCCGGGGCTTCGCCTCATCCGGCATATCGGTCGGAATCTCAAAGTCGCCCTTGTCCTCAGTGTAGTTTGCATCGGGGTCAAGGGCTTCTTTTTCGGCCTGCTTTTTCTGCTTCTGCTTTGCGAAAGCGTAGAAAATGCCGCCTGCCGCCAGCGCAATCAGCACCACACCCAGAAAGCCGGATGCGATCTTTGTGACCTTGTTTTCCTTGGGCTGTTCTTCGCCGGATGCCGCCGCTTCTTCTGCGGCTTTCTTGGCTTCTTCCTCGGCTTTCAGCTTATCCTGTTCTGCCTGCGCCGTTGCTTCCTTTTCAGCGGTATAGGCATCCGCATCTTCTTCCTCCATCAAAGCCAGAAGATCAGCTTCGTCCACAAGGTTCATAAAGTGGACGGTCTGCTGTCCTTTGGCGTTGCGGTCGATGACCAAGTA
>ENA-OQAZ01001483-OQAZ01001483.1-human-gut-metagenome-genome-assembly--contig:-NODE-1483-length-11117-cov-6.754777_pt1 | contig 11117 bp, 16 predicted proteins | sample MGYA00242737_ERZ504531 | MGnify/ENA primary metagenome ERZ504531 (study PRJEB26092, sample SAMD00036244) | human gut metagenome | host: Homo sapiens | study: EMG produced TPA metagenomics assembly of...
TTTGCATGTCATTTTTTTGTAATTCGTTCTACGTTTACATCATTTATTTTTTCTAAATTTTTGTATTTTCCGTTGCATGAAACTGCTGCAAATAAAATTCTGTTCCAAGCAAACTTATTTATTTTTCCGAGACACTTGACGAGCAGAAGCTGAATGTGCTACTCTTTTTATGAACCGTATTCACAATTTCACATTTTATAATTTAAACGGGATTTTGAAATATGAACAGAACTGTTGAACGCACGCTGGCCATCCTGGAACTGATTGCAAATAGTGAAAACGGAATCACTCTTCAGGAAATTGCGCAGGCAATGGATATGGCAAAAAGCAGCGCTTTTGTCGTTGTTCATTCGCTGCTTGAACTTCAATACATCAAAACTGTGGAAAACAACGACAAAAAATACTGCCTCGACATACGAACATTTTCCCTTGGCATGAAGTATGTCAGCGATCTGACACTGATAAAGCAATGCGGCAGTTATCTGCCTGCTTTAGCGGAAAAATATAATAAAACCGCCTTTGTAGGTGTTTTGAACGGCACACAGGTGGTTTATCTCTACAAGTATGTAGGCCGCAATGCGCGTCTGGCTACCTGTGCCATCGGCTCCAGCAAACCAGTATACGCCACCTCTCTGGGCAAGGTCATACTTGCCTATCTGCCAAGGGAGGAGCAGCTTTCCATCATCGACAAAATCAAATTTGTTCCCTTCACGCCATACACCATCGTTTCCAAGGATGACCTTTTAAAAGAGCTGGATTCGATCCGGCAAAAAGGGTATGCGACCGAAAACCGGGAGCTGGGAGAGTTTACCTTCTGTTACGGCGTTCCCGTATTTGATCATAAAGGAAATGTGATTGCGTCCATTTCTTTGTCAGATATCGCCCTGAGCGACCAGGACGCTTCGGAGATAGTGGCCGACCTGAAGGCGGCTGCCTCGGAAATTTCCAAAACTGCCGACTATACATTGCGCTAAGTCTATTTCGTTGTGTACAGATTTCTCTTGTTTCCAGAAAATGTTTGGTGCGGCATTTGTGCTCTGCGCTGACTTTATATATATTTTTCTTTCAACCAGACAGACGCCGAACCCCGGAACATTTTAAGACAAAAGAACAGGAGTGAATTAAATGGCTTTACACGTCGTCAACGAAGCCCGACGCTGCTTGAACTGCAAAGTACCTCAATGCAGAAAGGGTTGTCCCATCAATACGCCTATTCCCGATATGATCCAGCTGTTTTTACAGAATCAACTGGAGGCAGCGGGAGAAATGCTGTTTCTGAACAACCCCCTCAGCATTGTTTGTTCTCTGGTATGCGATCATGAAAAGCAATGCGAGGGCCACTGTGTGCTGGGACGAAAAGGAATGCCGGTACATATATCCAGCATTGAAAATTACATTTCCGACGCTTATCTGGATCGCTTGTCCCCCGTTTTGCCGGCTTCTTCCGGAAAGCGGGCTGCTATCATCGGAAGCGGTCCTGCCGGAATCACCATCGCTGTGCTTCTGGCTCAAAAAGGACATGATGTAACAATCTTTGAAAGTCGGGAAAGAATCGGCGGCGTGCTTCGTTACGGCATTCCGGCATTCCGGCTTCCCAAAACAATATTGGATCGTTATAAAACACAGCTGCTGAAAATGGGCATTCACATTCGGCCAAACACCTCCATAGGCGGTGCCTTAACGGTGGATGACCTGCAGAGAGATGGCTATCAGGCAATTTTTATCGGAACCGGCGTATGGCGTCCCAAAAAACTTGGAATCCCCGGGGAAAGCCTGGGTCACGTCCACTTTGCCATTGATTATCTCGTTGATCCCGATGTATATGATCTGGGCGAACATCTGGCAGTGATCGGTGCAGGCAATTCCGCTATGGATGTTGCACGTACTGCGCTGCGAAAAGGCACCAAAAAAGTAAGTGTGCTTTGCCGCGGTCCAAAAGCAGCCGCCAGCCAACGTGAAGTGGATTATGCGGTAGCGGATGGCGTAGAATTCCTGTATGGCGCACGCACAGAATCGATTGACAGGGACGGAGTGTGGTTCAAACAGGCAGAGTTTGATCAGGATGGAAATATCTGCCGCCTGTCTGAACCAATGCTGTTCCATGCAGACGGCGTGATCATAGCCGTAAGCCAGGGGCCCAAAAACAAAATTGTGAGCACCACCTCCGGTCTGCAAACCACAGAGCATGGCCTTCTGTTCACCGATGTTCACGGGAACACCACCCGTCCTGGCATTTTTGCCAGCGGTGATGTGGTATTAGGAGCGCGCACCGTAGTGGAAGCTGTAAAATATTCCAAGGAAGTTGCTCAGGTTATGGATGAGTATCTTTCTTCCATTCAGGACTGACCCATACAAACGACGCTGGCAGCGGTCGGCTTTTTGTATGGAGCATACTCCGTTGCAGCACTGCCTTTTCTTGCAATCCAAGCACATCCATGTTATGATTATAAAAGGTCATATGACCCGAAAAACATCCCCCTTTATGCGAGGAGAAAGGAGTTGCTCCATGCTTTCAAACCAATGGCTGAACATCCTGATTGTTGGTATTTATTTTGTTTTTCTCATTGTAATAGGATGGATTTTTCGAACCTTTTCTTCCAATACCAGTGACTATTTTAAAGGCGGAGGAAAAATGCTGTGGTGGATGGTGGGTTCCACCGCATTCATGACGCAATTCAGCGCTTGGTCTTTTACCGGTGCTGCCGGCAAGGCTTTCAGCAATGGTCTTTCTGTAATGATGATTTTTCTCGGTAATGCTCTGGGATATTTTTTCAATTATCTCTTTTTTGCCGCCAAATCGCGGCAAGTGCGGGTGGTAACTCCTATTGAGGGAATTCGGCTCCGCTTTGGTAAGGTAAATGAACAGGTATTTACTTGAGCCAGCGTTCCCAGCAGTATTTTCCAGGCGGGCATCTGGCTGAACGGTCTTGCCATTTTTGTATCTGCCGTATTCGATATACCCATGTCCACTAGAGCACATTGATCTCGGCCTTTGTCTATGTTATTTTTCTTTCTGCAACGTTTTCATATTCCTAATGTGGTAGGGAATGTAAGGTCATGTGCGGCCATATTCTGGATTGTTTCGACCGCTATTTTGATCTGTCGCACAGCCGGGAGGCTATGCTGCGTTTTGCGCACACCCAGTTAGACAGCTCGCGCAAATCGGTCGCCAAAAAAGCTGCGCGTTTCCTGCAAAAGCATGAGCTATAAGCGGGGGATCTTTTCTTAGACACGCCGGCACGATGCTGTCAGGGGTAAAATTGGGGTAAAGGGACAGGGAATTCAAGTTTTGCAAAGCAAAAAACAGCGCTGAATCAAATGATTCAGCGCTGTTTTTGGTGGTTGCGGAGACAGGACTGTCAGCGGCTCCGCGCTGGCTGCAATTAGCGTACTGCGCAGGAAAGCCAATCGCAAGTAAACAAAATGGGTACCGGCCTATATCAGCGCACGGAAACCATATCCATAGGATTCACACGCACACCATCCTGCATTACCTCAAAATGTAGGTGGTTGCCTGTGCTGTCGCCGGTGCTGCCTACATAACCAATCACTTGACCAGCCGTCACGGTTTCGCCCGCCGTGACGGCTGATGCTGTCATATGGCATACCGCGTGGACAAGCCCGCGCCGTTATCCAGCAGCACCTGATTGCCGTAGCTGTCGTTCCAGCCGCTGACCAAAACAGTTCCGCTGTGGGCAGCCAAGATGGGCGTACCCTCCGGCGCGGGAATGTCCGTGCCGCGATGCCCGGTATTGCCAAAGGCGTCTGCTTCCCCGAAGTGGCAGGATATATAGGTGTGACCCGGCAACGGCCAGCACAATTCGCCGTCCGCAACAGCAATCCCGCCGCACAGGGCAAGCAGACTGGGGCGCATTTCCTCGGAAAGCAGCTGGTGCAAAATGTCCCGCTGGTCTTGCGTAAAGCGGTACAAATCTGCCAGCGCGTCCACCGATTTGCTGCTGACCGCGATGTGCAGAATGTACTCCGTGGCAGGCTCCGGGTCGGGTTCGTCCTCGGTCGGTTCCGGTGTGACGGTTACTTCCTCCACCTCGGCGCTTATTTCGTGCATCGCCCAAAAGGTGTCCTGAATCAACCGCTTCTTGCTTTCGTCAATGACGACCACATCGCCATCGTTGTTTAAGTTGTTCTGCACGGCAAAGACGGCCAGCACTTCAGGCCAGTAGCTCGCCCAAGTGTGACCGTCCTCGTAGTCGTATTCCATCGTGGTTTCGCTGCACTCCGGATGCGCCGACACAATGTCGTTGATGGCCGTGCCGAAGTCAGCATTGGTTTCGGCAACGATTTCGGCAATGCGGATGCTGTTCGGGTCGCCGGATTCATCGGCAAACAAGATGCCCATCGGTGAGCCGATCACCGCCGCAGCCGCGCCTATGACCATCGCCAGCAACAGCACCACGCCGCCCGCGCCAAGCAGCGCCAGCAGCGAACCGGCTGCACGCCGTATCGTGCGCGTCAGTATCGCTTTCAGCCGCAGCCACGCAGCTTGCAGCAACGTGCGAATCCTGCCCAGCGCTGCTTGTCGGATGCCACCGGAAAAAGCAGGGACAGTATCGGGCAGTCTGACGCCGCTGCCAAGTACCGTGCCGCCCGCCTGCTTTTGCAGATGGCGGCGCACCGTTTCGCGCGTGAGGTGTTGGCGTTTCAGCGCCTGCATTTTGTCACGGTAGGAATCGGGCGTTTTGATCTCCCGCTTATCCAGCGCCTTTTGCCGAAAGCGCTGACGCTTGAATGATTCTCGCCGGTCGGCACTCTGCGCAAAGGGGGGACTTTCTGTTTCAGCGGACTGGGCGGCGTGTGTGGTTGGCACACGCTGGCGCTTTTCCTGTAAAATCCGAAATTGACGGTAGCTGATTCGTCCTGTGTCCAGCGCCTTGCTTTGCAGGTTTTCTGCCGCCTGTGCGGCTTTTTCGGAAACAACCGTCTGGGCGTATTCTTCCGGCGTCTGCTGCTCGGTATCTGCTGCAGATTCCGCCTGCCGCACTGTCTGCTTTCGCTTGGCTTCAGCTTTTTGCAATGCCGCGCGTATCAGCCGCTTGCGCTTATACTCCATAGTCAGCGCTCCCCACGGTTGGCGGCGCTGCGCTCCTGCATCAGGCGTTTATACTGGTCAGGGGTGCATTTCATCGGCATAATCCCAATGGGGTCGGTAAGAACAGCTCCGGGTCACGAAACAGCTTTTCGTAGTAGCGGAACTGTTTGTCGGTCAGGCTGCAAAATTCCTCCCCGGAAAAACCGCAGATGAAGAAATTGCCCGCGATAACATCGTAGTCCTCAATGCAACGGTTCAGCGGCAGACCGTCCACCTTGCCCGAATCGTTGCAGACAAGCGCCACATTGTCCTTTGACCACGGGTATACGGCTCGCATATACCCGCCGACAAGCTGCTGAAGGGGGTGCAGCTCATTTGCAGCAAGCCGTTCCTCCGGATACTTGCCCGGCTGAACATACAGAATACGGATTTTGTTTTCGTTAGACATTGCAATAGCTCCTTTTTTGACAATAAAAATACCGCTGTATCGGGTGATACAGCGGGGGTGACAAATATAAAGTGTCCGGCTCCTTATGCGTTAGACGGGGGCGCTTGCTTGGTAGCCACCTTCGCCGCCACAAACCACCGTCCATCTTCAAACCATAACTCGCGCTCTTTGCCTTGAATCATACAGGTATACCGGTCCCCAACACCGCCCACGTCAGCAGCACGGCGGCAGATGTCCTTGATCTTGTCGATTTTGTAGACCTGCCCTTTATCAAAAATAATCTGCAAGGGTCGCAATCGTCCCTCGGTGCTGAAGCGTACATCGACTGCCACATATCGCTTCTCTCTTTGTACCATTATGGTGCCTCCTCAAGCTGTATGAAAGTACCCAACCGGGTGAATATTATGGTCATCGTAGGCGTTAATGCCGCCCAAAACGGGGTCTGTGTATACGACCGCCCGCTGTACACTGCGGTAACCGTATCGCTGGCGCAGGGTGTCCACTGCTTTGTCGATGTGCTCCAGCTTCTCGCGCTTTTCCTCATTGGAGAAAAAGCCTAATTGCACTGCGCAATCCGCGGGGCACAAGTCGGCACCGCGCACACCGATGCCACGCAGGGGCTTTGGCCACGAGTAATTGCGCTTGAATAAATCAAAGGCAATGCGGGCAATTTCGATGCTCACATTGGTGGGGCTATCCAGCTTTCGACGGCGCGTAAAGCCGGACAGTTCATTATCCCGCACATAAATCTCCACCACATTGCACTTGCTGCCGAGGTCGCGCATACGCATGGCAACGCTTTCGGAAAGCAGCACCAGCATCAGCCATACATCTTCGTCCGTAGTCAGATCGCGCGGCGTGGTGGCGCTGTTGCCCACACTCTTAATGGCGGAATGTGCATCCTGCTTGGCGACCGGCGTTTGGTCCAATCCGCGCGCAAATGCCGAGAGCGTATAACCCATCACGCCAAACCAGCCCTTGAGGACTTCAGGATTCATTTCCGCAAGCTGACCGATGGTGCGGATGCCGTAACTGCCGAGCTTGCGCTGTGTGGCTGCACCAACATACAAAAGATCTCCCGCAGGCAACGGATATACGATTTCCTTATAGTTTTCCGGCTCAATAATTGTGATAGCATCCGGCTTTTTGTAGTCACTGCCGAGTTTCGCGGTAATTTTGTTGAAAGAAACACCAATGGAAACGGTGATACCCAATTCACGCTTTATACGCGCACTGATTTCCTTTGCGATCTTGACGGGGCTTCCGAACAACCCTACGCTGCCGGTTATATCCAGCCATGCTTCGTCAAGCCCAAAGGATTCAACTTGATCTGTATAATCATTAAAAACTTCTCGCACATAGCCGCTGTACTTCTGGTATTTTCCATAGCTGGCGGGTACAATAATTAAGTCACGGCAATGCTGTTTGGCTTCCCAAATAGGCATCCCTGTTTTCACGCCCATACGCTTGGCAGGATAACTGGCGGTAAGTACAATGCCGTGTCGTGCTTCCGGGTCACCGCAGACCGCAATGCTTTTCCCGCGCAGTTCCGGGTGTTCCTGCATTTCAACGCTTGCGTAAAAGCAGTTGCAATCGCAATGCAGTATATGCCGCTGTCCCATATTGCTCCCACCTCCTATACGCCTATTGTAACACCACAATATTTCACTTTCAAGTGCATTTTACATGGCTATAAACGAAAATCCGTGTAATGGTACACTTGACTTTACATACCAGAAGCGGTACAATATAGCTGAGGTGATATACCGTGAGCAACTGGAATATGCGTATTCGTGCCGCGCGTGAGGCGCAAAAGATGACCCGCAAGATGGTCGTACAGAAAATGCAGCAGTTCCTGCCGGAATCCGAGAAGGCCGTGACCACACGTGCTTGATGTCGTGGGAGGCCGGCGAGCGCGAACCCCGCGTTACCGTGGGTGTGGCGCTGGCAAAGGCTTTGGGGTTTGAGGATGTGGCAGTTTTGTATCTGGATTCCGAACCCAAGCTGAATCAGGCGGGGCAGCAGCGTTTGGGGGAATACCGTTCCATGCTGCTGCACACGGCAGAGTTTACCGAAAAACCGGAACCGACACTGCGGTTGCTGCCGGTCTATTTACAGCCTGCCTCTGCCGGTACCGGTCAGTGGCTGGACGATGACGCCCAAGAGATGACCGAAGTGGACGAATTCGTACCCGCCAAGGCGGAGTTCGGTGTCCGCATCGCCGGTGACAGTATGGAGCCGCGCTTTGTGAACGGGCAGACCGTTTGGGTCAAGGCGGCACAAGACGCCAACAACGGTGATATTGTGCTTTGCACCTTGAACGACCAAGGCTATTGCAAAAGCTGCGCAAGGACGAAAACGGCATTGCGCTAATCTCGCTGAATAAAAAATACGCCCCCATCCTGTGAGGGAGGAGGACGAGTTCAGAATCGCCGGTATTGTAGTAGGATAAGGAAGGAGCGTCGCGTATGTGTGGACGGTATCAGTTTTCTGCCGATGAGTATAAAGAGATTCGCCAGATTGTGCGCGATGCACAGCGCCGCAGCGAGGGAAATGAACTCAATTTCCCAATGGCAGGAGATATTTGCCCCTCGCAGGTGGCACCAGTGCTGGTTTCACGCGGGGAGAAGATCGTGGGCGAGTTCCAGCAATGGGGGCTGCCCGGTTTTCGCGGCAGACAGCAAATCATCAATGCCCGCGCCGAAACGGTGACGGAAAAACCGATGTTTCGCCGCAGTGTTGCCTTCCAGCGCTGCGTGATTCCCGCCACCGGCTTTTATGAGTGGGACAGCGCCAAGCACAAATATTTTTTTCAAATGCCGGGACAGCCGATTTACTTGGCGGGCATTTATGATAATATAAATGGTGTGAACTGCTTTATCATTCTGACCACCGCGCCCAACGATTCGGTAGCGCCCATCCACGACCGTATGCCGTTGTTGCTCTCCCACGAGCAGGTGCGTCCGTGGTTGGTGGACGCCGGTGCGGCGCTGGAACTGCTTTGCAGCTGCCCGCTGCTGCTGCAGCGCACAAGCTGTGATGGGCAGTTGGGCTTTGATGATCTAGCGTGAGAGGGTTCTATGGATCAAATTGAGAAATTTGTAAAGGATTCGGGGCTGACGATTCCTGCCTACAATGTCTGTTTTTATGACAGCAACGGCACCGACGAGATCCTGGACAACATTCTTTGCGGCAAAAAGCGCGCTAACACGGGGCTGTTCAGCCTGTTTGAAGCCCAGATGCAACTTCTGCCGCGCACGGGTGATTACACGGTCGTGCTGGACAGCGATATGCAGCCGCGCTGCATTACCCGCACCACAAAGGTGGACGTTGTCCCGTTTGAGGATGTGACGGCAGACTGTGCCGCCGCCGAGGGGGACGGCACCCTTGCCGCGTGGAAGAAAGCCCACCGCAAGGCGTTTGCCGCAGCGTGTGAGGAAATCGGCAGGAACTTTGACGAAAGCATGAAGTGCGTCTGCGAGTATTTTGATGTGTTTTACCGCGCAGATGGGCAGTGAGATAAATCGGGATTTGTAAAGGAGGATTTACAATGAAGAAAATTGGATTAGGTATTGCAATACTACTCTTTGCCATTATAATTTCTCTTTGCTCATCAGGAATGGGGCTGCTCGTTATCGGAATTGGGATTGTAGGATTGATTTTTTCAATCATAGGATTTATGGAACGCAAGTAAAATAACTTCCAGTTTGTCGAACAAATCCGCAACAAACAGCAGCAGTTAGGAGAACCCCATGATTTTACACATAAACAGCAACGAGTATGATTACCACACCTTGGTCAAGGTTGCGGAGATGGCAGGGCTTGCGGGCCTTGTCGGCTTTCACGAATCCGAGGATGGCTATATTGTCAGCTTCCCGGATACAGAAAACACGCAGGCGCTTATTAACGACTACAAAGCGCGTCTGCGTGATTTAGAGAACAATATCTGGCAGCACTAACTGCTTTTCTTTTTTCTGCGCGGATAAATTCAAAATCGCGCTTGATTTAACCAATTATGCTTGGTAAAATTGGGTTATCAATCCGACATCAATAATTTTATACAGCAGAACAAGTATTACATACATCATAAAACCCGCAGAAAGAAGGCTTGCTTATGTCTGCAAAAACCATTGCTTTTGCGCCGCGGCGCAAGGGCGGCGATGCCCCGCTGGTCATCAACGCCGACACGATTCGGTATATCCAAATGAAGCGCAACTACGCCGAGGTACATCTGACGAACGGCGTGGTTTTTACCTCGCGCATCACCATGGAGGAGCTGGAGCAGCACTTGGGTGATGACTTTATTAAGGTACACCGCAGCTGCCTGGTCGCGGTGCGCGCCATACACAGCGTGGAAAACACCGTCGTTTTAAACAGCGGCGAGCAGCTGGAATATGTGGTGCGGCAAAAAAAGCGGATATTGGAGCAGCTGCAAACACAGCAAAAGCGGCTGATCCTGACCATGCAGGATGACACCGCGCCCGCCAACGCCGAGGAATATCACGAGCATTACAAGAGCTTTGACGCCATGCCCTTCGCCTTTACCGACATTGAAATGGTCTTTGACGAGGAGCGCCGCGCCGTGGACTGGATTTTCCGCTATGCCAACCCTGCGCTGGCAAAGCTGGAAAATTGCCGTTGGAATCTCTGATCGACCATTCGTTCGGCAGTCTGTTCGCCAATATGGACGCCAAGTGGCTGCGCAGCTATGAGCGCGCCGTTCTGTACGGCGAAATGCTGGAAATTTTTGATTACAGCCCGGAGGTGGACACCTACTTAAAGGTCACCTGTTTCCCCACATTTGCCGGACATTGCGGGTGCATTCTGTTCAATGTGCAGGATTTTGCTGCGGCGCACACGCTGACGGACAGCGAAAAAGCAATGATAATGTACCTCGGCATTTCTTTGGGACGAAACCACTAAAATATCTGCAAAACCGCCTGTTTGTGTTTAACGACAGGCGGCCATTTTTTTATGCAAGCACCAAATTACAAAATGTAACAATGTCTATTCGTCCCAAATGCTTGCGTTACAGCGTCGAAAATGCTATTAGTAAATGAAAGAACTTCATCACCGGAGGAGCGGACGCGGAGGTCGTGCTGCTGAACCCCGAGGGCAGCCCCTGCCAAGCAGGTACAGCAATAAGCCCAACGACACATTGAACCACAATTATGAAAGCGGCAAATGCATCTACTGCGGTGAACCAGAAATTGCCTACGCCGTGACCATCCCCGCCACGGTGGAGCTGGGCAATGCTGCAAACGCCACGGCAACCATTTCTGCCGAAAACGTCACCCTGCCCACCGACAAAACGCTGAAGGTGACCGTCAACGGTCCCTTTACCGCCACGCTGGTCGGCACAACCGATGTGACGGCGCACTATACCATCAAAAACGGCAGTACTGCGTTGGAAAGCGGTGACCCGGTTTTGACCGCCAAAAACGGCGAATCCCCAAAAATCCCCCTAACCTTTGGCAAGCCGGACGCTGCCCCCTACGCGGCAGCTACACCGGCACGGTAACCTTTACCGTCAGCGTTGGTACACCGACCATCTAAAGTCATAACCCCCACCAGCGTCACGCCCCGTGACGGCTGGTGCCCTGCCGCTTCAAAACGTAG